>Ga0265293_10001903_pt1 | contig 43894 bp, 68 predicted proteins | sample Munlanlewell138R_FD_192505 | JGI IMG/M metagenome (GOLD analysis project Ga0265293, IMG submission 192505) | Leachate microbial communities from a municipal landfill in Southern Ontario, Canada - Leachate well 138R | ecosystem: Engineered > Solid waste > Landfill > Unclassified | place: Canada... | reverse complement strand
GGAATCCGACATGGTTGGTATGACAGCTCTGGTGGTGGTATTATGATGTACTCACAAAGCTCTGGTGCATTTTACACCTCTCGTCCAGGTGGCGATGGCTACTGGTGGGCTGGCGTGACCGCATCTGGTGGTGCAGGAACTAACACGCAGTACCACACTCGACTTAATTTCCAAGCTTCAAGAAACTGGACTGGTGCTACAAGTTCTGCTGGTGACGGAAACGCTGAAAACCTACAGCCATACATTGTCAAATATATGTGGCAAAGAACTGCGTAGGAGATAATATATGCTAGGTGGCTATTACTTAGGTCAGTTGTATCTCGGTATATCTGGACTGCCAAGTGCTGGTGTTTTATCAGTCGTGCCGTCCAGCCACCAGCTTTCTTCTGACCAAATAAATCTAACACAAAAACATTTACTGATTGTTGATGCTGTATCACACAGCCTAACATCAGAAAACATAACACTAACACAAAAACATGTGCTATCAGTTGATAACGCATTCCATACACACCTTGGTGATAACGCCTCGATTACATCGGAGCACTTCCTCGGAGTTGATGACGCATATCACGGACTGACATCAACAGAAATACAGCTTACACAAAAACATACTATTGCTGTAACAAACACAACACACACGGTAATAAGCCAGAAAGCTCCACCTTATCAGCCAGATGATGATTATAACGTTAATCTTATTGAGCACAAAACATTGGCAGTACAAGGAGCACAGCACGGTCATACAGTAGATGGTATAACAATATCAGTCCGTTCTTACCTCGATATAGAGGATAATTTCATAGGACATACTGTAGATAATACCGTTCTTACCCAAAAACATACCCTATCAGTGTCCAATGCCAGCCACAGTCTTCTAATTGATGCACTTGGCGGTCTAATTAACCTACAGCCATACGGCATGGGCGGTGGATTCGGAGCTGTTGATGGATGGGGAATAGCAGAGTTTGGTTCAATAAACATTGAGCTTCCGCTAAACTTCCTGATTCTAGCCGATGATACTCTACACAACCTATCATCTGATGAACTGGATGTTTTCATTCAGATATTCAACATGATTAGGACTGGTGAATACATCAAAGACTTTGGTAATGCTGGAGAGGTTGGTTCAGAGTATACTAAAGACACAGGTACAATGCCTGTCAAACAGGGCAACTTTGGTCAAATCACCCCTGTGCCTGAATCGAATCAGGGCTTTTTCATAGTGGAGATGGGTACAAGTGGCTCTTACACACAAAATGGCAAAACTAATGGAATACTCACTTCTGGTAACAGTAGTAGCGGTTCTTACTCAACAGATGAGAAAGATACTGGGAATTACATTAAAATTAAATAATGAGGAAATATAATGGATTATACCCTACAAGCTCTCATCAGGCGAGTCCAGACAGACAAACTTGATGATGACGAGTTCGACACTGGTATCATAACTCGATTTATCAATGATACTCAGAGGGACATCTTCAACCAGTATGAACTGTCATTCCAGGAGAAGATATTCGCAGGTACACTGCCGTCTACTTCTACGATGTTCAATGTTCCATCTGACCTAGCATTACTGCAAAGGGTTGTACTCACAAACGGTACGAACGTTCAAGATATTACTAGTAAGTACATGCCTTGGAGAGATTTCGTACAGACTTACCCAGACCCTAGCAGCAATACCGCAGGTGATGTATCGAACTGGACTTCGTATGCTGGAAACATCATACTTAACTGTCCACAGGAAGACGAACAAACCTTAACGATGTATTACATCCGCAAGCCTGTTGTTCTTACTACACCTACGCAAGTACCTGAGATTCCACAAGAGTTTGAGGAACTGCTAGTTCTCGGTGCATACATACGTTGCTTGAAGTTCAATGAAGATAATGACCAAGCAGCTTATCACGAAGTTGAATATAACAAACTACTTGATTTATTGGTAACTCGGTATGGTGGCAGGGTTTCTCCTGGCTCTATAAAGATGGCTAACCAGCAAATCCGAATGAGGAGACGATAAGATGCCTGCGTATGATTTCGGTAGTAGAGGACAGGCTAAACCCCCACGTACCTCTCCACTCGCTCAGTTTCTACAGTTAGACTTGAAGGGGCTTGATATGGTCTCTCCAGTTGACTTGATGAAATCTGGTCGAACTCCATACGCTAAGAACTTTCGTCTTTACGCTCAACAGGCAGATGACCGACAGGTAGCTGTATCAAACCGTAAGGGTTCAGGGTTCTACATGAATCCACTGGGTGAGACTAAGACTCTCTCTCAAGAATCAGTTACTGGTGCTGCTACGCAATCTATAGGCGTTGTTCTGAATAACGTATTAGAGAAGTTCACTGCACCTAATAGTAATCGTCTATCACGACTTGACATCAAACTGGCTAACCCTGGCACTGGTCGGGGAACAGTCCTTGTCGAGATTTGGTCTGACAATGCTGGACAACCCTACCGTAAACTTGCTACTTCAAGTATCGAGAACGGTGATATAAGCGTTAGTGCAGACTACATAACTGCTAGGTTCATACAAGCACCTAAGCTAACGTCTGGCTCTACTTACTGGATTGTTCTTAAAGTGCAGGATGATGGAGCTGACGGTTATACCGTTGCTACCACAACAAACACTGCTTTGGCATACGTGTCGAATACTGGTGTAACAAGTCCTGTGGCTCAGACATTCAGTATCAACTATAAGCTATATACTACAGCAGAGAATGCCATCCGTGGTATCTATCGCTGGAATCGTGCTAATGGTGATAACCTGACTATCGTTGTAATTGGTACAACAATGTACTATGTCGATGAGGTCACTCACATGTTAGTTAGCTTCAAGACTGGTCTTCCAGCTGATGCAAGCTACTACTCATTTACTGATATGGACAACAAGCTATTCTGGGCTAACTCCTATGACCCACTTACAATGTGGGATGGAACAGTCGAAGCGAATAATTCGAACATCGTTACTAACGGTACGTTCGAAGTTGATGCAAGTGGATGGTTGAAAGTTACTAGTCAGATTGGTGGTGGAGTTGCACGAAGCACTGCACAGTTTAGAACTGGCGTTGCGTCACTAGCAGCTACTAAGACAGACCCTAACGGTATTACAGCAGGAACAGTCGTAAACTTTGAACAGGATACGACATACCACATTAGTCTATGGCTAAGGGTAGGAACTACTGGTACAGTTAAGGTAAATGTCACTAATGATGAAATATCAAGTGCTGATGTATATCCTACATTGCTACAAATTGGCTCTAATGTATCTGCTACTAGCACAGGCTGGACACAGTTTGACCTTACGTTTACTCCTACATCCGCTTACAAGTATCTTGTAATCTCTGGTGTGAATGCGGTTGGTACGGTATATATAGATGACGTAGTAATTAAGAAAACTGGATTCGGCTACATAACTGACACAGAGCTACCAGTTCTATCTCAAGTTACTAGTCATAAGGACAGGTTATTCGGTGTAGTCGCAGCAGACAAATCAAGGTTTGTTTGGTCTGAGTCTCCTGGAAACCCTACAGCTACTACTAACGCCAATACAGGTGCTCAAACAAATACAGTCGCAAGCCAGCAATGGTATCACGCCTGGAAGAGCACATCATTCTACTACGCTCCTAATCCTAACTCACCTTCACCGATTACAAGTCTGCAATCATTCCAAGATTCACTCTTTGTATTCACGGCTGACGGTAAGTATGTTTACTCAGGATACGACACAGGTAGCTTTATACTCCGAGAGTCCACAGGATTCGCTGGAGCTGTATCTGCTAAGTCTGTATGTATCACAAAGAACTTCATGTACTTTGTCGGTAAAGATGGATTCTGGCAGTTCGATGGTACGAAGGATAAGAAGATTAGCGAACCAATAGAACCCCTATTCCGAGCTATGACTAGCAGAGAAGATGTAACAGTAGCCGAATGGCAAAACCAAGTAAGGTTCTACATTCAAGAGAGTGGTTCTGCATACAACAACGCTTGTGTGATTTACCACGAAGGTCTTGATGAACTACAGTACGATACTGATACCTGGATTCAACAGGCTATACCTTACGATGATGCTGATGACAGCAACCAACTCATCGAAGTTAGTTCACTAGTACCTACAATGTATATTGCCGAACAGGAATACAGTCACCTTGGTATGCCTATCGACTTTGAATACAGGCTTAGTTATACTTCGCTTAAATCACCTGCACAAAAGAAGAGAATTAAAAAGTTCTTCCCATTACTGCAAGGAGTTGATACATCCTTCCCACTTACCGTAGGACTGGACAGAGACTTCCAAGACTCACCACGAACAAAGACTGTTAACTTAACGGTTGATGGTGGTACGTTCGGTCAAGACCATGAGTTCGGAGACGGACTTGAGTTCGGTGGTGGTACAAGTTTCAAACAACACAGGTTACGTTTCTCAGGATATGGTAACTACTGGCAAATAAGAGTAAGCCGTAAGGCAGTAAATAACCGAGTCGCTCTAGTTGGAGCACAATTCTCGTACAAGATGAAAAGGATATAACCCATGGGTTTAATTACTTATGAGAATCTGGAAGATGGTCAGAAGGTCACAGCGAATGTCTTCAACGAGCGATTCGCACAGATTGTCGCACAATTAAATGGAAACCTCGATGAAAGCAACTTTGCTGACGAAGGTATCTCAAAAGAAAAACTACAAGCAGAAATATATGAGTCTCTATACCCTATAGGCTCGATGTATGTTAACTTTACCGATAGTACCAACCCTGCTACCCTTCTAGGATTCGGTGTATGGACACAGATTGCAGGTCGTGTAGTGGCAGGTTACGATGCAACTCAAAGTGAGTTCAATGCAGCTGAGAAAACTGGTGGTAGTAAGTTCATGCAGAGACACAGCCACAGAATCAAACGTTCTCGCTGGTGGGGTGCTGACCCTTCAATCAGCTCTTCTGGTAGTATCTACGGTCAAACTAACACCACAACTCCATACGGTGAAGACGCTAATACAGCTGGTTCTGTACAGGCTATTCAAGACAGTGGTGAGGGTGAATCGGGAAACCTTCAACCGTACATAGTTGGTTACATCTGGAAGCGAGTAAGCTAGTATGTCTGTACCGTCCTATATAAAACTTAGTCCTCAAATGGATATGGCAACCTTGGTTAATGCTCTGAACAACAACTTTAACCAGGTTCAGTCCCAAGACAGGCGTAAGGTTATCACTGATGAAGATGGTAAAGACCGTATCGTTCTTGGTAAACAAGAGGATGGTACTTACGCAATTCGAGTGAGTGGTGTTGGCGATGACGTTGACACCGCTTCTCAGGATGAACTTGTTATGTCTTCCGACTGGAAGATGTGGAAGATTGTGGAATCTGGTAACGCCTATATGAACCCTACGTCAATCAGACGTTCTGGGACGCTGACATTAAACAGCACATATATAGGTTACACATCTAGGATATTCATTTACCTTCCAATAGTCAAAGAGCTATTAGCAGATGTGCAATACTTCACTGGCAAGGTTCAGTTATTTGTCAGGGAGAATGGTGATAAAGAAGACATCAAAGACTCTGGAATACTTTATAGGGACGACTCTGGTAACTGGTTAACATATAACCACACCTACTTCCTTGATAGGGACGGATTCCTTGTTATCCAGACAGATATTAGATGGATGGGTGGTTCTGTTACTATAGAGCCTCAGTCATGGGGACTCCCTGTCACTACGGCATACTGGGAAGTTGCCAACCCTACTCGTGCAGTACCTGGCGGTATGGGTGGTGGCGGTTCTCCGACTGGTAAGTATGTATACCTAGATAAGGTTGTGTATAACGGTAGCAGTGCTGTTCTCAACGGTGTTGATGGCAGTTCTAACCCAATAAGCATACAACCTGGTGCATTTGGGACTGTCAGTTCAAGTACATACCAGTTCTGGGACAATGCCGACTCATGGCGTTACCCTAAAGACCGACAAGTATTCGGTGGAGCACCAATCATTCTATAATGGTATTGACAAATTAATTGAAGTATGATATAATACACGAAGAATAATACAAGAGGAAAATAAATGGCTACAGCACCTATAGTGCAAACTCTCGACCAGATACAGGCTGAGTTGCAACCTGGTTATACAGCACAACGAGGGGTTATCCAAAAAGGTATTCAGAATACCAACGAAACCTACAAAGCCAGTGAGCTTGCACTGGACGCTGCTAAAACCGAGGGTTTTAATCAAATTAACGACCAAGCCACAGGCAAGGGCGTAGGAAGAGCTTTTAGTGGGCTTCCGATTGTCGAACAAGCAGACTATTTGTCAACTAAGTACCTTCCTGGTAAACAACAGGCTAAGGCACAACAGCAGAAAGACATTCTTACATTAGAAGGTCAGAATGCAGCACTTGATACTGATATTCGCAACAAAGCATTTGCTTCTCGTGAAACTCAGATTGGTGCTCAGAACCAATGGAACTTACAGCAGGCAGCACAACAGGCAGCAGCTGAGGCAGCACGTATTGAACGTGACTTCCGAGCATCACAGGCTGAAAAAGACCGTGCTTATCAAGCAGCTCAAGCAGCAGCTAACCGTGCAGCAACTGCAGCAGCACAGCCAAAAGGTATGTCTGGTAGTCAACTTAACAGTTGGGCTTCCAATTACGTTAAAGGGAAACAGGGAAGCGACAAGAAGATTTCACCTTCCGCATACTATGCTGGATTCAGTGACTTCTATACACAAACAGGTCTTGGTCAGGATGAGTACCAGGCTATTATGTCTAAGTACGTCAACACATCCCACGCACAAGATTATAGGTTATTTTAGGAGTTATTAAATGGCATACGACCCAATTATATACGGTGGCTCAAAAAGCTCCGTCAAAGGATATGCTTCATCTAGGTCAAAGTATTTCGATGAACTAGAAGAAGAACGCAAAAAGAAAGAGAAAGATACTATTGCCTTCGGTAGTTCTGACCCTAACAGTAAAGCTGCTAAGGTAGAACAAAGCAAGGGATTCTGGGGCGGTGTTGGCGATTTCGGTAAGGGGGTCGTTGAGGCTGGTGGAAATATCATTGGTGGTGGAGCAGACTTCGTTCAAGAAACTTTCAAAAGCGGTAAGAATCTTATCGAAACTGGAATTGAGCAGGGCAAAGACTCTAAAAACATCGAAGGTATTCTTGAGATTCAAAAGAAATACAAGGAAGAGTTTAATAAACTAGACCCCGAAAACAAACCCGAAGATGCTAAGGCTTGGGACGAAATAAACAAGCGACAAAAAGCCGAGATTGCTGATTTCGAGAAGAAAAACCCAAGGGGTAAAACAAACGAGTTACTCAAAGAACAGGCACAGCGTGAGAAAGATTTCAAAGCAGCTGGTCAAAGATTCTATAAAGGTGCTCAATACATTCCAGGCGTTAGCTTAGGTGTTGAAGGTGCTGGTACACTTGGTGCTCTTGCAACAGGTGATGATGGTGAAATTAGCCAAGCTCTTATTGAACTTACTCAGGATAAGGACTGGGACAAACTATCTGATGAAGAGAAGAAAGCTGCCCTAGCACAACGTAACATCGGTGGTGCGTTAAGTACCCTTGATTTATTACCTGTCGCAGGTAAAGTAGCTGGTACTGCAGTGAAGACTGGTGTAAAAACTGGTATGAAGTCTGGTATCAAAGCTGGTGTCAAGGAAGGAATCGAAGCAGGTGGTAAGGCTTACGGTAAATCTATCGGTAGCAAAACCATCAAAGAAGTGGCAAGCGTTGGTGCTGGACAGTTAGCAAAACAATCTGCTAAGTCTACCGCTGGCGGTGCTGTTCTAGGTGCTGGATTAGGTGTTGGTCTTAACGCTGTAATGGGTGGTGATGACTGGCAAGGTGCTGCTGTACAAGGTGCAGTAGGTGGTGCAGTCGGTGGATTCATCGGTTCTCCTCTTGACATAGATGTGAAAGCAGCTATCAAAGCATCTGGCAAAAACTCACTAGATGCACCTGACGAAGTAATTGATGCTGTCATTAAAGAGATTGATGCTACAGAAGCTAAGAGTGCTGACGAAGCTGCATACCTTGCAACTCGTAAAGCTGAGTTCGAACAGATTATGGCAAACCGTGCCGAAGGTCTCAATGACGATGGTAGCCGTATTATCAACCTCGATGAAACAAACAAAAGTCTTCAAGACATGCAAGCTGGAAACTATGCTGATGACCTGTATGATGTTACCACAACTGATGGTAAAGCTGCAGACCCAGAGTTTATCCAAGCTGCTACTGAAAAACAAGTTGCCACACTAACTGCTAGGCGTGATGAGATTGCTGCACAAGTTGACTCAATCGAATCTCCTGCTGCTCGTGAAATGGCAATGGCAAATGTCAATAAGTTAGATGACCAGATTGCTGCTATAACTAGCGGTGATACTAAGGCTCTAATGGATACTGGTGATACTGGTCTAAGCCGTACACTAAACACTGAAAGGGTTCGTGAACGATTCGGACAACTCCAAGATGACTTGGCTGAGGGTAACTTCCGACAGCGACAGGCACAAATGGAAGCCGAGGCTCGTACACAACCTAGTCGTACATTCGACAGTGTTAGTGACGATATAGACAACCTCGGTGCAGGTGGTGTAGCTCCAGAAGCTATAACCCCACGTGCTGACTTTGCTGATGTAGATGAAGTAGTTAGACATCCTAAACTGCCAGAGCCTCTCAAGAGACGAGCCATGTCGCTTGCTCGAGACAGGACTGAACTGCAGAAACAGTTAGACACTGTTATGACTCCAGAAAAGGCTAACCAAGCCCTGGATGAAATGGATGCTAAGTACAATGATGACCTAGCTCGTATAGATACTATGCCTGAGCCACGAAGGTCTGCCGAACTAGAACGGATTGATAGTGAGTACAGTAGTGCTTATGATGACATCCAATCTCAACTTGCTGCTGACCGTGATACAGTTAACCAACTTACTCGTGTAGAGGAACAAATCAATGCTAATATGGATGAGGTACTTGCCGATTCTAATATCATCAAAGATAGTAGCCCTGCCGACTTCGGTATTGTTGACCAAGAGCTTAACGCTAAGGTATCACAGGAAATCGAAGCTGAAACTGAAACTGCAATCTTCAACCGCATGTCGAATGAAGAAGGTGTTCCAGATGCTGAGAACGTAAGTAAGGCTTGGCTTGATGCTACTGACGAACGTATTGACGAAGGAGTTACATCTCCACAAGTTGGTGCATTAGCAGAAGAATCAATCAAAGATACCTTCACTAACGATGGTGTCAAAATGTATGGTGATACTGTTCGAGCACTAGATGCTACCTATACTGGACTAGCAATGTCATCTGCCTCTCATAACCTTGAGAAGGTATTTGGTAAAACTGGTACAGAACTATTTGGTAAGATTGTCAAGGGTTACGCTCATGTTAGTAAAGCTAACGAGCAAGTAGCCAAAACACTTACTCAAGTAAAGAAAGCATTCGGTGGCGACAAAACACTGTACGCAAAAGCTGTTGATGTTCTCGAAGGAAAGGCTGTAGACCTAAAAGACTTCTCACCTGAACAGGTAGAAGCTATTGGGAAGATGCGTGACCTGTATGAATACGGTGGACGACAAGTTCGTAAGCTGGCATACAATGACGTAATACACAACTTCGAGAAGCGTGTTGCTGATGGCAAAATAAAATACACAGTTGATGAAATAAAACAATTCGCTAAACGTGATGGTACGACTGTCAAAGTTGCTACCGAGAAATACGGAAACGTATCAGAGTTCAGTAAAACTGATATAAACTTCTTGGCTACTAACCGTGCCGAGAACTCTACTCTTGATAACTATTTCCCTCACATGTTTGACGAAAACGGACGTACTGTAGAGTACCCAGACAGTGAATACATCAAATCAAATGGTGACGTTCGCTTCGGTAACATGCTCCACCGTCTTGTTGACGATGATAACTATAGTCGAGACATCATTGATGTTTCTGCTAGATACTTCTCTGGACTTAACAAGAAGGCATACCTAGAGCCTGTACTCCGTGAACTAGATAATGCTAAGTTGGCAATTAAAGCTGCTGACTCTGACGCAAACGCTGCATGGAAATGGATTGACAAATACCAAGCACAGCTTAAATATAATAAGCAGGATGCAGTTGGTAAGGGTGTGAATGAATTAGTCGATAACACTAACAGGGCGATAAATAAAAAGATTGATAAAATACAATCTAAATTAGACTCTGACGATAGTGGCTGGAATAGCATGATTGATGCAACACTCGAAAAGATACGTCCAAGCAGTGCTAAGATTGGTGAGAACCACTACAGGAACTTGCTATCTACACAGCGTCAAATCAGTACACTAGCTGCACTTGGTCTGAGTTTCAGGAACGCTATACAGCAGACTACTCAGGTTGGTACAACCATTGGAAACCTTGGTGTAAAAGATACAACAGTTGGTATGGTTAAATACCTGAAACAGCGGTTGAATCCTACAACAATGAAACAGTACACACAACTACTTGACGAACACGGTATTACAAATGCTGGTATCGCTCGAGAAGCGTACTCTGACTTGTTGGCTGATGGTATTGGTGGTGTTACAAGAAGTAAGGGTGCTAAACTATCAGATGCCCTTATGATTATGACACAGAAGATGGATGAGTTCGCTCGAGGTTCTACCTACGAAGCATCTCTGACAGCTAACCTTAGAAATGGTATGCCACGTGCCAAAGCAGAAGCATTAGCTACGGCTGACGCTGCAAGGATGAACTTTATGACCTCTAAGGTGGATATGCCTGTTGCACTTAACGGTGACACAGTACGTTCACTCTCACAGTTTATGACATTCTCCTACAAGCAAGCGGAAGCATGGAAGGACTTAGGCATCAAGGCAATTAAGAATCCAGAGACTGGTCAGTACCAACTGCAACCTAAGCAGATGAGTAAGTTGATTCAGATGATGGCATTCTATGGTCTTGCATTCGAAGGTATGTCACAGGTAGCTGGTATCGAACCAGAAGATAACTTGCCGTTCTACGGTAACATCTTCGGTGATAGCGGTATCCCTAAATCTCCATTAGTTAGTACACTGTTCGGAATGAATGAAAACACCCCAGGTCTACTAGACATTGCAGGTGGACTCATCAATCCAGAAGGTGACTCCGACTTCGAGAAAGAGGAAAGCCGTAATGCTACATTCGAGGACTTTACTAACTTACTAGTCAGGAGCTTCGTTCCAGCTGGTAGCCAGATTAAGAAGTCGGTAGAGGGTTACAACTCTACGCAGAATGATGGTGTAGTGCTTAGGGATGACCGTGTACGGTTTATCCAGAACGCTAAACCAGATGACATGCTCAGGAATCCTGTACTCTTTGGACAGTATGCAACTGATGACGGTAAGGAATGGGTCGATAAAAAGTTCCCAACCCTATCCGAAAAACAAAGTGAAATACTGCAAGAACAGAAAAGCCAAGAAGCAAAGCAACGTGCTTATGACTTCTACTCTGGTTTGAAACCTGTCGGCACTAAGAGTAATGTAACTCCTAAAATTAAGGACATTATGAAGACTCAACCTGCAAAGGCTGAACGTCTCATACGCTCCCATAACGAAGCAGTTCAGAAAGCTGTAGAGGCTTACACTAGCCAGTACGGTGAACTATCTGAATACGAACAGGATTACTTGATGCAGAATTACCTCATTACAAACGGCACGTTAGAAAATATGAGTGAGGATTAATATGAGTAAAGAACTTAAAGCTGCACTAAGGATTGCTAGACCGAACTTAAAAACGGTCAGCCCCTTAACATATTGGGTTATGCTGGTGATGAGTATGTTCAACTTACTCTTCGGAGCATCACTATTTATAGCGTTCGATACTTATAGACTAAGCCCCCCACTACTTATCGTTAATGACTTCTTTAACTTTAAGTTCTGGGGTATAGTCTTCATGGCAATCGGTATAATGAAAATATACTCACTCTGGAAGAATGACTGGGATTTATCTCGCCATAGTCTGATGGTCGGAGTTGCTGTCAAAGCTATGTGGGCTGTCGCTTTGGTTATAAGAGCATTAACAAGTCCTGGTACATTACTGGTTGCACTTTTGTGGATTTCTCTAGCAGCTATCCAGATGGGTACATACATTTGGTTCATGCCCCCAGCAATCGCATCATATAAGCAGCGAAGGGATGATAGATGATTACAGAACCAATAGCATTATCTATCATATCCGCAGTAAGTGGTGTCGTTATCGCTTACATTGTAAACGTTGCTGCCAAGAAGGTACAAGATACCAAAAACAAAAAGCAACCAAAAGACCGAATGGAACAAATGTTTGATGGGTATGAGAGATTGATTAGACAAAAAGACGCAGAAGATGACCGCAAACAAAAATATATCAAGGTAATCGAGGAAGAGCTACGTGCTACTAAGTTACACGTACAGGCACTAGAAACTGCACTAGCTGCTACCAGCGAAGAGCTGGCTCGTTCTCGTGAGGAAAGCATTGCGTTCCAACAGCAACTTGATGAAATGCGTAAAGAATATCAGATTAAGAAAAGGGAGATGTAATGCAACTTAGCGACATAGTTCTCTACTGGTTTCTGTTTGTATCAGTCAGTTCAATGATTGGTGCATTTACAGGAACTTTACTAGCATTCGGTGCTAGAGCATTAACTAAGAAATGGATGGATAAATAAATGGCTAAACTACAAGGCGTTCCGTTCTATCAAGCGAATAGGTCAAACTATTCCGCAGGACGAGAACAACCAATACGCTATATAACAATCCACCACTCTGCAGGATGGGAACAAACACTACGATACTTATGGGCTGACCCAAATCGTAATGGTAGTTCTCACTTCTGGGTAGGTAACGCCCACATGGAACAATATGTGGACACAAACGATACTGCCTGGACTAATGGTAACTGGCGTTCTAACAACGAAAGTATTACTATCGAAGTCCGTGGAGATTGGCGTGGATACTACGACCAAGCTACATTAGACAACCTCGGTAGACTGTTGTATAAATTACGACAACTCTATCCTAATGTTGCTATCGAATACCACAAGAGAGTATCAGATAAAATTACCCTCTGTCCTGCAGACTTGTACGACAAGGGTTATGCGAAGGTAGTATGGGACACTGTATCAGCACAACTGAATCCAGCAACCCCACCTGCACCATCGACACCTATTGAATACACAAAGATTACCCCTAAGCGTATAAAGCTAAAGGTCGCAGCAAACCTGTGGAACTTTAACTTCTCTACATGGGGAAATGCAAAGGCTATACAACCCTATGGTCAAGGAAGTGTCATTGATGTCGTAGCAATAGCAAAGAATGCTCTAGGTGCTAGATACTACATGACTGCATACAGTTACAATGAAGGTAACATCCGAGCAACAAACGGCTTCAATGTCGCTGATTGTGAAGACTATGTACCTCAAGTTACGCAACCACCTACCGTAGAGGCTAAGTGGGAAGCTATGCAGACACCTCGTAAGATGCGTCTATTAGTTGCAAGTCGAGTTACTAATTTGGACAACATGACCGAAACTGGTGATGTTATACAGGTAGGAACTGATATTGACTTAGTAGAACTTAAAACCGTTAAACCTGGTGAAGTATATGCACGTTCTAAGTGGTCGAGAGACAACTCAAAGAACTTTGGTATACGACTTGATAGGTTTGGAGAAGTACCAGCTACTACCCCAGAACCACCACGAGAACCAGTACCAGAACCACCTATTGATGTAGACCCTACAACTCCAGGTGCTGGTGATGTTGTTGAGCGTCTCAACTTCATTGAACGTATTCTAAAACTCATAGCTGAAAAGCTGGGTATAGATTGGAAGTAACATGTCAGAAACAACTGAAACAGTAATTCCATTTGAAACAGTTCGTGTCCCCAACGGTGATAAACCGAAGGGGCATGAGCTAGTAGTATCGGATGGCGTTGATGGCAAGCGAACCGTTGTCAAGAATGATGATGGTCAAATCATTAGCGATAGAACAGTCCATGCTAGAAACAAGGTAGTTTACTTTGGAACTAAAGAAGAGGGTGAACAGACTGATAGTCTTTCTACAGGAAATGCAAGCGATAGCACAGCTGGAAACAGCACTGAAATCGTTTCCACCCCTGAGTCACCTCAAGAAGAAACTTCAAAAGACACCCCTGAAAAAGATGAGACGGATAAAGACTCATTCGTACCCGCTGAAACGTATAAAACGAATCAGACCCAGGGGCGTTTCTCACAAACTAAGGAGATTTTTAACGTGAACGTTACTACACTAAAGAAGGCTGCACTGGAAGCTGGACGACTCTTAGTCCTGGCAATCCCAGGTATTTTAATCACTGTACTTACGGACAACCCAGAATTGGGTGGTTCACTAGGTGCAACCATCCTGTTAGTTCTGAAATCACTTGACCGTGGAATCCACGAAGACAAGTCAACCCAGACTACAGGTATATTACCATTTTAATAATAATATAAGGAGATTCTATGAATCTATTATTCGGACTATTAGCTGGCGTACTGGCATACTTTGTATCGCTTCTAGTATTTAACCAGCCAATATCAGCGTTAATTGGTATAATTGTTGGTTTAGTAGTTGCATTTGGAATGCCAAGCAACCGCAAACTTTAACATAAAAAATAACCCCCAAGGATTAATTTCCCTGGGGGCTTTTTATTTAGGCTTTTTCTTGTCCTTCAACACCACGTTTGATGCGGTCTTTTGTACGTGCCTCGAGCCAGTGTGTGGCTTCTTCTAGTTTAGTAATAGCTAGGCTATTCTCACGGCATGGAAACTTTGCATTTAGTTCTGCAATACGTTCACGTGCCACTTCAATTACTTCTTCGATAGTAGCACCATTAACGCCATTCTCTGGAACGTTACCTTCTTGCCACTTTACTTCAATAAAATTACTCATTTTACTACCTTTAATCCTTTAGTTTTTCCATCATAGTTATTAACCGCTGTGACATGCTTTGGCTCTAGCCAACTTCCATCGGGCAACATCAAGTCGAATGACGTAATGTTCTTAACCATGACTGGTTTATAATCTACCTTTGACTTCTTGCCAAGTATCTTATCATAGTTACTTGTCGGTGGTCGGTAAGGTGCTTTTGCTAGTATTTGTTTTACTATACTGCTGTAATCAACGAAATACTTCCTAAGCGGTACAATAATTGCATTACGCTTATTGATTCCAAGTTCAGGTAATACGGCAATGTCTGTTACGACCAGCGGTATTCCCAGTGTCATAGCCTCAACTATAGTGTAACCGAAGCTCTCTGTATCCGATAATTGAACAACGAAGTTTGCCTTCTTCATTCTTTCAAGGATAGACATGACTGGCTTCTTGAATGTCACATTACTTGAGAACCGTTTAGTAATCTTCTCGTCACTGTAGGATGGAGTATAAATCTCCCAAGTGTATTCGATACCAGACAATGCTAATGTAGTGTCTAGCTTCACCATACGCTCGAGTCCTTTTTCCTGTGTTAGTCGTGTAGCGGATATAATTTTGATTGGTTCTTTCGGTACTTCCCATGATAAAGGATTGTATAGAACCTCAACCTTGCGTCCGAACAGTTTCCCTGCAGAAATAGCTGCCTTACGTGATACCGCATATACTTCATTGACTTTAGGAATGAGTTCGTCACCCTTGTTGAAATTGTATCGGTGTCCATAGTCTGCATGAACGACATGAATCTTACGCTTTGCTTTAGTGGTATGAAAGCCAAGAAAGTCATAGCACCATATAGCGGTGTCTACTTCTATATCTTGACCTACATACTCTTCGCAACGTACCAACCGCTGTAACCTTCTAAGCTGTTTGTCATCTGCATTATCGAAGTAAATCGTAATGTCGTGAGTCTTGCCCCAGCGTTTAGCTATATTAAACAGCCAGGTTTCGATTCCACCAGATGGATAAATACCATCTCTGAATATACCTATCTTAGCCATAGAACTCTCTCATTAGTTTCTTCGTTATGTCGTGGTTAATAATTCTCTGACCCATTGAGTCATAGGCTGCCACGATGTTTTTGTATGCTATACTCTTGAGACCAACTGGAGTATGGAATGAACCATACCTACCAGTCATGCCCCCTTTGGCTTCCCCAGCATAGACACATAGAATAGCACCTGCCTTACTCCCCCAGACGCATACATCACCTGCGGAAAGCCTAGCACCGTATTTGTCTCTTTTTATTAGGGATTCACGCAGCCTGCTCATTAGTTTGCTCGATAGACTTTAACGTTGTCGGCACATACCCAAGGGGCTGCTACAACTTCGAAGTTCTTTTCAGTCTGGATATTGAGCTTAATGCTCTTATCCTTAGCTGCTTCGTTTACTAACTTAATGTATGGTGAGTTAGGTGGCAAGCAGTATGAGCTTCGGTTCTCTTCCGATACATAAGTATCTTCAGATGCACGGATGCTAAAGTGTGTGTTACCACTGATGAACGTGTTGTTCTTTACGTTGTATGCAATACCTGAAACGTTCTGCTCTGAGATAGCAATGCGAATACTAGGGAGAAACCAGAACAATCCCCATAGCACTGCAAATGTTAATACAAATCCTGTTAATACTTTCATTAGAAGTTCCCCTCTGCCACTTGCAGACATTTAAGACCAATCCTTCTCCACATATCTACTACACGGTTACGGTCATCAAGTACAAACTTGACATTGAATCGTGGCTGTACGTGTTTGCGGAATAGTTCTTCTTTAATTATTGAATCTTCTCGGGTATCACCTTCTGCACGAGTATAAATCTCGTCATAGTCAACGCCCATTGCTTCTAACCAGTCTACTGTTACTTGCTTATGCTCCGCACTACGTCCAGTAAGAATGATGACTTTATATCCGTGGTTATAGAACATAGCTGTAATTACCGATACTGCGTCATCTAGTGAGTCGTTCATGGCTCGGCTTGCGTCATAAGGACTGCGACCATCTGCGATATGTGCTAGAGTACCGTCAATATCTACAATGATACACTCTTCTTTGTTGTCATCGTATTCAATTACTTGTTGTGGTGGTTTGATATATCGTTCGTACATCGTGTAGATTACTTTCTCAGGAACTGGTTTCTCACGAAGTGCATTACGCTTGATACATTCCTTGACATCTACATCGAAGAATCGAATCTCGAAGTCTGATAGGAACTCACCTGCAATAGACTCAAATGCTATCAGATGTTTAGGGTCGAGGTTGGTGTCATCGACTACCACATTCTTACCCTGGACTAGTGAGGAAATAATAATCTCGTCACGTAGTGATAAGACATAACTTTCATTCTCTTTACTGAACTTACTGTTGTTCAGCATGGCTCGTAAGTCATCTTTGTTCACACGAACCCATCCTTTATTAGCCAACTCCTTTGCGTAGGTAGTTTTACCAGAACCTGGTAATCCTCGCAAGGCTAGTAGCTTAGGACGACCTTGTGCAACTTGTCGTTCTCGACTTGTATCAGTTAGTGTCATCTAATTTTCCCCTTAATTCTTCTAATACTCTCTTATTTTCCCCTGTAGCAAAGGGTAGGTGAAACCACCCAGCACCTTTACTAGCAACGCTGTAAACAACGTTAGGAATCGGAAACTTATTCTTTGCCTTCATTTTCACTCCTATATATTGCTACCCTTGCCATGTGGTCGGCTGTTAAATACCGTGACCACACTAGCTCAGATTCTGGTGTTAATGACCTGACTATAACTCCGTTACTGTCGAGGTGTTCCTGGTACTCCAGGTTGGGTTTCTGAGGTCGAGCTATGGATTCCATCTTGTACCTCTAACCTTACTGGCAACCTTCGCAATTCAGGCTGTCCTGTGGGTCGATTATCGCTGTCAGGTTCTGAACCCTCTGCTTTTCGCTCACAGTCGCATCCTTCATCGCATCCTCGATTTGCTTCAATTTGTTCTGGGTTTCTATTTCGTTCATATTGCTCCTTCATATCGGCTAAACGTTTCTGTTCTTGTGTGTCGTTGTCGAGTCTGTCAGCCACAAGTGTAGCGTAACCTGCTATGTCTCTCCATGAATCTGAATAGTGATTATCACCATTGTAGATTCGAGCAATCTTATTGACAATCATGTGCATTGCCTCTAGTTCATCTGGTGCAAAGTCGAACGTATTCTTACCTGCCATCTCCATGCCCTGTCGAAGGACGATGTGAAGTGACTGTGCTATCCGTGCCTGTCCCATAAAAACTCCGTAACGTGTTCCACGCTCTTCTAATACTTCGGCTGTGCTTTGTACCATGAGTGCTCCCCTAATTCTAATACTATTTTAACTTGTACTTCATCTTCGAACTCGTGAACCTTCACGCTGAATCGTCCACTACCACATTCTGCACTGCGGAACTCTTCTTCTGATTTGTAGAAGTATTCGAGTGCTGAATCAGTTAGTCGTGTGATACAGTCAACTAATTCGTTAAGTGATGGTGGTGTCTTTTCACCGTATGTCCATCCATATAGATTGAACAGCGGTGCTGCTCGTTCGGCTGCTGAATGAATCTTATCATAAAGCATATCCGTTGTAATCCTGCTAATTGTCCCCATTGATTTCCCCTTTTACTAACTTCTCTTTATACCACTGGGCTAACCCATGAGTGGCGTACTTCATTATGTCACCCTTGTAGATGGCATAAAGTTGGTCTTTAATGTTCTCTTTCTCTTCGGTTTCAATATCGACATATATCTCCTTGAGTAAGCCACCAATATCTTTAGGTGTTCCAGTGAGTTCACCGTTTTCCTTTAGATGCTGGATTGCTTTATTCCAACGAGCTTCTGTACGATAGTTCTCCTTCAAGACATCGAACTTGCCTTTACCAGTATTCAATCGTGTCCAGTCTTTATTGTGGACTTCCTTGAATGCTTCTGTAACGTATTTACCTGACATAACCGATAACGGTATCTGTCCCAAGAACAACCAAGGTTTGTAAGCCTTTACGACCACACCTTCAATGTTCTGACCACCGAGATAGCTAGGAGTGTCTTCTACCATCTGTAGAATCTTATCTTGACTAATCTCACCACGGAATAGCAGTGGAACTGGGTCAACATCCAACTTCTCGCTCCATTCCACTATGGAATCATAGTTGAGGAACTCTCTTGTCTCTGCCACATAAACACCGAACATTGCGAAGAAGTTCTTTGGTGTCCTGTCATAGGCTAGAGTAGAGTGTCTTGGTGTACCGAGCGTTTCACCGTAGAAGAAGATACCTTCTGGTAGTCTATCTGCTATCGAGTGAACATACTCAAATACTGGTGCGAACAACTTATCTGGTTCTGAGAACTCACGCCCCTTTGAGCGAGTGATTACTTCACCATCTATCTTACCGAAGGAGAACTGTGAACCGTCTAGCTTCTCAGTAATCTCCACCTCACCTTCGAAAAGGTCAAGGATTTGTTTGTCTCCTATGTGTAGGATTTTAGGGAATGCTGCTGTCTTACTCATTTTATCCCCATGAACTTCAATAGTGCTGGTTCAACACATGGTAGAAACTTCTGTGTGAAGTCTTCCTTGCCATCAAACTCAAACTCATTGTATTCAGTTGACCTGTATGATACTCTACATACCCCTACATTGTCCAAAACGCCCCTGGATGTGATTTGATTTGTGCGTTTTTTTGTGTTATAGGTATATGAGACCGTCTCAGTCTCAGTCTTGATGAATATCTTCACTATTTCCCCCTATGAACTTAATTGGTGTTCCGTCTTTTGGTAAGTGACCGCTAAAGTCCCAACCGTACTCAGCGTAACCGAGATAGCTTCTTTCTTCCATCTCACCTACTAGTTCATTCATCGAGTCTGCTTCGACCATGGCTGATTCATAGTTGAGTACCCTGTACCCAGCTTCCGCATCATCACCACCCATCTCTGCCATCTCATCCCAACCGTAGAACTTGCCGTTGTGTTCTTTACCAATCCATACATTATTCGCTGACATGACCACCCCTTCTAACTGTGTAGTTAATCATTTTGTATAGCTTTACTTTGTCGGTATGTGCAATATCACAGTCTCGAGTGCTGTCCTTAAATCTAAGACTAGCCACAAACCCGAGGTCTGCATTCTTGCATATTATTATTGACTCAACTCCCATATCGTTCCTTTCTAATATGTTACTATATATCGTATCTGTTCCCTGCTCATGCCTGATTCATGTAACTTGATAATAGCATCTATTATCTTCTCGTCAACGCCACGATTCGCAGCATTTTCTTTTGCAGTTACACATCTCAGGTTATAAGAATTGAAGTTTGTCTTACACTTATCAATATGGTCAACATATAGGTCATCGCTGTACTCTTCACAGAATGCCTCGGCAACTAATCGGTGAACCAGAAACGTTTTCGGTTTCTTATCAACCGACAAACAAATAGTTGGATAGCCACGCTTTGTAGTATAGTTTATTTTCATTTCACGAGCAGTAGTCCTGTTAATGATGATGCCGTGTTCATCTATACTATAGTTAGGTGCTTTATTTATTACTTTCCGCATTTATAAGCTCCATAAGTTTTCCTGGCTGCCAACCAACCACAAACTTCTCCCAGTCACCAACGACTGTTATCGGAACAGTTTGTGCCCCAGATTTTGTTATTACTTCTTGACGTAGTTCTGGGTTTTCACTCACATCAACGAAGTTGTACTTGACTCCTTTCATGTCAAATAGTTTAGCTACCATCGGACAATATGCACAAGTCGGTGTTTTATATATAGTTATCATTATTTCTTCTCTATCTGTCCTGGTAGAAGTATCTTCTTCCCAGTATGCAGGTAATGTAATAGCTGTGTAGCACTCATTCTGTTTTCTCCTCGTAAGTTACGTTCACTTTAATTTGCCCGAGTGGGTAACAACCCTCATCTTGCAAATATCGGATATAGTATTCTGCCTCTCGTAGTTCTTTGATTAGAGCCGTCTTGTACGCCCTTACCGCAGGTAGTAGTTCACGTGGATATTTATCCTGTGACCATTTACCCTGTGCTTCTAAGGCGAAAGTATCTTCTCGGTCTCCTTGAGTGACAAAAATAGATGGCACAAGTTTGGCTAGGACGAACTTTTTATCTTCTTCCTTGAGTAGCTCCATCTGTTCACGTAACCACTCAACACTAAACTCTTTTGCCATCTGTAATCCCCTTTCGTTATGCTAATTCGTCTGGAAGTTCTCCATAACCGCCTAGAATGTCGTTAACTAGGTGAACTGTTCGTTCAAGTTCTGAATACTTATCCAGTAGAAATCCTTTATAATCTTTCAACTGTTCTGGAGTATACCCTTCGAGTATATCACGTTCTGTCATTCCTTCGAGGACAGGTTGTACCCATACCTCACCGTTCTTAGACTCCATTTACAACTCTCCCTTTCTTTTTAATTGACGCTTCCGAACACCAACCACCACAAGACTGACACTGATAACGCTGACTACTGCCAGTACGCTTTCGGTTAAAACCTCGTTTATGTAGAGATGTGCTACCACATTTAGGACAGATAGCATCCCGACCATCAATATCACCAAGATTAGGATGGGAAGACATAAAAGGAAGCATCCTAAGATAAATCGCTTCAAGAAGTCTAACATCCTGGTCATTGTACTCCTTCATTAATTTAACGGTCTTGCGACTCGGATTACCTGACATGAAGTCATCTTCCAGGTCTGCGTAACCTATTGATTGTTTCCTACCAAGTCCAAGAAACTGCCCAAGGTCATCGAGCGAGTTGCTGTCGAATCTGAACCAACGCTTGGCTTCACGTTTAGTATCGACTGTCTTCCGTGGCTTTGGTGGTAGGATATTTTCAGTGACGAAGAACCTGTTAGCCATCTTATCGTCAAAGCTGCCACCATTGTGTGCGATAGTAATATCCGCACTATCGAGTAGTTCTTGTAAGCTCTTGACAAAATCGTGATACGTTTTGAAATCGTACCGTGATACAAAGTGGACACGTTTTTCCCCCAATTCTTTCCATGAGTAACACATGAGTTCTGATTGCTTGATAAACTTTACAACCTTGAAATCCCATCTGTTACCGTAGCCTTCTACACCTGTGCGACTTGTTTCCAGGTCATAAAGTATTATACGGCTCATTTATTCTTCTCCAGGTATTCTGACGCTATGTCTTTATAGTACAGATACCATTCGATAGCACGATTGCAACGTGAACATAAGAGTCCTCGTACAGCACCTGTGTCATGGTCGTGGTCAACTGCTAATTTATATCTAAGTGGTTCTGTTTTGCATATTGCACACAAACCATTTTGTTCGATGAATAATCGTTCGTATTCCTCTATTGTAATACCGTATTCTGTGCGGTAGCGATATACCCGACACTTCTCATCGTTACAGCTCCTGCATCGGACTTGAAGACCATCGGTTCTGGATGCGTCTCTGGTGAAACACTCTATACTCAGTGACCGCTTGCATGTAGCACAGGTCTTCATTATTTTACTCATTTGCAATCTTTTCCAAATCTTCCTGAGTTGCCTCATTTATTAACCAGAGTTCTCTTTCATCTGGTGCATTTCTATTACTCATCTAATTATTAATTCTCCTTTGTATTACCATACAGCTACCAACCAATTCGTCCGAGTTCGGCTAGGTTTCCCAGCCCAAAGACCAGCGATTAACTCTGGTGGATATAAAACGGAATCACGTACGCACACGTTATCTCTTATCTTCTCCAGTTAAGGCTATTTCTACGGAACTGTCATCAACAGCTCAACGGAAATCTCGTTTGGCTGACTTACGCCTGATTGGTATGTGTATGGTGTCGTGTACGGAATCGAACCGCTTTTCACAAATAGTGCTGCAATCCAGACGCATGTGCGTATTGACCATTATACTAGCACGACATATATTTGGTGGAAATGGTTTAATCATCTCCTATGTAGTTACTATATCCAGTTCTATCGTTGAATGACTTAACAGCATGGCAATTTGCACATAAAACTTGCAAGTCTTCTACGGCTATCCTGTCCATATAGACATTCATTACTGTAACATTTCCAGCATCAGCGTACTTTTCAACCCTAAGTATGGGTATGATGTGGTCTATTTGGAGACATCTAAAATCGTCTTCTCCACAATCCAAGCAGCTACCGCCAAGGAACTGTATAACAGTGAACCTTTTGATATAGTTTCTATTCGAAGCATCTATGCGTTGCACGTACTTCTGTTTTGTTGGGTCTTTGTAAGGCATAACCTCTCCATTATTTAATGGGGAAGAATGGTTACATATCCACCACTATGTTTTTACAGATAAACATAGAAACTATGGTGGAGCTAGAAGGAATTGCACCTTCGTCTTGCCAAGTTCCTTTTCAGGACTTAATGACAATCTAACTAATTTAGCCCCATTTGCAGGTTGACGAGTCCTACTCTCGACACTTACCCGTTCCAGTGCAGAACTTTACAGACTGGGGACTAGCTTTCACGAATCGGCTAGTGGCATATCTGACGGACTACTTAATTCACCCAAAGAGGGAATGGTGAGATTCGAACTCACGTGCCAACGGTTTCCACGTGTGGATTTACGGCTGGTCTAACCTATTCATTCCCTGGAACACCTTTTACTTGCTAGAGTGAGAAAAGGATAAAAAGAAACTATTAGGAAAAGGCTACGAAACCACCAACCAGCCTTTTTACTGGTCAAACCTTTATAGGAAATAGGGCAACTAGTATGTAGGGTTGCTCAATGGTGATTTTTCACACCGCAAACCTAGCCCCGAACCTCATCCCTCGAGGGGAAATAAAATGCCAGTGCTAGGACTCGAACCTAGTGTGATGCCTTACTAGAATATCATCCACTGACAGAAAGGAGACGGCTTAACGCACCGTTCGTGAGAGGCTATACCTCAGCGATGTGACTAATACCAATTCATGCGGTCATGGTGATTGAGGGCTGCTGCCCAAGAGCCGTAGCGACCCATAACGTATGAGTGCATCCAGCGTATCTGACACTGACCATCTGCATTTGGTGGCATTCCACATCCAGATTTACCACAAGGTAATTCTTGAGCGACTCCACAAGCGTCTGAACCACCTTGGTTATACAACTGAGGATTACAAGAAGCATTCTCACGCCTTTGTAATTCTATAGCTGTTGATAATTCTCCACCAGGTACTACCGATGCAAGCCAAGCCTGACAGTTTCCGTTCACTGCACCACCACCATTAGTAGTCCGTGCAGTCTTTGGAAGTGCTGGGGTTACTTGTGCTACCCTAGCTGCCTCTAGCTTCGCTTGCTTTATTCTTTTAACTCAGCGTTTTCCTGTTCTAACTGTGTAATCTTTTGTTCTCTTACTTGAACCTCGCTATGTAGCTTGGCTTTTTCTGATTTTTCTTCTTCAAGTTGAGTTAAGGTTTTACTAATCTCTTGGCGTGTTTGGACGAGTGAATGACTTGTCTGTTTTAATGGTTGAGCGTAAACTCTTTCCACGAACACGTAAGCAGCTAGAAGGACTAGTGCCACAGTAAAGATAACTGCAGGTTTAGACCATTTGACGATTGTACGAATAAACGTCCTTTCGTTAGTTGACATTGGGTTGAAGTGTTAGTCTCAGCTAGTCGTGTTACCCTAGAGGGTGTACTGAGGTCTCTCTAACTCTTCTACTCTACTAGGTATTATATCAAACTCGAGCCAAAAAGTCAAGAGTTTTTTATAAAAATGTGTTGTAGTTATTACATATCACTTAGCCATCGGAAGAAATCGTATTGAGCTTGTGTTACACGTGGCTCAAAATATCTGCTGCCCTTCCACGAGTTGCACGAGCCATGTTCTGGCTGAATGTTAGTCGGGTCGAATACACGAGACGGTTCTCTTGACCTGGAGTAAATGTGACCGAGTGTGACTTCATCTGCGAGGATGAACCGTCCACAGTGTCCACAGACGTAACAACCGTTGTCGAGTGGTGGATTGTTTTTCTTCCATTTTTGGATGAACTTGAGCCATTCATGTGTCTTATCTCCCATTACATCTATTGTACTATTGTAACCACGCATCAGGAATCTCCCTTATAGCCCACTTGAAGCCGTTCTTTTCAGCCCATCCGCTTTGGGTCTGGCGTGTACCATCTTTTCTAGTTGCACCAAACTTTCCATCGCTCCAGAAGACAATTCGAATGTCTTTTTCTGGATGCTGACTCCTAACGGCAATAAGTTTACGCCTGGATGCACCATCGAAACTGCGTCCATTGCCTTTTGTTTCGATATATATCTTTCGTCCACTTCTAGTATGTAGAATGAAGTCGGGTATATAGTTTGCTGTAATAGTGTATGATAGACGTTCAGTCTCATATTCAAAATTGATTGATTGTCCTTCAAGATATTCTCCTGTTACAGTTTCGAACTTGTTCTTGTACTTATTTATACCCTTCTTCATAGAAACACCCCTGGGGCTGATGAGAAACACGAGTTTTTATTCAAAAGATGGGTTCGTATCCACCTTGGACTTTTCCCAACGCTTTTTAACATATTCTCTCGCTTTCTCACTAGTTAGGGTTTTTGCGAAGCCCTTCTTCACTCTACGCCTGCCACCTTTGCGACCTGCGTACTTCTTGATTAACCTAGCTGAGTCGTTCATCTTTACGAGCACCCTGTAGGTCAATGACACGAGACTTGATAGCGTCTATCAGGTCATGGCTGTCTGCTACAATGGACTTCAATTTCTCGTAATTGACTTTAGCTTCTGTGTAATCGTTCTGAGCCTGTATGAACAGTTCATCAGTGTACTTGGCATCACCTGCAGTCGTGGCATTGTGCTCAGTCTTGGCACGTAGGAATGCTTCTCCCTTAGCCTTTTGCATAAGGGTTTCCTTGTTCATTGCATCACGATGTGCAGATACCTTTTCATCCAAGAGTGAGGCTTTCAATGCACTGAGTTTTACCCCAATGTATGAAAGCACATCACCCGATAGACTTTTCAGAAACTTTTCGTCAGATAACTCACGATTAATCTTCATTATCTTTACGATAATATCAGCAGTTTCTTGAGTAGTCATATTAGATGTCCAAATCGTCTAGGTCTGGGCTACCACTGCCTGGGGCTGTTGTGCTGGGCTGTGCTTCTGCACCAAGTTTTTCGGATACTGCTTCGAGCATACCGATGATGTAGTCCAACTTATCGTGGGCTAGTTCCGTGCTGAGGTTACTTGTCCAATCTTCTCCACCACTAGGTTGACTAGTAGTTGCTGGTGCTTCTCCGAGAGGACGGCTGGCTGACTTGAAGTTGTAAAATGTGCCAAACTTTCCATCAACTTGTACGACATCTCCGTAGAGTTCATCGCCTGGGTGTATCTCATTACCAGGTTTCTTATTGACATTAATCCAACCTTTATCTCCTTGACCGTCTAGCTTTACTTTCCACGCATTGAACGTGTTGCCGTTAAGTTCGACTGTCTTAGGTGTTTTGTCTTCCTTGCTTACTGTTGCTTGGAATGCCTGTGTTACTTTATACGCTTGTGACATTTATTCGTCTCCTACTATTGCTTTAGTTATATCAATTACTTCGTGGCTGAACTCTTCCCAAGGGTTCTCACCTGTTACCAATTTCTCACCGTTCATCCAGTAAACATCTAGTCCTTCGACTGTCCAACCTGCACGTTGCAAGATGAATGCGTAGAATGAAAGCTGTAACCAGTGGTAGTCCAATAGGGTTTTACCCATGGTAGGATTCTCACCTTGAGTCAATTCGTAGAATGGCGAATCGACTAACTGATATTTAGTTTCATTGATGTCTGCATCAGTCTTAAAGTCCTGAATGCGGATGATACGTTTCTTTAGGTCAACAACCTTGATACGGTCAACAGACCCACAAAGTTTCAATCCCTTATCCCAGATGAACTCCTCACTGAATCGGATGTAATCACCACCAAACTTTTCGTGGAATGATTCAACGACCTTCTTCAATACAGGGTTTCGACTCAATGCTTTATTAGCACCGATAACTGGCGGTTTAGTTTTGAACTCTTTAACACTCTTGATTTTATCACCGAGTGCAAAGTTACGGTCATAGTTCTCCATTGCATAGTGAATGGCGTTACCGAAGTTAGTTGACGATAGTGAGTTAGTATCCCACATTGCCTGAATAGCTTCAATCTCTTTATCTGAAAGATTGTGCTTCTTCTTGATTGCTTCAAGAATATCTTTAGCGTTAAACTCACCGTAGAATTGTTCTGGGAACTTACTACCACTGAGATAACCTTCAAGACGCTTGTGACCATTGACTTCCTGTAGCTCGATGTTCTGACCGAGTAGTACACTATTGTACATTACAGGTTCTACTGTCTTTTTGCCACTGGCATCCACTACCTGAGTCAAGTAAGCAAGAACTGCTTGCATCTGAGCCTTGGTAGGTTTAGCTGTCTTAGTCTCAGTCTTAGCTTCTGTCTTAACTGGTGCTTCTTTAGGTGCTTCATTGTACTGTAGTTCGATGTTAACACCGAAGCTCTTACCGCTACCACCTGTAAGTGAAGCCAACTTGATTTGTACTGGAACATCTGCATCGAGTGATTTAGCAATTTCAAGATTCTTGTCTTTTGCTATGTAACCAATCGGTAGATATTCTTCACCAACCTGTACGTCTACTGCTACTGCGTTAGGGTCGTACTCGTTATCAGCCTCACGCCTTACACGTAATGGCTCATTCCCCTTGAGTGTCGAGATGACTGCCTGACGACCTTCAAATGTAACTCCTACTAGCTTACTGTTATACTTGAACAGTTTACTCATTTGTTTTCCTTCCTTATTATCATACTAGGTATTATATCAAACTTGGTCGTAAAAGTCAACCCTTTTTCCACAAAATGTGTTGTACTATTTACAATTCCTTATCTGGACTATTGACATTAGAAAGAAGTTATGGTATAATACCAGGTGTAGAGATTTCTTTGTCGTTACTCTACGCTTAACTCCTTTCTTTGAACCACTGAGATTCCCCTATGCTCGGTGGTTCTTTTTTTATTCCAAAACTTTGCTTTTCTCTTTCAGTTTAGTATCAATAGCACGTGCCACTGGACTTACCATTAGTGACCTCTGATTGAATCCCTTTAAGTGTAGAGTCTTTAGACTTCTCACCCTTGACAAGCCGACATATCCCATTCCTTCTACGAAAGCATTTCTGAGGTCAACCTCTGCACTGTCCAAGGTCATACCCTGCGACTTGTGTACAGTAATTGCATACGCTAATCGTATAGGTATCTGTGTAATAGCTGCCGTAACCTTATCGCCACGCTTGTATTCCCACTCTTGAGGATACACTGTTTCAGCATACCTACCACCAAAATCTACTACAGGGAATCCATCATGCGAGAATCCTGTAACTACTCCAATACTGCCATTAAAGAAGCGACCTTCTGGGTCATTCTTAACTGCCATTATTGTAGCACCCTCTTTAAGTCTGAGTATCTCTGGTGCTAGAACATTCTTTTGCAATATCTGCAAATCATTAAATGACCTTCCTCGACTTGTACGCAAGTAATAGTGTAAATCACCCTCAAGCTCATCGAGTTTCTGATTGTTGATGTTCTCCACATCTATGTTTAACGTGTATAGCCTAGTTACATTATCGGATGCCTTGTGTCCTATGCGACTTTTAAGAAGTAACAGATGCCGTTGATTCAACGTTCCATCACGCATAGCATTCAAGATGTCCTGTAAATCTGCATCGTCTTGCCTGAACTGTTCCTCGAGGTAACATACCTTGACATTCATGCGTTTCCAGACTTCACTAAACACTACGAACCTACCAGCACCGCCCTGTTTAACAGGTGGTAATTGAAAGAAGTCTCCAACTAGGATAACCTGAATACCACCAAACGGCTCACCATTCTCTCGAATTAGTTGCATGGCTTGGTCTACCATATCAAGGTTATAATCGTGCATCATACTGATTTCGTCAATTATCAGAACATCAGTCTTACGAATATCTTTTTTCCTAGTCTCACTCATAGTGTAGATATAGTCATCGTGTAGATGGTCATCAAGACCCATGCCAGACCAACTGTGAATAGTCTGACCACCAATGTGTGAAGATGCAAGCCCTGTTGTGGCTGTTACGACAACCTTCTTGTGTTGCTTTTTTGCTTTCTTCACAAACTCATTGATTGTCCAAGTTTTACCACTGCCAGCCTGACCTGTCAACAATACGTTATGACCCTCGAGCATTATCTCTAGTGCTCTTGGATATTTCATCTAATCCCTCAGTTTCTTTAGCATCTCTTCACATTTTGTTTCTGCTTTTCCTAAGCCATCTTCAATGAAATCGGCTTTAGATAATTCTTCCCTAAAAACTCTTAATGCGTACTCTATGCCACTAGCTACTGAGCTTGTTGCGAGCTTCATACCTGCTTCACGAATTGTTTCTGTCTTCATTAAATAACTCCTGCTTGTTTCTTACGTTTTCTTACCTGCCACCCCTGTTGTAACCATGGTGGTCTTTCTTGACTCTTAATATCTGGTGCAAGTCTACGTGCAATACCTAGTGCCGTATCAACATACCCTGGGGTATCATACTCCTTCTGTGGTACAATTAACTTGACAACCTTCAATCCATCATGTTCTAATACTTCGGGTTTATTGACAAGTTTATCAAGACCTTCGATAGTACCAGACAAAAGATTTCCCTGCCCGACATGCTCCACTCTTTTCCTTCTTGCCATATATCCCCCTTATCGTTTTTCAAATGTAATGTGCGTCTCGAACCATAAGAATGTTGTTTTAATACCATTCTCAATACGAACTGCTAGACCAAATTGCTTCCAGTTCATGTAAGTGTAAACACTGAGTGTGCTTTTCTTCTTTTCCGTTTTACTATGCTTAACTTGTGATTTTACTTTACTATCCATGTGTTTATCTTCCTTTCTAAAAAGATTACGCATCTTGCCGTTTATCTCCCCCGACTCCTCGTAGTATATCGGTTGCTTCGTCACTGTATTGTATCTCCTCTCTTAATGCTGTTATTGCTATTTCCCGAGTTAATTCACCCCTATCAACCATTGACATATAGTCTTCAAACCTTTTTAATCTATATTCTTTTACTTCTTCTTCACGTTTACGTGGTGATTTCCATTGTTCTGTCATTATTACCCCTATCTCCACCGTGGATACGATGGTATTTCTTATTGAACGCTCTGAGCTTTGGATACACTCCCCCCTACTATCCCCCAGCACAATCGAGTTACGATTATGTACTTCTGAGAGAAGTAGGAGAGAGTTTTTGATTTCCCATCGTTACGACTTCGCATCATCAACACCTAGAGTTCCCCTTGAGTCCTCTAAACATATATCCCGACCTGTACCCTACTGCACCTTTCACCTTCGTGAACGCCTGTACTAGGTTAGCCAACTGCTTAACGGTCATTGAAGGAATTGCACCTTCTCTACTTTCGTTGGATATACGCTCCATCAAAATAAGAGTTTCCCCTATTTATCATGTTGGTATTATATCAAACTTCGTCACGAAAGTCAATACTATTATTGTTGTAGAATATACAATGTGTACCATATACCCCATATAACCAGTGCTAACAAAATGTAAATGTACGGCTTATTATTTGGTTCTAACGCCATACCACACCTTTTCCCAGAACACATCATACAGTTCCAGAATCAAGCGGTTGCCAAACTCATCATTGTGTTCCCTAGCCCATTGAAAGCATTCTTCTTCAATTCCTGCCTTACCTGCCTTGCGACATCGTGCCAGTAACTCATCGTTGTTGTTAATGTACTTAATCACGTACTTGGTATTCTCAATCCTGAATGCTAACACGCCTTTGTAAATACTGTCCTTATTGCTCATACTAACCCCATCTTCTTTAGTGTCTTAAATAGTCTTTTTTCTGCGTCTGTCTCAGAAACGCCCCTGTTCCTGATGCGTTTTACGGCTTTGTTTTTCATTTAAGCTCCTCTACTGCATTTATTGCATTTTCCAGTGCTTTTTCATAGCCTTCTTGGTATCCTTCGTCATACCTATCCTCAAAACTATCAATTTCATCCTGTAGTACATCAATCTCGTCTCTAGCATGTTCTAGCTCAGTTGTCAAGTCCTGTACTTCATCTTCCAGTTCTGCAATTCTATCCCCATTATAGCTCATCATCATCTCCTTCGTTATTATATTCATCTGCATCCATTCTAGCTTCCATCTCCATCTCTTGCATAAAGTCCAGATGGTCTTCATAACATGGTTGACAATTTCTGTAATGCTCCTCGTCAAACCTGCTATGTGTCCCATCGTTTAGGTCTATCATAGGTAGTTCTCCCTTACCTTGATTACGTGCTTTACTACTTCCGAATCTTCCCCTTGGTCTTTTATCAGCTTTTCAATCAGATTGTCCCAACGCTCCAGCTCATCCAGTGTTAATGTTGCTCCGAATCTCCACGCTTCGTCAAAATCCTCTAGTGTTGTTCTGTGTAAATAGCTCATATTGACTCCTTAAACCTTTAGTGGCATAATAATGCCGTAACCTTTATTGTCGTTGCTCTTGTTCTCAAATACCATTGCCCCCAATTTGCCGTTCAACTTTAGTGTCAACCCACCGACTCCGAATAGTGTTTGTACCTTCTTCGCATAGTCTGCATTGAATCCGATTACATCAGATGGTGCTCCAACTAGTGCATTGTCTACTATGCTTTCAACTTTTGGAAAGTCCTCATCAGTATAGTGCATATCATCTAACACTTCTTCTGTCAAGTAGTCCTTACCTGTTGCCAGTTTGTACCAGCGTTCAATTTCTGTTCTATGTATAGCCCTTCCGAGTAGGTTCTTATTTTCTACTTCTAACATCAGCATAACATACCCATCCGTGCCAGTCAAGTACATTTTTTCACGATATTCTATAATCTTTACATTCTCTATAGTCCTTCGCATATTGTCTTTGCTTACAATATCCAGTAGTGCCTTGACTTGTTGTCGTTTTAGTTGTATCATAGTATTCCATTCTCCTTTAGTTCTTCGATTAGTTCACTACTACCTGTTGCCTTCGCTAACTGTTCAATAGCTCCTGTCCATTCTGCTAGTTCTCCATAGCTTAAACTCTGTTGACTTGCCCAGTCCTGCCAGTCTATTGCAAAATTGCGTACTGTATCTTCCATCTTATTTAACCCTTTCATAAATTGCTTCACCGTTACTAAATGTTGCTACTCTCCGAATCTGTTCCGTGTACATTGCTACACATTTTACTACTTTGTCAATAGTCTTCTTATTCCGTGTTATTTTCTCATCATACTCGTGATAGGGGTCTAACTCCTCAATCATATCATCACCTGTAAAGATGCCAAAACTTACACCGCTATAATATCCGTCATAAGCTGTTATAAGTGCAACACCTTTTCCGTCTTTGTCAAATACCGCCCAGTCGTCCCCATCCGTTGCGTTCACCTTGTCAACAGAGAATCCCTTGCTTGACAATTCACTCACAATGTTTTCTACTGTATCTGGATAGTCCCACTCGTTCTCTGTTTCAATCACGAATAAACCATGATTGCCACATTCTGTAAAGTTTGCCGTTGCCATTAGAATGCTCCTTCTCTTACTTTATTAGTATACACTTTCTTTTCTTCATCGTCAAGCCATTTACTTTTCTGAATTAGCTTGTATAATACACTCTGGTATTCATACGATTCCCAAGTCCTGTTCAAGTAGTTACACTTTACAGTTTCACCAGTATCTCGTCCGTTTGTCAATAGTGTTGCCGTGTGCTTAAGGCCATTGCGTGTATCTGATGATTCACATACTACACTATATTTATCGCTTAATGTAAATTGTCTCATGTCGTATCCTTTCTTATGTTTACTCTCTTAGTGTACCATGGGGTTAACCGTATTGTCAACCCCTTTTTGTAGTATTATTTACAATTCCCTATATTGTATCCTGAATCGTTCACTGTATCGTCCACCGTTGTATTCATTGCAACATGTACCGCAAGCCTTATTGCGTCTCACGTATGTTCTACCCCTGTTGCCGTGTTCATCACAATACGCCTGATACAGTTTACGTGGTGCTCGTTCTATGGTATTAGTATCTGTACTACTATAACATCTTTTCCCATCACCGCCAAGTTCTAGCAGTTTAGCTTTCCATACCGCATCATGTCCATGCCCTTCTGTCAAGGCGTGTGCAACCTCATGTAGTATTGTCAATCTTACACGTTCAACATCATTTATCTGTACTAGCTTAGTTGACAATTCAATGCTTTTATGTCCAAGCCTATTGTACCTATAGCGTCCAAATACCGATGTTAACCGCCCATTCATTTTTGTAGTTACATGATATAACTCGTGTTTGTCAAGTTCTTCTCTTAGCATCCGATGTGCTTCTGTTATATTCATATTGATATGATCCTTTCGTTATTACTTATGTTTACTCTCTTAGTATAGCAAACGGTTATTTAATTGTCAACCCTTGACATTTTAGCAATTTATTTTATCGTATCCGCTAGACAATTATATAATTATATTCTAGCGTTGCATGTCTGTCTGGTTGTCAATGTTCATAACCGCTTGGCTATACTCTTATACTACAGTATAGAATCAATAATGTCAACATAGTTATCCACAGTTTGTGTAGTATTATTTACAACTATTTTAACCTTTTGCTTCCATTATCTCAAAAAAATCCAGCTGTGTCAAGCCTTGTAATTTATAATATTTATGTTATAATAAACCGCCCGAATCCTGCTAGTTTTATTACATCACATAGTAGACAATACATCAACATCATTGCATAATATATATACCATAAGCACATCCTGTATTTATTACAACATTATTGACAGTCCGTCAATATCATTTTATAATATACAACAGATTACAACACAAAACACCCCAAGTGTCAAACTCGGGGTATCCTGCCAGTTTTTGGTTATGTTGCAATATCCTATATATGATGGTATACTATATACATAAGGCTATAACAGTAAAGAACCATAGAACATAAACTATAGCACCTGTCAAGATTGCATCCATCCAAGATTGTTTCATAATATACCTCATAACTACTACAGCTATTATAACATAAATTAACACTTCTAGCAATAACATATTATATCCTATTCCGAGCAGTTTATCAACTTGCTCAGGTTGTTATTTTATTATATAATATACTTATTATCGTTCAATAAACTTGACAGTTTCACCACATTGTAGTATAACTGCATCCTGATTGTATACGTGTCGAATCTGTTCACATAATTCAGCCATACCATCAAAGTCTAATTCTGTCAATACTTCAATTTTATACGATGGTTCACGTTCACCCATCCAAAAACCTACTACCTCATATAATGTAAATCCGTCAATACCTACACTCTTAAATGTATCAGCCAACATATACGGCATATTGTCAAATCGTGCCTGATTGACTTTAGCATTATATTCTGGTCTAATACTAGTTGCATTTATTGTATATAGTTTCATAATATATATCCTTATACTGTTATTTTATTATATCCTGTATACCCTGTTTAGATTATCGGATAGCCGTTAGATTGTAGTTATTTATCTATCAATCTTATGTTTATATAATAGCACGGCAGGCACGGCTTGCATAGTGTAATAAATACAACAGTAACTGTGGATAACTCGCACCGATTCCTCTAGGTATATTATAAAATAAGATAAGCGGTTTGTCAAGGCTTTAGCGGAATGGTCGTATGCTTATGGTTATTATGACATATAGTTGACATAACCACAAGAGGAATGTTTTATAGGTGTTTTTGGAAGTTTTTGTTTTTGTTGTAATTTTTACGTTGTTGTTATTATGGCAACGTGGGGTGGGGTAGGGAGCGACAAGAGTGTTGTGTATACTACATCATCTGATACATATATGCGACCTAAATATACAAACCCTAATTTTCTAAAAGGTAATGACTCCCCCCTCTCTGTTATAACATACAGTCTGAATGAAAGGTATGGACTAATTCAATTTAACTATTGACTTTTCTACAACAGTATGGTATAATACCTGTATGACTGAAAAGAAACCAAGTAAAAAAGGAAAGAAGTTTGGTCTCAGGAAGCAAGGTGAGAAAGGTGTTACTGCCCTAGACGTAAAGTCTGGGAAAGTAGTCTCTAAGAGAGTCTACGCAAATCAGTGGACTAACTCGCCACAGCAGAACGAGTTCCTTCGTTATTACCTAGACCCAGGAGAAGAAGAGACCTGGGGCAATGCTTATCTAGCAGCGACAAAAGCTGGATACTCTGATAGTTACGCATCGAGTATAATGAACGTAGCACCACAATGGATACAGCAGGCACAGAATATAGTGAAGCTGCAACCAGAACACTTGAAACAGGCACTTGTCAGTATAGCAGGTTCTAAAATGGAGAAGGCATCTGACCGAATCCAGGCAATCAAACTGCTTGGTATCGACCAGGGTATGTTCGTACAGAAACAGCTTGTTGGACATGTTAACATTGAGGATGCACTCAAAGATTTGAAATAGTCATGGAAGAAGAGCCATCATTAGAAACGAGGCTCGACAGGATGTGGACAGAACACATATTAGCCTGCCTAGCTATAATTAACACATGGAGTCAGAATGAATCCGAACAAAATTGGACTGATAGACAACCAGGAGTCATTTAATCAACTATGCTTTAGTATCATAGATGACCTGGAAAACAACAACTTTCATTGGGAAGGTAATGAGCACGGTGTGCATCTTACTATTAACGGACAAAGCGTATTTATCCCAAATGAAGCAAATGAAGAAGAGGAGATTGAGAAACTATGGAAGACCGCACGAAAGAAGCAGAAGAAGCAGTAGCTTCTGGGGTAGATGAGAGAATCTCATCAGAAAAAATCTTAGAAGATTTCAAACGCAAGCCGTTTAACTTCGGGATTAAAGAACTCAAACGAGTGCTAGACCGTATGGACATGCCAAAGGCAGAGAAGAATCGCACGATAAAAATGTATAAAGAACGACTATATGCACGTGTTGAGGAAGTTAAAGAAAAGATGGAGAAGGTCGTGCCAACACAGGAGCAATTACATGCCACAGATAAATAAGGTACAGCTGTACATCTGGGATGATAACCTAGAGTTCTTGAAAGAAGTCAAGAATAAAAGCAAGCTGATTAACCTCTTACTACGCAAGTACCGAGAGGAAATCTAATGATTACCTCGGGTACACGCTTAGGCGTGAGAGAAGAGATTTAACATGGATGAGTATCAGCTTAAAGAGGAACAAATCCAGAAGATTCTGGACATCAAGAAAGACATCTATAGATACATAGAGAACAACTTGTGGATTCGAGCAAAAGCTGGTAAGCTGATAAAACTTACACCTAACAAGCCACAGAGGGCATTAATCAATTACGTCATCTGGTGTTTGTTGAATGGTGTACCAGTTCGAGTCATTCTACTGAAAGCTCGACAGATGGGACTGTCTACCGTGGTGGAAGCTATCTGTTACTGGTGGACAAGTACAAACCGATTCCAGACTGCCGTTATTATCGGACATGAGGATGCTTCGGCACGTAACTTGTATATGATGTTCCGTAGGTATTACGACAACAGTAATCCTATATTCAAACCAAGTATTAAATACAACACTAAAAGTGACCTAACATTCGAAAGGTACGATGATGAGGGGAATCAAGTTGGGCTTGGCTCGGTCATTAAGACTGCCACAGCTAAGAACACAAGTGCAGGTAGGTCTGATACTGTTCAGTTTCTACATGCTAGTGAGGTTGGGGAATGGGAAAATGGAGAGGAACTCATTGCATCACTCATGCAGACCGTTCCATACTTACCCGAGACCTTTATCTTCCTAGAGTCAACTGCAAAAGGTAAAGGAAATTACTTCCACAAGGAGTGGAGAAACGCTGAAAAGGGTCTAAACAACTTTGTTCCGTTCTTCTTCCCATGGTGGTTGATTGATGAGTACGAAGATTACAACGATGAAGAGGTAGGTGAGCTTACAGAATACGAGCTATTCCTCATTGACCTGTTCAAGAAGGGGTATGATACCTGGGATGGAGACCACTATCCAGTGGAAGAGTCACAGTTTATACCTAAAATCAAGTTCTACCGCAGGAAATCAAAGGATTTTGCCTCTGACCCTGCCAGAATGTACCAGGAATACCCAAGTGTAGCCAATGAAGCCTTCGTAGCCTCTGGTGCTAACGTATTTCCTGTACTTGTACTAGAGAAAATGGAACTGTTATGCTTAGAGGAAGACCAATACGACTACTATAAGCTAATGACAGGCGAAGCTCACGAGGATTATATCCTTGAGAAGATAGAATACGACCCAAACATTGATGACTTCACGTATGTCGCACCATTAAAGATATTCGAAGAGCCTATTCCAGGACATGAGTATGTTATTGGTGGAGACGTTGCCGAAGGACTCAAGACTGGGGACTTTTCTGTAGCAGAAGTTGTAGATGTTGTAACAATGAAAACAGTTGCAAGGTGGCGAGGACACTGTGACCCTGACAGGTTCGGGGAAATACTCGGTGCTCTCGGTGTACACTACAATTACGCACTTATAGGAGTAGAGGTAAACAACCATGGACTTACAACAGTCCAGAAGTTACGTGATACTTTCTACACTAACCTATATAAACGAGACAGAGGATACGATGAAGACTTTGAAGAGCCTACATCTAACCTGGGTTGGAAGACTGATGTTCGCACAAAGCGACTGATGATTGACGACTTAATCAGGGTTATCCGTGAAGGTCTAAACGAAGAAGTGGACGAAGTATTCGTTCAAGAGGCATTTGCCTTTGTCCGTGATGACAGAGGACGTATGAATGCAGAAGAAGGTGAACATGATGACACGATTATAGCCAAGGCTATTGCGTTCCAGCTGTTCAACTGGGGAGACAACGACACGAGTAAACTACAGGTTATGAAGCCAAAAGGTGCTGCTAATCGTAAATCTAAGAATAAGGTAATTAAAAAATGAATGAAGAAACTCCAAAGCTGACAGAAGCTGATATTGCAAGAGGTGAACCTCTTCTAGGCTCAGTCATCGGTGATTTTGAACGTGCTCGAAAGTACGTTGAGACAAATTACCAAGCTATATGGGAAGATTGTTTCAAGGCTTATAATGCCATACGAACAAGACGAGGCTATTCAGGTGTAGCGGATGATTTCATCCCAGAGATATTCTCTATCGTAGAATCTCTGAAAGCTGCAATCGCTGGTAGCAAACCCAAGTTTAAGTACATGCCACTTGACGAAGAGCAAGAGCAAGATACTGAGACACTGAACGCACTAGTAGATTACTACTGGTCGCTGAACAACATGACAGAGAAGCTACTCAACTGGGTAGGTGATATGATTATATACGGTAACGGTATATTTATGGTAAGCTGGGAAGAGAATAAACCAGTTATCCATCACATCCCACTGTCAGACTTCTTTGTAGACCCGACTGCTACACACATTAACCGTCCAGAGGAACGAGGCTATGCTAAATACGCTGGTTATCGTTACCTTACTAGCCTAGAGCAACTAAAGGCTAAGAAGATGTTCGACATCGACAGCGGTGAAATGGTTGATATGTACAAGAACCTTAACTTGGTTACTGAGGGTTCACTGGGTGATGCAGATGACAAGACACGTAAGGAACAGCTACTTGGTTCTACACTAGGTAAAGATGCTGCCAAACATCAAGTCGAAATCATTGAGTATTACACGGCTCGTAAGAAGATTATCATTGCTAACCGTAGTGTCGTTATCTTCGAATCGGACAATCCGTTCCAACGTAAAGAGAAGACGAAGAAAGAGATTCACCTTGTAGATGGTGAGCCAGTAGAGACTAAGCGAGTTATTCCAGGCATCAAGGGCTTCTTGCCATTTGCTATCCTGCGTAACTACACAGACTCTAACCTATTCTTCGCACGAGGAGACGTAGAAGTTCTTATTCCTATACAGGAAGCATTGAACGATACAAGCTCACAGAAACGAGACAACCTTGCCTATGCCCTAAACAACATGTGGCAGATTGACCCTCGATTCAAACATCTTGCAGAACAAATCGAATCTATGCCTGGTGCAGTATTCCCAATTCCAAAGGGTGCATTGACGGCTATCGAGAAACAAGATATGAGTCCTGCTGCGGATACTGAAATTGCACGACTGACGCAAGCTATGCGTACTGCAAGTGCTGCAGATGCTGCTGTCCAGGGTGTAGCTCAGAAGTTCTCACGAACAACTGCAACAGAAATTGCTGCACAGCTTAACCAAGCAAGTACACGATTTACTACGAAGATTCAGAACCTTGAGGATGAAGGCTTTGCACAACTTGCAAGGATTATCTACAAGTGTATCCAGATATTCGTAACGAACGAACTTGCTGTTAGAATTACTGGTAAGAGTGGCGTAACCTGGCAAGACTTCGACCCAGAACGCTTCACTGGAGAATACCAGCCACGTGTTATACTTGAGGCATCCGCTAAGGCAGAAGCTGGACAGATGGCACAAGCTACACAGGTTATAGCTCAGTTCGGTATGAACAACCCATTAGTCAACCAAGAAGCACTGTTGCGTAAGATATTCACTTCGCTATTACCAGATGCTCCGAAGGATGACATTGATGAACTATTGACTCCACCTGCTCCACCAATGATGGGCGGTGACGGACAAGCTGTTGACCCATCTATGACACAGAACCCTAACACGCAGGTTATGCCTGGCGGTAAAGATGCTCTGATTAACGGTGGTGGGGAGTCCATGGGTAACACTGCTCGTGGTCGTGCAACACAGACTGGTAGTCAAGGTGGTGGCGGTAAGGGAAGCTCACAGGGTAACAACCCACGTGCTCGAGCCGACCAAGCTGGCACTAAAATGAAAACAAGCGTAACGCCTGGGAGATAAGGATGACAAACGTAGAACCTAAGAACGTAAAGAAACTCAACGCAAAGGCGAAAGCCAATAACTCGAGGGAGAATAAGATAGCCAGGGAATGGTTATCTTTCTCCCAAACCGAGGCATATAAAGATTTAATGCTATATGGTCACTCTACTAGCGAGATGCTCACTACCTATGCAAAGGAAATGGTAATGCCTTCTCCAGTTGCAGATGGGGAACAACTTGTTATTGACGGTGAAAAGAGTCTTTCCCTCTTGCAAAATGCTAGAGGATGTGATATAATACTATCGTATGTTGAGCAATACGTTGACTCAGCTACAAATAAATAGAATACAAAGGAGTATCCTAAATGCCAGAACCCACTACTGGGAATGAAGCAGAAACATTAGTTGCCGACAACTCGAGTACAACTAATCCTGCCGTAACACCAGCGGATTCGCAAGCAACAACGGAAACCAACACTGCACCAGAAGGTGTAACTGTTGAACAACCAGCGTCTACTGAATCTGCACCAAAAACTAATACCGCAGACGATGAGAACGCAGCTCTTGCTAAGTTCGCAAAAGGTCAAGGTATCAATGACCTATCGGAATTATCCGAACGTGAAATTAGCCTTCTCAAAATGGCTAGGGACAATAAGTCTGCCCTCGATAAAACTAAACAGAGTCAACCTAAACTAGAAGAAACTTCTACTGGGTTAGCAACGTTAGGTGACGAGGCTTCTGATGTCCAAAAATTAGCTGCTAAGGTAGCGAACATTGAGTTCAAAGAAAACAAAGCAAAGTTCCTTGAAGGAAAAGATGCGACACTCGAACCAGTAATGGCTCAGATTGTTGCGGATGCTCGTACAGAACTCGGTGATGACGCTGCTCGTAGCTTGCTAGGAAACCTACCATTTTTATACAGTCTTGCAGAAGGACGCAAACCTGCTGATACCAGTGCTGCTGTCGAAGAAGCTAGACGAGAAGAACGTAGTTCTATGAATCAAAGTTTGTCTGCTGGTGCATCTGATGCTCATGCAACTAACTCAAAACCTGCTACACCAATAAAAGTAACATCTGACTGGATTAGGAATGAATACAATCCTAATAACCCAGAACATGTTGCCTTGGTGGATGCAATGACTAAAAGATAAATATATTCTTAAAGGAATAAAAAATGCCTAATTATGTAACCCCTACTATCGGCACTGGTGCTGTAAGTGGTTCTGGTGATGAAGCTCTTAACGTACCTGAACTGTGGGCGAAAGAACTTCAAGAGAACCGTGTCAACAACCTTGTCATGTGGGCTTTGATTGATGGTCGTCTTTCTAGTGAAATCTCTGCGAAGGGTGATACACTTCACCTTAACTTCCTGGACGAAATTACTGATGACACATCTGTAAACTCCGCTGTCTCTGGTCTTACCATTGATGGTCTCGACACTGACCAAGTTGACTTGCTCATTGACCGATACATTCGTAAAGTTCTTGGTGTACAAGACGTTCTTAAAGCACAATCTGCTTACGAGTTCCGTCAGCCATACACACAACGCCTTGGTCGCTACCTTGACCGTGCTTTGGACGAAGAAGTAATGCGAAAAGCCGTTGCTGGTGCAGGTCACACTGTAACTGTAACTGGTAACACTAACACAACTCTTGCTTTCGCTGATGTTGTCAACGCTGCTGCTAAACTCGATGCTTCAAACGTACCTGTAGAAGGTCGTGCAATCGTTGTTAACGGCTATGGTCTTGGTGACTTGCGACAAGTTCCTGAGTTTACCGCTTTCAAAGAAACTGGTGAATCTGGTCTTGTTAAAGGAACTGTTGGTCTTGTTGGTGAAATCTACGGAATGAAAGTTTACGTTTCGAACGCAGTAACATCTGCTGGCGGTAACTACAACTTCCTGATGTTCCACAAGAGTGCTGTCATTGGTGCAATGCAGAGCGTTCCATCGTTCGAATCTGACCGTGACCGTGTTAACGGTATTGACTTTATCGCTGGTGCTCAGTTATGGGGTGTAAAAGTCCTACGTGCTGACCACATCGTTAAAATCACACGACCTGTTACATCAGCCTAGTCTCTGACTAACTGATTAACAAACTACTAAGAGGGTAGGTAGATAATATCTGCCTGCTCTCTTTTTTTTATGTATTATAGCTAGATACATAATATTAAATTATAACTCAAGGAGCACACGATGGCGAAGTTCGCAACCGATGCTGTACTGGATGGACTTTTAGACAAAGTTGCAACTGGTACGATTCTTACAGTATGTTCTGCACAGCCGACCTCACGCACGGAAGCAGTAACTACTTATAAATTAGCAGATGTCGTAGTTGACTCTGGTGATTTCGCAAAAGCTGATGGTGACGTAAGTGGTCGTAAGGTCACTGTCGCACAGCAACCCGATGTACCTGTTGATTCAAATGGTACTGCTACTCACGTGGCAATCTCTGATGGCACTAACCTACTCTATGTAACTACTTGTACTTCACAGGTTCTTACATCTGGTAACACGGTTACAGTCCCAGCATGGAAAATAGAAGTAAGCGACCCAAGTTAGGAGTCATAAATGGCTAACAAGGCAAACCTTGCAAACAGTGTATTGTTCGCCCCACTTAGCGACTCTGATACTGAACTAGAGGTGTACACTGGAGATGGTTCACTATTCCCAGCAGCACCCTTTTATCTGACTTTAAGTCCGAAAAATAAGTGGTCACGCAAGATTAACAGTGAAATTGTATTGGTAACTGCAAAGTCAACCGATACCTTCACTATTACACGAGCACAAAAAGGTACTACAGCTATGGAGTTCTCTTATGGAGACTTGGTAGCAAATGGTATTTATAAAGAAGACTTAGATGATACTGTCACTGCTTCTGTGTCTGCTGCATTGCAGGCTATGATGCCAGTAGGCTTCGTTGTAACTCTCGGTGTTAGCACCAATCCTGCTACCCTATACGGATTCGGGACTTGGACTAGGATTCAAGGTAAGGTTGTTGTCGGTGTATCTGATTCTGATGCAGACTTCGACCTTAACGATACTGGTGGTGCTAAGACACATACGTTGACCATAGCTGAAATGCCGTCACACAACCACGACTTTAGGCGACCTGCATGGTTTGGTGTTGAAGGTGGAGACGATGGTTCTGTGTACTCACCATACCAGTACAGAACATCTGCGTATTACTGGCTTAGCTCTGATCCACTGACAGCTATGCAGTATACTGGTGGCGGTGGTGCTCACAATAACATGCAACCATACATTGCTAAATATGTCTGGGAAAGGACTGCTTAATGGGAAACTTAAAAGATTACGCAACAAGCACGGTATTAACCATACCAAGTCCTGCTACAAGTGGAACTTCATTGGTAGTCCAAACTGGACACGGTGCTAGATTCCCTGCAGCACCATTCATGGCTACACTTCATCCACCTTCGGAGCTTCCAACACTGGACAATGCTGAAAAGGTTGAGGTTACAGCCAAGAGTACGGACACGTTTACTATATTACGAGCACAAGGTGATACTACTGCGAAGGCAATAGAAGCTGGATGGCGTATTAGTAACTCAGTGTTCCTAGCTGATATACCTGTAGTCGATTCTACAACAGTTAACGCAGCAGGTGCTACGATGAATGCCGATACTACACTGGCTGGAAATGGTTACTTCCTCGATGAAGATGCCATGACAAGCAACTCTGATACAAAGGTTGCCTCACAGCAAAGCATTAAGGCTTATGTAGATACAGCAATATCGGCAGCAAAACAGGCTCTAATGCCAGTCGGAACTATCGTAGTTTTAGGAGTTTCAACAAACCCTAACACACTATACGGATTTGGAACTTGGACTGCAATAGCAGGCAAGGTTCTTGTTGGTCTCGATGGCACTCAAACTGAGTTTGACACATTGGATGAAACTGGTGGTCATAAGAAACTACAGGCACACACCCACACACGAGGAACAATGGAAATTGCTTCTGGTGCTACAGGAATCCGACATGGTTGGAATGACAGCTCTGGTGGTGGTATTATGATGTACTCACAAAGCTCTGGTGCATTTTACACCTCTCGTCCAGGTGGCGATGGCTACTGGTGGGCTGGCGTGACC
>Ga0265293_10001902_pt1 | contig 43894 bp, 50 predicted proteins | sample Munlanlewell138R_FD_192505 | JGI IMG/M metagenome (GOLD analysis project Ga0265293, IMG submission 192505) | Leachate microbial communities from a municipal landfill in Southern Ontario, Canada - Leachate well 138R | ecosystem: Engineered > Solid waste > Landfill > Unclassified | place: Canada... | reverse complement strand
AAAGAAATGGCAAATTGGCTTATCGATTATAATACTAAAATACCACATCATAGTTTACTAATGAAAACTCCTGTACAATATCTTATTGAAAATAATCCTCAGTGCCAAATGTTATGGACTAATACATTTAATTGACAAATTTAAAAATAAAGACTAAAATTACGCTATCACATTTAATTCCAAAATTAACTACATCAAATAACTACTTGATTATAGTAAATCTAAAAAAGGTTAAACAAACTTATGGAAGAGTCAAAAACTCAAACGAAACAGACAAAAGCATCTTCTAAATCTAACGGAAGTTGTAAGACAAATAAAGCAAGAACACACATACCTGTTGAGGGATACACCATTGAAAAACTCAGAGAATATCCTTTAGAAGAACTTCTTAAAATTGCCAAAGAACTTGATGTAGAAAACCCACAAGAACTCAAACGACAAGAGCTGATGTTTTCAATTTTAAAATCACAAATCGATGCAGGTGGATTTATTTTATTCACAGGTATTTTAGAGATCAAAGACGGTGGATTTGGATTTTTACGCGCCATGGATGGAAACTTCTCAGATACGTCCAATGATTCGTATGTCAGTGCCACACAAATTAAGAAATTTGCTCTAAGAACGGGAGATATCGTCACAGGGCAGGTGCGACCGCCCAACAAGGACAGCGAGAAATATTATGCGCTTTTAAAAATAGAAGCCATCAATTATCTGCCTATCCAAGAATCCAAAAACCGACCTTTATTTGACAACTTAACCCCTCTTTACTCAACCCAAAAATTTAAATTTGAATACGAAGCCACCCGAATGACAGGAAGAATTTTAGACCTGTTTTCTCCCATGGGAAAAGGTCAGCGAAGTTTGATTGTGGCTCCTCCTAAAACAGGTAAAACCGAATTACTCAAAGAGTTAGCTCACGGAATCTCACGAAACCACCCCGAAACACATTTAATGGTACTGTTAATCGATGAACGACCCGAAGAGGTTACGGATATGCAACGAAGTGTAAAAGGGGAAGTTTACTCTTCAACTTTTGATTTACCTGCGCACAATCACGTTCGAGTCGCTGAAATCGTGATTGAAAAAGCCAAGCGTTTGGTTGAAATGAAAAAAGACGTTGTGATTTTACTTGACTCCATTACAAGACTTGCTCGTGCATACAACACCGTAACACCAAGTTCTGGAAAAGTGCTTTCAGGTGGGGTTGATGCCAATGCCTTACACAAACCCAAACGATTTTTTGGAGCAGCAAGAAACATAGAAGAGGGTGGAAGTTTGACCATTATCTCAACAGCTCTAATTGAAACAGGTTCAAAAATGGATGAAGTTATTTTCGAAGAGTTCAAAGGAACAGGAAACAGTGAAGTTGTCCTAAGCCGAAATGCTGCCAACAGAAGAGTTTACCCCGCGTTTGATATTGTCAAATCAGGAACACGAAAAGAAGAGTTACTCTTAACTCCCGATATTTTACAAAAAACGTGGATTTTGCGAAATGCCATTTCAAGTATGGATGAAGTAGAAGCGTTAAAATTTTTGTATTCTAAGATGCAAAAGACGAAGGATAATGAGGAATTTTTCGCTTCTATGAACGAATAGCTTTATAAAACAGCCTCTTTTTCAAAATTTCTGCGTTAGCGTAGAAATTTTGTTCGTTACGTACTTGCTTGTACGCTCCTCTCAAAACTCCTCCACTGCCTTGAACTTTTAAAAAATAGTCAATTTTATAAAGCTATTTTCTATTTTGTTTAAGTTAATTTCTTTTCAATTTTGTTTGGATTACTTCTACAATCTAAAATAGCATAAATTTTTATAGTAGTTTTTGTATATTTATAATAAATGGCATAGGGAAATCTTTTGGCTAAAAGTCTGTAGTAACCATTGACTTTGACATGAATGCCAACATATAATTGAAGTGATTCTATATCAGCGATGATAGAATCAAAAAAATAATCTCCTAACTCAGAAGCTTGTGATTCATAAAAATAAGCAGCTCTAAATAGGTCACTCTTTGCTTCTTTGAGTATTTCTATGTGCATTATTTGAAGCTTTTAAACTCTTTCTTTATGTCTTCTAAGCGGTAAAACATTGCTTTACCTTTTTGAAGTTTTTCTTCTCTTTGATTAAGCTCTTCTAAGTGCCAATTTGGGGTTAATAATTTCGAGTCAGCATTTTTACTCATATCTTCCCAAAGCTCTTCCATAGCCATAAACTTTTGAGCTATTGTCATGTTTTTTAAATCGAGTATTGACATATATTCCCCTTCATTAGTAGGGTTTATTGTAACATAATTTTATATAACTTTAAAAATGGATGAATGGATATTTTATTTTTTTGGGAAGAGTAAGATGTGAGTGGTTTGTAAATTTCGCTCTATTTTTGAACTCTACTCATATTTTTTCAAAGGATATGTCTGATACAATATATGTTTTAAAGGTGACATAATGAATTTAAATAGCTATTTAAAATTAAGTAATAATTACAAAAGTAATGCACAAAAAACAAGAGTATTTACAGAACCATTTGTTGAAGAAAATTTTTATTGCCCATATTGTGGAGCTACTTTAATTGCTTGTAAAAACAATGATAAAGTTAGAGATTTTAACTGTAGTAGATGTAATGAAAATTATGAACTAAAATCAAAACAGGGAAAAAGTTTAGGTAAAAAAGTTCCAGACGGAAAGTATATAACAATGATAGAAAGGATTAGCAGTAATAATAATCCAAATTTTTATTTTTTGAATTATGATAAGGTTAGCCTTGATATAATAAATTTTTGTGCTGTGCCAAGTTATTTTTTTACACCAGATATAATTATTCCAAGAACAAAAGGTATACCTAATCGTCTTGATTATATTATGTGTAGTATTGATATATCAAGTATTCCAACATCAGGTAAAATATTTTATGTAAAAGATAAAGAAATAATAAGTAAGGCAAAAGTACTTGATGACTGGAATAAAACTTTATTTTTAAAAGAAGCTAATAATATCCGAGCAAAAGGGTGGTTACTTGATATTATGCAATGTATTGAAAAGCTTGGAGATAATAGCTTTAGTTTAAATGATATGTATACTTTTGAACAATATTTAAAAATAAAACATTCTGAAAATAATAATATTCAAGCAAAAATAAGGCAACAATTACAAATTTTAAGAGACAAAGGATTTTTAAAATTTAAATCCAGAGGAAAGTACGAGGTAATATAGTATGTCAAAAACTCAGAAAATTATTGAAACTAATATTAAAGATTTCATATTTATAACTTTTGAGGGAATAACATTTCAGCCAAATAGTGAGTCAGATATTCCTGATATAGAAAATATGCAAGTAATTGGTTTTGAAAAAGGTCTAAATCTCAATGAAGCGTTTGAAAATTTAAAGAAAAATAAAGAGTACTTAAAAGATACAACGTTTGTTGAGATTATAGGAATTGAACTTAAAGATAAGAAATTTAATTATTATAATTTAAAATAGAAAATATGTTTTTAACTTCCAATCAAAAAGTAAATTAAAAAATAGGATAAATTAAACCACAAGATTTACCTTGTGGTTTAATAGTGCTTAGGCTTGATAGTTTCTGACCATATTTTTGGGATGAAGTAACTCATCGAGTTCTTCTTTGGTAAAGAGTTCTTGTTCTAAAATGATGTCATAGACTCGTTTGTTTTGTGCCAAAGCCTCTTTGGCGATGGTTGAGCTTTTTTCATAGCCTAACACAGGAGCCAAACACGTAATAAGGCTTACTGAGTTTAAGATATTTTCCATACATATCTCTTCATTGGCGGTGATGCCTTTAACGCATTTTTCGCCTAAGGTATAAAACGCTTTTCGCATCATATTAATAGACGTAAAGAGTTTATACGCAATCAAAGGTTCAAATACGTTGAGTTGCAGTTGCCCGTGCTCACTTGCGATTGAAATGGTAGCATCCGCACCAATGACTTCAAATGCCACTTGATTGACCACTTCGGGAATAACAGGATTAACTTTACCTGGCATGATAGAGCTTCCTGGTTGCATCGGAGGAAGATTGATTTCATTTAACCCTGCTCGTGGACCACTGCTTAAAAGCCGTAAATCGTTGCATACTTTAGACATTTTGATGGCAATACGTTTTAAAATCCCTGAAATATGCACAAATGCACCCGTGTCTTGCGTAGCTTCGATTAAGTCACCGGCACTGATATAATCAACCCCTGTTACTTCTCGTAAGTTGCTAATGACTTTTCGCTGGTACGCGGGTTTGGTGTTGATGCCTGTTCCAATAGCCGTAGCGCCTAAATTAACCTCTTTAAGCAGTGCTTGAGCATCTCGAAGTCTGAAAATATCTTCATCGATCATCACGGCAAAGGTTTTAAACTCTTGTCCCAATGTCATGGGCACTGCATCTTGAAGTTGGGTTCTTCCCATTTTAAGAACATCTTTAAACTCAACGGATTTTTCATAAAAACAATCCCGTAAAAAACGCAGAGAGTCTTTGAGTTTAAAAATAAGTTCATGCAACGTAACTTTTATGGCAGTAGGATAGACATCGTTGGTGGATTGACTCATATTAATATGATTGTTAGGATGAATAATCTCATACGAACTTTTGGGATGCCCCAAGATTTCTAATGCCCGATTGGCGATGACTTCATTGGCGTTCATATTCGTAGAAGTTCCTGCTCCTCCTTGAATTGGATCAACAATAAATTGGTCATGAAATTTGCCATCAATAATCTCATTGCACGCTTGTATGATAGCATCACGTTGCATATCGGTTAAATCGCCCAATTCAAAGTTGGTCAAGGCACACGCTTTTTTGACTTTGGCTAATGATTTGATAAAGGTAGGGAAAAGTGAAATATCGGTTTTAGTGATATTGAAATTCTCTTTTGCTCTAACAGATTGAATCCCATAATATTTGTTAAGTTCTATTTGTTTTTCGCCCAAAAAATCTTTTTCGATACGATATAAGGTCTCCATAATTTTCCTCTTATTTTGATTTTTAATATAAATGTCGAGTATACTCTTTTAAACGTATATAAATGGTTACATAAGTGTTTTATTTAAATTTATTTAGGAAAAACTGTGAATAGCAAAAAAAACTCACCTTTAATCCAATGGTACAACACATTTGGACGACACGATTTACCGTGGCGAAATACCACCAATGCGTATCATATTTATCTCAGCGAAATTATGTTGCAACAAACCCAAGTTAAGACGGTGCTAGAGCGGTTTTATTTTCAATTTTTAGAGAAGTTTCCTTCCTTGCAAAGTGTTGCACAAGCCCATGAAGATGAGATCTTAAAAGCATGGGAAGGGTTGGGCTACTATACACGAGCCAGAAATTTGCACAAAACTGCACAAGAGACAAAAGCAGTTTTGCCACAAAGTGTTGATGAATTGGTCAAGCTTTCAGGCATTGGACTCTCAACCGCTCATGCGATTGCCTGTTTTGCTTTTGGGGCGAAAGTACCGATTTTAGATGGCAATGTCAAGCGGATTTTGTACCGTTATTTTGCCTTAAAAAGTGCCAGTGAAAAGGAGCTTTGGAAAAGAGCCTATACGTTGTTTGAGGGCAATGAAACTATGGCGTATGAACACAATCAAGCGTTGATGGATATTGGCTCTATGATTTGTACTCGTACCCAACCTAAATGTCAAGAGTGTCCTTTTTCTTATTCTTGTCTTGGACAAATATCTCCACAAGAGTTTCCACAAAAAAAGCCTAAAAAACCCAAAGAACAACGAACACGTTTTTTGATTATTTATCGACATCAAAACCGTTTGGCTTTGTCTAAAAACACAAGTAATTTACTCAAAGGTTTGTATGGCTTTGCACAATCTAAAGAGTTACCTCAAGTAGGAAGATTGCTCTATTTGGGAAGTGTTCAACATGAGTATTCTCATATATCATTGAGTGCAAAAGTATATGTATGTGATGTGGATTTAAAGCAATGTAAAGAGTGGTTTGAGTATGATTCGATTTCTCAAATGGCACTTAGCCAAGTTGACCATAAAGCATGGAAACTTTTAGAAAACAAAAGTAAATAAATATGCAAAAAATATTCCTTTAAATAAAAAATTAATTAAAATTTTTAAAAATATTGACAATATATAAGAAAATCTGATATTTTTTTCGCTAAAATTCCTTTAAATTTTGCAAAAGGAAAAAAAGATGTCATATTTAGAAGACGTATTTAACTATTTAAAAAGAACCAGTCCCGCTCAAAGTGAATTTTATCAAGCTGCTGAAGAAGTACTGTATTCATTAGAACCTCTTTTGGATAAATATCCAAAATATAGAAAACATAAAATCATAGAACGAATTGTAGAACCCGAACGACAAATTATGTTTCGAATCAACTGGGTGGATGACAACGGTGAGATTCAAGTCAATAAAGGGTATCGAATCGAATTTAACTCAGCACTGGGACCTTACAAAGGTGGACTTCGATTTCATCCAAGCGTTAATGCAGGGGTAATCAAATTTTTAGGCTTTGAACAAATTTTTAAAAATGCTTTGACAGGTCTTCAAATTGGAGGCGGAAAAGGGGGAAGCGATTTTAACCCTAAAGGACGATCAGACAATGAAATCATGCGATTTTGTCAAGCTTTTATGAGTGAATTGTATCGACATATTGGGGCCAATACGGATGTCCCTGCAGGCGATATTGGAGTGGGGGCAAGAGAGATTGGGTATATGTTTGGAATGTACAAAAAACTTGCCAACAAATACGAAGGGGTTTTAACAGGAAAATCGCTTAAATGGGGTGGATCACTTGCTCGTACAGAAGCCACAGGATATGGCTGTGTCTATTTTGCAAAATATATGTTAGCCGCACGAGGAGAAACGTTAGAGGGCAAAAAATGTGTGGTTTCTGGTTCAGGAAATGTAGCAATTTATACCATTGAAAAACTTTATCATTTAGGAGCATTGCCTATTACTTGTAGTGATTCAAAAGGGATGATTGTTGATGAAGAGGGAATTGATTTATTACTTTTAAAAGAGTTAAAAGAGAGCCAACGTACCAGTTTAAGTGAGTATATTACTTATCGACCTCATGCTAAATATACGCCAGTAGAAGAGTATCCTGCTGGTAAAAATGGAGTTTATAGTGTTCCATGTGATGCGGCATTTCCAAGTGCAACACAAAATGAGTTAAATGTAGAAGATGCAAAAACTCTTTTAGCCAATGGATGTATTTGTGTGAGTGAAGGTGCGAATATGCCATCAACAGCGGAAGCCGTTGAATTGTTTGTTGAATCAAAAATTGCATACGGACCAGGAAAAGCTGCCAATGCAGGAGGGGTTGCTACAAGTCAACTGGAAATGGCACAAAATGCTTCGATGGTATCATGGACATTTGAAGAGGTCGATGCCAAACTGGATCAAATTATGAAAAATATTTTTGAATCGGCCAGTTCAACGGCAGCTGAATTTGGAGAACCTACCAATTTAGTTTTAGGTGCAAATATTGCAGGATTTAAAAAAGTTGCCGATGCCATGATTGAGCAAGGCTTAGTCTAATCTTCTTTAATACAGTACTTCCAAACAGAAGTACTGTATCTTTCTTCTGGGGCTTTCTTCCCTAATTATTTTATTTATAAACTTATGCTAGAATATTGGCTTATTTATAACGGACATAAAGGTCAAGATTGAAAGTAGGTGTATTTGATTCTGGTTTGGGCGGATTAACGGTTTTAAAAGCCATTCAAGACGTTTTTAAAGGAGCAGAACTTTTTTATATTGCGGATACGGCATATGCTCCGTATGGGGAAAAAACCGTTGAAGAGATTCTCAAACGTTGCGATGATATTACTCGATATCTTTTGGAGACTCACGCCATAGAAGCCTTAATTGTGGCGTGTAACACAGCAACCTCTGCAGCCATTAAACACCTAAGAAAAAAGTTTCCTTTTTTAATTGTTATTGGAACTGAACCAGGGATTAAACCTGCTATTTTAAAGACTCAAACCGCACAAGTGGGAGTTCTAGCAACACCTGCTACGCTTAAAGGCGACAAGTATCAGTTGTTGGTCAATGAGTTAGCCAATATCAAACACGTGACGTTGCACGAACAAGCATGTGTGGGGTTGGTTGAACAAATTGAAAAAGGGGAAACCCACAGTAAAAAGACGTTTGAAATGCTTGAAAAATGGCTTACGCCTATGAAAGAAAAAAATGTTGATACCCTTGTGTTGGGGTGTACGCATTATCCTTTAGTAGAAGAGACCATCAAACGTATTATGGGAAATGATATTACGTTGATACAAACAGGCGATGCCATTGCCAAGCATTTGATGTGTTTGAGTCAAAATAAAGGGCATAAAAATGAGGGAGAGTTGCTTACTCATGTCTGTTATACGGGTGAAATAAACCATTTGATGATTGAAAAAATCATCAACAATAAAACCATAAAAGTTAGGAAGTGTGCCATATGAATCAAGAAACTGCCCAAAAAAAAGTATTGGCTTTAAAATATCGTCCCAAACGATTTGAAGATTTAATTGGACAAACAACGATTTCGCAAACGTTGAGTTTGGCGTTGGATTCAAACCGTCTTTCTCATGCGTACTTATTTTCAGGTTTGAGAGGAAGCGGAAAAACTTCGACGGCACGAATTATGGCAAAAGCATTACTGTGCAGCAATGGACCTACATCTAAACCGTGTGAAGTATGTCCGAACTGTATTAGTACCAATACCAATCGGCACTTAGATGTGATTGAAATGGATGCCGCTTCAAATCGTGGGATTGATGATATTAAAGATTTGATTGAACACACCAAATACAAACCCAGTTCCGCTCGTTTTAAAGTTTTTATTATCGATGAGGTGCATATGTTGACTCCTCAAGCATTTAATGCTTTGCTTAAAACACTTGAAGAACCTCCCGGGTTTGTAAAATTTATTTTAGCAACCACTGACCCACTGAAACTTCCTGCAACGATTTTAAGCCGAACACAACATTTTCGATTTAAAAAGATTTCTAACAAAGATGTTATCCATCATTTATCGCATATTTTACATGAAGAAAATATTGATTATGAAACGGAAGCGTTGGATATCTTAAGCCGAAGCGGACAAGGCAGTTTGCGAGATACCCTTACTTTGCTTGACCAAGCCATTATTTTTTCCAAAGGGAAAATCACCACGGCGTGTGTGACCGATATGTTGGGTATGATTGACCCACAATTTATGGACAATATTTTTGATGTTGTGTTACACAAAGGAGAGATTAATCCTATTATTGAAGCACTTGAAGAGTATGAAGCGGGGCAAGTGTGCGATGAAATGACCGTCTATTTAAAACAAAAAATGCTTCAAAACGATAAAACAAAATTTGATGTGATGTTATACGACCGATTTTTTAGAATCATTGCCGATGCCAAACATTTGTTGAGTCTGAACTCAAACAGCAGTTTTGTACTGATTTTAATGCTCAATAAAATGATTGAAGCAACACATTTAAAAACCATTGAAGAGATTATCAGTGAGGTTGAACACGTCCAAACCACGCCCAGTAGTAAACCTGCTGTTGTTCAAAAACCTCTTGAAAAACCCATACAAACCGCTCCTGCTGTACAACAAGAAGAACCTTCCTTGGTGACGACTCATTTAAACAGTGATTCGCACATGGAATTGACACAAACTTCAAACGATGAAGAAGAAATCTACGATGAACTGCCTACTCAAGAAGCGTATGTGGAATTGCCAACAGTAAACGCATCGCAACAATATTATACACAACTTATTGATAAGATATATGAACGAAGCCATGAATTGGGTGAGTGTTTTGAGAAAAATTTTAAGCTGACCTCGTATGAAAATAATGTGTTGCATATTACTTCATATGCTCAAGATGAAGACCGAAAATTGTTGTATAAAAATTTTGCACTCATACGAAGTTTTGTGGCAGATGTTTACGGCAATGAAACACAAATGGAGTTTGATAAAGCCGAAATCGAAAAAAAAAAGGATGAAATAGTCCAAAATAAAGAAGAAAACTCTGTTGCGTCAATGATTGAAGATGTGGAATTTCACTATAATGAGCAAGAATCTAATGGGAATGAACAAAGTTCAGGATGTGTGGCAAGCTCACTTGATGCCAAAGAACCCAGTGCATCAGAGCAAGAGTTGCAAATACAAGAGTTGTTAAACTCTAACATGGTCAATAAAGCCAAAGAGTTGTTTGATATTAAAAAAATTAATGTGCAAACCAAGATTTAGTTTTTTACACTTAAGAAAGCTTTGACTATAATAAATGAGTTTTAAAACAGGAGAAAAAATGATAAAAAAAATAACCCTTTTTGTATCGTGTTGTGCGGTTGCTACATCATTGTATGCCAAAGCAGTTGACAACGATATTATTGCATTTGAGAAGAAACGATTTGAAAATAACAAACAAATTGAACTTAAAAAAGTGGAGTTGTACTTCAAACAAGAGTTGGCGCAAAAAGATTGGTATGCTTATATTTTAGACATAGATGCCAATTATCAAGGCAAACCCGTAAAATTTAAAGACATTGTTTTTTCCAATGGTTTGGTTGTAGCTCCTGAATTGATTGATTTAAAAAGTGGCAACAGCTTAAAAGATGGAATTGTTCCAACGTTGGATGAAAAATATTACAACAAAGCCAATTTGATTTTAGGCGATGCCACTGCCAAAGATAAAATTGTGGTTTTTTCAGACCCTTTATGCCCTTTTTGTATGGATTATATCCCCGATGTAATTAACCATGTTAAAAAGAGTGGTAATGTGGCGTTATACTATTATCATTTTCCTCTTCTAAGACTTCATCCTGCGTCAAAAGCATTAACGAAACTTATGGATGTAGCACACGAACAAGGGGTTAAAGATATTATTTTAAAAACGTATCAAGCCGATTGGGATAAATATTTTACCGAACAAGAAAGCGATGAGTTAAAAATCTTAAACGCGTTTAATCAAGAGTTTGGGTTGCAACTGACGTTGGAGCAAATCCAAGATAAAAAAATAGAAGAGAAAATTTACAAGGACATCTCTTTGGGAGAAGATGCCATGGTGCAAGGAACACCCACTATTTTTGTCAATGGCAAATACGATAAAACCAAAACAAAATTTTTAGAGACAGGAAAATAAGGAATGCAAAAATTAGTAATCGCAACAAGAAGCAGTCAATTGGCGTTATGGCAAAGTGAATATATCAAAGCAGAACTTTTAAAACATTATCCCACCATGGAGATTGAATTAAAAACATTTTCAACCAAAGCGGACAAAATTTTGGACGTACCTTTGGCAAAAATTGGCGGCAAAGGACTTTTTACTAAAGAGTTAGAAATTGCATTGCAAAACCATGAAGCCGATATTGCGGTACACTCACTTAAAGATGTGCCCGTTGAATTTGAAGAGGGATTTGTATTGGCGGCATTAACCAAACGATTTGACCCAAGAGATGCGTTTTTAAGTCAAAAATACAAAAATATCCATGAATTGCCCCAAGGAGCTGTGATTGGAACAACGAGTTTACGAAGACGAATGGAGTTAAAACTCTTAAGACCCGATATAAAACTCAAAGATTTACGAGGAAACATTAACACTCGAATTGCAAAGCTTAAAGCAGGTGAATACGATGCCATTATTTTAGCGGCAACGGGTGTTCAAAAACTTCAAATTGAACATGAGGTGAATTATTTCTCTCCCATTTCAGTTGAGGATATGATTCCTTCAATGGGTCAAGCCACTTTAGGAATAGAGACGCTGAACAATCCCAAATTAGTAGAGTTGCTGTCTGTATTGCATGACCAAAATGCGTTGATTGAATCAACCATTGAAAGAGATTTTGTCCGAACATTAGAAGGAGGTTGTCAAGTTCCCATTGGAGTTAAAGCCACCCTTTTAGAAGATAAAACCATCGATATCAGAGCCATTGTTGGAATGCCTGATGGAAGTGAATATATCAAAGAAGAAATCAATATTGATATAAAAGATTATACCAACGCAGGGCAAAACTTAGCACAAACCTTTATACAAAAAGGGGCAAAAGAGTTGCTCAAACGTGCTGAAGAAGTGGCTTTTCAATAACTAACACAAGGAGAAAAAATGAGAAAAATTGATGTAAACAACGTGGCATTTTGTTTGGTTGATGTTCAAGAGAGATTGTTCCCTTTTATGCAAAACAAAGCAACCTTAGAAAAAAATTTAGAGATTTTAGTCAAAGGGTTACAACTGCACGACGTGCCAATGGTGATTAATGAACAGTATAAAAAAGGTATCGGAGAAACGATTGAGCCATTAAGAGAGTTGGTTGAAGAGTCTCCTCACTTTGAAAAAACCACGTTTTCGTGTTGTGGAAATGAAGATGGATTAGCTGCCATTAAAGCGTTGGGTAAAAAGCAAATCATCGTAGCAGGAATTGAGACACATGTGTGTGTGCTTCAAACGTGTTTAGACCTGCTTGAAGAGGGATTTCAAGTGATACTTGTAACGGATTGTTGTTCAAGTCGAAAACAAAGCGATAAAGATGTGGCAATCACTCGACTCGTACAAGCAGGCGCAATTCCTGCAACGTATGAAATGATACTGTTTGAGTTAACGGTTAATGCCAAACACCTAAAATTTAAAGAAATTTCTGCTTTAGTGAAATAACTTTTATACAAAAGCACCTTGGTGCTTTTGTATCTCCTATGATTCTTATAATTTTTTGATATACTTTTCATATGAAAAAATTATTTTTTATCTTTATCCTTTTTTCTTTTTCCGTGTTTGTTTTTGCTCAAGAACAAAGAGTGTATAAAGTCGTTATTAGAAGTGATTGGAAGCCTTACTATTTTATCAATGAAGAAGGCAAACCCGATGGTTATGCGGTTGAATTGTTTGAACATATTGCCAAAGAAGCTAAAATCCGTTTTGAGTTTGTCATTGCAGCCAATTTTCAAGAGATTATTCAACTGCTTAATGAAGGTAAAGTTGATATTGTTCCCAATATCAGTATCGTTGCCCATCGTGAATCGCTTTTGTTATTTACTCAACCTACGGACAATTTTATGGTTAATATCTATAAACATGAAACATCTAAAAATATTAATACGTTAAATGACATAGAAAACAGAAAAATTGGTTTGGTATCCAATAATATTTGTGCAAAACTCATTGACCAAAACTATACCCATGTACAAAAAAACTATTATGTCGATTATAAAAGCTTAATAGAAGGATTGCTTAACAAAGAAGTGGATGTTTTTTGTTATCCCAAACCACTCATTGAGTTTGTCAATGGAAAACATCCAAGCAGTATAGTTCCTTTGAATAAATCTCTTCAAGAGATTAAAAGAGGCATTGGTGTGATTAAATTACATTTTGACTTATTGCCCCATTTAGATGAAGCCATTACCAATTTAAAGCTGACAGGAAAACTTGATGCGTTACAAGAAAAATGGTTTAAAGAGAAAAAATACATTGAACTCTCTTTGAGTGAGACCATTTTTTTGGTGGTGAGTTTTTTTGGGATTTTGTTGACAAGTGCCATTGTGGCAATCTATTTTATTCATAAAAAGAAGTGGCTTTTGACCAATGCCATGTTGGAAAAAGAGGTTGAGAAACAGACCCTTCGGTATAAAGAACAAAATAAAAAACTGGAACAACTTCAAGAAAAACTTAAACAGCAACTCAATAAAGATACTCTGACAAATATTTACAATCGCACTTTTTATAATCAAAAAATCCAAGAGATGCTCTCTTTGTATCAACGACATAATACGGTCTTCTCTTTTTTGATTTTTGATATTGATGATTTTAAATACATCAACGACAATTATGGACATACCGTTGGTGATAAAGTTTTGATTGAGTTGTGTGCATTGGTACAAAAGCAAATTCGCATCACTGATTATTTGTTTCGAGTAGGGGGAGAAGAGTTTATTATCCTTTTTGCCAATACCTCTCAAAAAGAGGTTGCAAGTGTGGCACAAAAGCTGAGAATAACCATAGAAAAAGAGTTAAATGTTTTAGAAAACAGAACAATTACCGTAAGCATGGGATTAACCCAAGTTCAAGCTCAAGATACTCAAGAGAGTATTTTTAACCGAGCCGATGAACTTTTATACGAAGCAAAAAAAAAGGGAAAGAACCAAGTAATTGTCTCTTAAGTTACCAATCAATAGGCGTTTTTCCTGATTGTTTTAAAAGTTCATTGGTTTTTGAAAAATGTTTACAGCCAAAAAATCCTCGATACGAAGATAAAGGACTGGGATGGGGTGCGGTTAGGATGTGATGTTTTGTTTTATCAATAAGTTTTGTTTTGGCAATGGCAGGGCTTCCCCACAATAAAAAAACGATATTTTCACAATGGTGTGAAATGTGTTTGATGATGTTATCGGTAAAAATCTCCCAACCCAGATTGTGATGGGATTTGGGTTTGCCTTCTTCAACGGTTAAAATCGTATTTAAAAGTAAAACACCTTGTGTTGCCCACGAGGTTAAATCTCCATCCAGACACTGCGATGGGCGTTGTAAATCTTCATAAATTTCTTTTAATATGTTTTGCATGGAGGGGGGATTTTTAACCTCTTTGGGAGTTGAAAAAGAGAAGCCTTGTGCTTGATTGACTCCATGATAGGGATCTTGTCCTAATATAACCACTTTGAGATTTTCAAAAGGGGTTTTCGTAAAGGCATTAAATATTTTATTTTTGGGTGGAAAAACAGTGGTGGTTTCATATCGTTCATCAATCAGACTTTTAAGTTGTTTAAAATAGGGTTGCTTTTTTTCGTTATTGATAATCTCTTCCCACGTTGACATGGTTCTCCTTTGATAAATTCTAAAGAGGTATTATGGCTAAAAAGTGTTTATAAAAAAGAATCAATCAAAGATGATGAAAAGTTTAAAACCAAACAAAGCAAAGAAGGTTTAAGGGGGGGGGGACCTTCTTTGTCAGTGTTTTTGTAAGCTTGACCACTTCTTACATCAATAAGTAAAGTTCGTCTTGTCTGTTTTTGGTCAAAGAAAACTTGAGTAGCTCAAGTTTTAGTAGGTATCTGCTGGAACGAAAACATTCCCTTCCATAATAATTCTGGCACTTCGGCTCATAGTAGCTTTATCTACAATATATTTTCCATTTTCTTGTTTGATTACCGCACCTACTTTTAGAGTACCTGAGGGATGTCCAAACTCAACAGCAGATTTTTCACCTCCACCCGCAGCCAAATTAACCAATGTTCCTGGAATACACGCAGCAACTCCAATTGCAACTGATGCTGTTCCCATCATCGCGTGGTGTAATTTTTGCATGGATAACGCTCGTACGTGTAAATCAATTTCATCGGCTTTGACTTCTTTACCACTTGATGTTGTAAAGTCAGACTTAGGAGCAACAAAAGCAATTTTTGGTGTATGTTGTCTGGTTTGGGCTTCTTTTAAATCAGAAATTAATCCCATTTTTAATGCCGCATACGATCGAATCGTTTCAAATCGTGCAAGAGCAACAGGGTCCGAATTGATATCTCCTTGAAGTTCCGTTCCTTTGTATCCAATATCTGCTGCATTGACAAAACAAGTAGGAATCCCTGCTGTTATCATAGTGGCTTTAAATGTACCAACACCTGGAACTTCTAAATCATCGACTAAGTTTCCTGTTGGGAATAACTCTTCACTGGGATCTACGGGTTCTGCAAACTCTAATACAATTTCTTCCGCAGGAAAGGCAACACCATCGATGTAGTAATCACCCATTTCTTTAACCATACCATCAACCATAGTAACATAACATAGAATCGTTTTTTTGATATTGGCTTGCCAAATTCTTACACAACACACACCGTTTTGTGGAACATTTTCAACCAAACCTTCTTTGATTGCAAAAGGACCTACGGCTGAGCTTAAGTTTCCACAATTTCCACTCATATCAACAAAATCTGCATCAATAGCTACTTGACAAAAATAGTAATCAACATCATGATTAGGAACACTGCTTTTCCCCACTAAAATGGCTTTAGATGTGGATGAAGTGGCTCCTCCCATACCGTCCATTTGTTGTTTGTACACGTCTGGACTTCCAACAATTCTTTGAAGTAATTTATCTCTTTTTTTTGGATCTTCTTGTGCTTCCTTAGGTAAATCTGCAATATTGAAAAACGTTCCTTTGGAAGTTCCGCCTCTCATATAGGTAGCTTTAACTTTGAATTGTGGTTTGTAATGACTCATATATATTTTTCCTTAAAAAATAGTTTTGATTTAAAACTTTCTAAAAAAATCTTTTAATTTCTTTAAACAGTTTTAGAAAAATCCTAAAGAGCAAATGCTCTTTAGAGATTTATTTTTTTGAAGATGCAATAACATCTTTAGCGAATTTTTGTAAAATACCACCCGCTTTATAGACTTCAACTTCTGCAGAAGTATCTAATCGACAAAGAACTGGGAATTTAACCACTTCACCGTTTGCTCGTGTCATTACAACAGTTAATTCAGTTCTTGGAGTAATTTCTCCTTCTATGTCAAACACTTCACTTCCATCAATCGCATAAGTGTGTCGTGTATCACCTTTTTTGAATTGTAATGGTAAAACACCCATTCCCACAAGGTTTGTTCTGTGAATTCGCTCAATTGATTCAGCAATAACCACTTCAACACCTGCAAGTCTTACACCTTTTGCAGCCCAGTCTCTTGAAGATCCTTGCCCGTAGTTTGTCCCTGCAACAATAATTAATGGTTGTTTTCTGTTTGTATAGGTTTCAATGGCTTCCCACATTCTTGACTCAACACCTTCTGGCATAATTTTTGTCAATGAACCTTGTTTTACTTTTCCATTTTCATCTTTAACCATTTCATTGTAGAGTTTAGGATTGGCTAATGTTGCTCTTGAAGCAGTATTGTGATCCCCTCTGTGTGTGGCATATGAGTTTAAATCTTCAACCGGTAATCCCATTTTTAAACAATATTCACCTGATGCTGACGTTGGTAAAATTGCATTTGATGGTGAAAGGTGGTCTGTGGTAATATCATTGGGGAATACACCTAATGGTCGCATATTTTTTAATGCGGGCATTTGCATATATTCATCTTCCCAATAAGGAGGTTTGTTGATATAGGTTGATTGTGTATTCCAGTGATAGAATGGCTCAACTTTAACTCCAGCAAAGGCATTTCTTGCAAACATTGGGTCATAAATCTCTGCAAACATTTCTGGTTTAACTGCAGAACTTACCACTGCATCAATCTCCGCATCGCTTGGCCATAAATCTTTTAACTTAATATCATTTCCATTTTTATCTTTTCCTAAAACATCGGTTTCAATGTTAAATCGGATACTTCCAGCAAGTGCATAAGCAATTACAAGTGGAGGTGAAGCTAAAAATGCCTCTTTAATAAATGGGTGAATTCTTCCATCAAAGTTTCTGTTTCCTGATAATACAGCCGTTGTATAAATACCCGCATCAGCAGCTGCTTGTTGAATTTTTGGGTCAAGTGCTCCTGACATACCGTTACACGTAGTACATGCAAATCCAACAATACCAAATCCTAATTTTTCTAACTCTGGTAACAGTCCTGATTCTTTTAAGTATAACTCAGCTACTTTTGAACCGGGTGCTAAAGAAGATTTAACCCATGGTTTTCTCGTTAAGCCAAGCTCATTTGCTTTTTTAGCCAATAATCCAGCTGCAACAACGTTTCTAGGATTTGATGTATTGGTACATGAAGTAATCGCTGCAATTAAAACAGCACCATCAGGCATAACATCATCAGAAATTGTAATTTTTTTAGTAATTCCTTCTGAATCTAATGTTGAAACAGGAAGTAATTTATGCGGTTGAGAAGGACCTGCTAAGGTTCTTGTAACTGTCGATAAATCAAATTCAATGGTTCTTGCATAGGTTGCTTGTGTTAATGAATCTGCCCATAAACCATTGGCTTTTGCATAGGTTTCTACTAATTTAACTTGTTTTTCTTCTCGACCCGTAATTCTTAAATAATCAATGGTTCTCTCATCAATAGCAAACATAGCAGCACTTGCACCATATTCAGGAGTCATGTTAGAAATCGTTGCTCTATCACCTAAATCAAGATATTGAATACCTGGTCCAAAAAATTCTAAGTAAGCAGAAATAACATTATTTTCTCTTAAATAAGAGGTCATAGAAAGTGCAATATCTGTTGCCGTAATACCTTCTGCTCTTGTTCCTGTGATATTCACACCAATAATTTCAGGTACTCTCATATAAGAAGGATTTCCAAGCATGACGTTTTCAGCTTCTAAACCACCCACACCCACAGCAATAACACCCAATGCATCTACGTGAGGTGTATGTGAATCTGTACCTACAAGTGTATCAGGAGAGGCAATACCATCGATATTGTGTACAACGGGAGACATTTTTTCTAGGTTGATTTGGTGCATAATACCATTACCCGGAGGAATAACGTCTACGTTATTGAAGGCTTCTTTTGTCCAGTTAATAAAGTGGAATCTGTCTGCATTTCTTCTGTCTTCGATGTCTCTGTTTTTTTGGAACGCATCGGGGTCAAATCCACCACACTCTACTGCTAAAGAGTGGTCAACGATTAGTTGTGTGGGTACAACGGGATTAACTTTTTGTGGGTCTCCACCTTCTTTTGCTACAGCTTCTCTTAAACCTGCTAAGTCAACAAATGCTGTTAATCCAAGAATATCATGACAAATAACTCGGCTTGGGTACCAAGGAAAATCTTTGTCTGTTCTTTTTTCAATTAATTGAATCAGTGAATCTTTTAAATCTTCACTTGGACATTTTCGGATTAAGTTTTCAGCCAATACTCTTGATGTATAGTTAAGTTTTGCAAAAGAACCGGGTTGAATCTCTTCAACAGCTTCTTTCACATCGTAATACTTTACATCTAAACCATCTAATTTTTTGAGATATTTTTCGTTTGTCATTTATGTTTCCATTTATTTTGTAATCTAATAGGACTATCTGCACGTACAGACAATCCTATTTTATCTGTTCTTGTTACACAGGGTATTGTTTGTTGCTTCAGAAGATTCTGAAGCAACGTAAGTTAAAAAAGAACTATTTTCGTTCACTCATAGGAACAAATTCTCTTGGCTCTGGTCCTGTATAAGTTGATCCTGGTCGAATAATTCTGTTGTTTGCTCTTTGTTCAAATGCGTGTGCAGCCCATCCAGCAGCTCTTGACATAATGAATAAAGGTGTGTAGTATAATCTTTCAATTTCCATATAGTGGTAAATTAATCCACCAAAGAAGTCGATATTATCGGGTAAACCTTTTTCAGCTTTGACTTTGTCTCTGATAGCTACGGCGATATCAAACAGTTTTTCGTCTGCATTGGGTAATTCTTTAAGCTCTTGTGCTAAGTCATGACCAATGGGTGATCGTGGGTCTAAGTTTCTGTAAACTCGGTGACCAAATCCCATGATTTTTTCTTTTCTTGCAAAAATGGCATCAACTTCTTTAAGTGCATGCTCAACATTGTCAAATCCAAGTACAAATTTGATTGCAACTTCGTTTGCTCCACCGTGTAAGTGACCTTTTAACGTTCCAATACCTGTCGTCATACAAGAATAAATATCAGATAAGGTAGAAGCAGTAATTCTGTTTGCAAAGGTAGAAGCATTAAACTCATGCTCTGCATACAGTGTTAACATAGCGTTCATTGCTTTAACTTCAACCGCTAAAGGTTTAGTTAATTTTAATCTTTCAACAATATATCCTGCAATTGTTGTTTCATCTGATTTTAATTCAACTTCTTTACCGTTTACATGCCAGTGGTGCCAGTAAACTAAGAATGATGGAAATGCTCCCAATAATCGTGTGATTTTGTCCATTTGGTCAGAAAAATCTTCTGCTTCTGGTTCCATACATCCCAAAGCCGATGTTGCTGTTCTCATTACATCCATTGGGTGTGATGAAGCTGGAATTGATTTTAAAATATCTTTTAAATTTTGTGGTAAATCTCTTCCTGCAATTACTTTTGCTTGAAAAGCATCTTTTTGCGCTTGATTGGGTAATTCACCATTTAACAATAAATAAGCAACTTCTTCGAAATCACATTTAAGTGCTAAATCAGCGATATCATAACCTCTATAGTTTAAACCATTTCCTAAACCGCAAGTACAAATTGCAGATTCTCCTGCGATAACTCCAGCTAATCCAGACATATTTTCTCCTTGTGTAAGTTTTTATTAAATTATTTTTATTTTACTTATTTTGCTTTTGATTTAGCAAACAATTCGTCCATTTTTTTCTCATAGTCGTGGTAACCTAACATATCGTAAAGTTCCATTCTTGTTTGCATGGTATCTAATGTACCCGATTGTGTACCTTTTTCTCTTAAATCTTTATAGACATTTAATGCCGCTTTATTCATTGCTCTAAATGCGGATAAAGGATAAAGAACCATAGAAATACCAACACTTCCTAACTCTTCTGTTGTAAACATTGGAGTGGCACCAAATTCAGTAATGTTCGCTAATACTGGAACTTTGATAACATCAGTAAACTCTTTGTACTCTTTTAATGTATGAATTGCTTCAGCAAAAATCATATCAGCACCTGCTTCAACGTAGGCTTTAGCTCTGTCAATCGCAGCTTGTTGACCCTCACTTGCATGTGCATCTGTTCTTGCCATAATTACGAATTCAAGATCCGTTTTTGCATCCACTGCAGCTCTGATTCTATCACACATCTCTTCTGTAGATACTAACTCTTTGTTTGGTCTGTGTCCACATCTTTTTGCAGCAACTTGATCTTCAATATGAATTCCCGCAGCTCCTGCTTTTGTCATCTCTTTTACAGTTCGTGCAATATTAAATGCATGTCCCCAACCTGTATCAGCATCAACTAATAAAGGAACGTCAGTAATAGAAGTAATTCTTCTGATATCAATACACACATCTTCTAACATAGTCATACCTAAATCAGGTAAACCATAACTGGAATTTGCAACTCCAGCTCCTGAAAGATACAATGCTTTGTATCCAACTTTTGTAGCTTGTAATGCAGAGTATGCATTGACTGCACCTACAATTTGTAAAGGTGTTTCAGCTTTAAGTGCGTCTCTAAATCTTTTTCCAGCGCTCATAATATTCCTTATAATTAATTTTCTTAAAATCATTATACACGATAATAAATGACAAGTGGTGCATATTTTTAATAAGTAAAACACAATTTTAAAGCATAGTGTAGTTTTATGTACATATTTTGTTCTTATGTATAATTATGGTACAATTGCAGAATATTCTTAAACATTATGAAAAAAGAGGTGTGCGGTGTTTTATAAAAACAGTATAGAAAAAATCATAGAAATTTACAAAAAATCAAACCTAAGTATATCTAAATTTGCGGCATTAATTCAAAAAGACAGAAGAACAGTCACTTCTTGGATTGACCAAATAAGCGACTCTGAACCGTCGCAAAGTGTCAAAGAGAATATTTGTAAAACATTCCGATATCCTGATTATATTTGGGAAGAAGCGTGCAGTGGTGAGGAGTTTATAAAATCCATTACAGAAATTCCTCAAAAAGAGGTACGAATTATCGATGAAGATTATATGGGGCGTTTAAAATACATCTTAGAGATGGAACAAAACCGACGATTTGTTATACAAGCGCAGTTCCCTGGACCCATGTATCGTGACAGTGCTGTACAAAAAGTGTACAAGACACAAACCAGTAATGAAATCGAAGAACTCAAACAAGAACGTATTCATCAAATGTTACGATACGATTATGATACGACAGAGTGGTACTCCATCAAGTCATTGTTGAGTTTTTGTTTTGCCAGCATTGGAAACTTTTATACCAAAGAACAAAAAATTGCTATTTTGGAATTGATTTATGAGTTGTTTAACAATAATTACAATAAAAAACTCTTTTTGTTTGATTCATTTTCCCGAAAAATTTATGGGATGGAAACGACCTATATTTCAATCAATGTCAAACAAAAAATTCTTTTCTTTAAATCACCGATTGAATCAGTGTTTATAGAAATACGAAACAAAAAACTCGTGGAACGTATGCACAAATACTACTCTTCTCCTGTGGAAGCACCCAGTCATGTGAACTTTTTAGAATCGGTTAAAATCATAAAAATTTTACAAGATGCGTTAAAATACAATAATACCATCGAACAAGCGTATGAAATGATCAATCGTAAAACGGATTATGGAGAGTTGTTTTACAACAACTTGAGCATTGATTTACAAAAAAGAGTCAGCGAGCCAAAAGAGGGACAAAAAAGGAATTAAGGATGAAAAGTACTCGAGAAAAATTATTGGACATCGCTTTTGAAGAAATCTATCATAATGGCTATGCCAATACTTCTGTGGATAAAATTTTGAAAAAAGCCAATATGAATAAAGGCAGTATGTATCATTTTTTTAAATCAAAAAAAGAGTTGGGGTTGGCAGTAATTCGTGAAAGAGTCAATGAGTATATTGTCGATAAATATGGAACATTACTTAAATATGAAGAGAATATTTGCGATGAAAGAAGAACTTGAAAAAAAGTTTCATACAAAAGTCGATTTAATTCCTTTAAATACTAGAAACAGACTTATCCAAGAATCTTTAAAAAAAGAGCAGATTTTAATATGAAAAACAGATTGCAATCAATTTTACTAAAAATCGAAGATTTGGAGTTTTTCATTGAACAAAAAGACGGAAAAATTATGTTGGCTTTGGAAGACAGAATTTTAAAACCAGCCATAAGAATGCAAATCATTAAATTAAAAGTACAGATTGAAAAGTTAATTTAATAATACTCTCTTGAAAACCGCAAGGGTTTCCGCCTTTACTTTCTTTTGTTGAAAAGAAAGTAACAAAGAAAGCAACCACGGCTTCGGTGGCAAAGCTTCCCTCGCTTATTATTTTCATTTTTTGGCTTTTTAAAACTCACTAAAATGACCGTTTAGGTCATTTCTTAACGCTTCAAACAGTTAAAAAGCTGGTTTCAAAAAAAGAAAATAAACACTCGGCACCTGCAGATGTGGAAATATTCTAGTATTCAAACTATCTTTTGTAAATTGAGTTAAGAGAAGTTTATAATCTTAGAAAATCAAATATGTCAATGTCCTTATTCCATTCTTGCCAACATCTACAGACGCTGAACGTTTGTTTTCGATTTTCGGAAAAGCCCGAAACTGTTTGAGCAAATAAATGACCTAAACGGTCATTTTTTGTAAGTTTTGCAGGGCAGAAAATAGAAAATAATAAGTGAAGGAAGCTTCGCCGTCGAAGCCGTTGGTGGCTTTTTGTTACTTTTTACCATTAAAAAGTAAAAGGCGGAAACCTTTAGGTTTTCAAGAGAGAGTATTTTTAAAATCTTCATTTGAAGTAAATTCATCATTTGCTAATATTGATAAAATCTCTTTTTCATCATCAGCTTCAAGTATCAAGTCAGCTTGTTGTTTTGTTTTAGCATTTTTTGCAATGTATTCACTAAGGCTTTCTCTAATCATTTGTGAAATTGATTTTTTTTCTATAAAACTCACTGCTCTAGCTTGTTCATACAGTGTTTCATCTATTGTTAAATTTAATCTATGCATAAATACTCCTTTACATAGTGATGTATAGATGTATTATATCATAAGTTAATCAATGAATTCAACTTATTGTCAAGTAGTGTAAAAACTTTTGTCTAACGGTTGAAATGAGCAATCAGTAGCCCGCACGCGGGTTACTGATTGGCTCCTCTGATTTGTTAAAAATCACTTTTTTTCTATTGTTGTAAATGGATGTGTAATTTTTAGTGATTCGGCTTTTTCAATTAACTTGTTGTTTGCTGTAGCAACCTTACTAATTATTGGTTCTTCTGTGTCTTCGTACAATAATTCGATTGCTAAATACAAATCATTGTAAAAATCTTTTAACAACTCACTACTTAGTTCTATTCTGTCTGCATACTCATGTTTTACTTCTCTTAAAGTCTTTAAAGAATCATCTTGTTTGTAGTACGAATAAAATATATCTAAAGCAGCCAATATAGCAAACTTTTTTATTTTAAAATCATTGTTGTCTTTTTCCTCTTTTTTAAATCTTTCATTCTGAGCATAGGATCTAGCCATAGTTACAGAAGCTAAAAAAGCTGATATTAGTATTCCGAAAGCTCCCAGTAATGAAACTTTGTTATCAACACAAAAATATTCATATACAATGAAGCCTATTGTTATAATACCTATTAACCAAAGTAGATATATGATAGTTCCATAAATTTTATCCATGATTCAAACTATTCCTTTTCGTAATGTTATGAGTTGTTACGAATAAAGTGCATTGTCCCACCTTTTTCGTGTCGTGTTTTTTAACGTTTAAGTTGAGAAATATTTGAGCCGTAGGGTCAAATATTTCTCTCCAATGATTTGTTAGCTTTATCAGAACAATTTACCTATTTCTAGTAGTAATTGTCCAACAGCACTCCCACTAGCCCCCTCTAAAATAGAACGTATTGAAGTAAGGCTCTCTTTAATAATGCCTTCTTTTGGTTTCGGTGATTTTGTTTGAGATTCAATAGTTTCTATTTCTGCGTTTAGTTCTTTAGATGTTTCTTCATCAATATCAATTTCATTGAGCTTTTCTTTTATGGATGAAATAAAATTACTAATATTTGTCGTTGAAAACTCGTTTAGAGTTTGATGCTGTTCAGCACTAGGTGAATTTTGTTGTATTTGAGAACCAGTTACTTCAGCATAAAAATTATTAACATTATAGGTGTGCGATTCTGCTTTACTTTTTTCATCATGAGTAAATGTCATATTTTCACCAAGAACGCCATCCTCTTCTAACTTTAATGCCCAATTTAGTATGATGTTTCTGACGGCATCTACCACTCTAGTTAAATTGGTGGAAGGTGTCATTAATGTAACTTGAAGTCTTTCACCAATAGCATTGCAAATTATATTTTCTTGCTCGGCAGAAAAAGGCATTTGTAAATTTTCTCCATGTTCAGCTATATTATTGAGTAAGCTTTCGATTTCAGCAATTCTTTGTCCATTAGTTCTATTGGAAAGAACGTCTGCATACGTAGGATCTTCAAAATATATTGGTTGCCATCCATGATATGGATTAAATGCTTTTACAGTACCATGAACAATTCTATATTCAGGAATATTTTCAGTTTTGGAATATCCATCTAATTCTAATTTAATCCAATTTTCAAAATCTACTATTTTTAGTTTTTTGGCAACTACATATGCTTTGCGTAATAAGTCTGTAGCTGGGATTGAGCTATTAAGTGCATCGTGTTGTAATTCAAGTACTATTGGAATCAAAATTTATCCTTTGTAAGCTAACGTCTGTCTTGAGAAATATTTGAGCCGCTAGGGTCAAATATTTCTCTCCAAGTACTTGTTAGATGCTTGTTCCTTTACAATCTTTATACTTTTCAATTAAGTTTTCTAAAGTAGCTTTTTGTTTTAAAAATTCTTCTTGAGTTATTAGTCCACCTCTATAACTATCTAATAAAAAAGTTTCAGCATCTTTATCACTTTTTTTACTATTACAAGTTTTACAAGCTGTAATCAAATTAAATTTATAGTTTTCACCTCCCTTAGCACGAGGGAATATGTGATCTAAATAAAATGTATTATTTTGTAACTCGCAAAGACAATAAAAACATTTTTTATTATCTCTCTCAAAAATTTTAATTCTTTTTTCTGGGTTAGTATAAAAGTCTTCTAAATCTTCATTTTTATCTTCAATTGAAATATTTTTATCTGCATTAATCATTTCAATAACTTCAGGAATTTCAGATGGCAATCTAATCTCATATTCATTAACTTGCCCAGGTCTCAATTGGTTGTTTTTATAAATTATATTCAATTTTACTAAGTCATTTACGCCTCTTTTTATAACATCATGTGACATTGGTTGACCGATATCACTTAGCAAGTTTTTCCCAAGTTCAGATAGTTTTACCGTTATATTTCTTTGACCTTCTTCAAAGTATGCTTTTTTAAATAATAGTAAATATACAACAAAAGGTCTAACCTTTAAGAGTCTTGATAAATAGTGAGTAGCAAAATCAAATTCTTGCAAAAAATCAAGTACTGATAAAGAATTATATTCGGGTTCTTGTTTTTCGTTTTGCCATTGTTTTACTTTTTCTTGTATATATTTCATATTGCTCCATTGTCATCTAACGTTCGACTTGAGAAATAGTTTCGCCGTAGGGGAAACTATTTCTTTCCAAGGTTTTGTTAGTCTTTTCATAAGTTACTTTTTCCAAGGTTACAACCTGAACATAAAGTTTGTAGGTTTTCTAAAGTTGTTTCTCCATTTTTACTCCATGGTATAACATGGTCAATATGAAGTTCAATATTTTGATCTTTGGCTGGACTAGCTCCACATTGTTTACATGTGAAGTTGTCTCTTAATAAAACTTTGTACCTTAATCTTAGGGATGGATCTCGACCTGTCTTTTTTGTTTTATCTTTTGTATTTTTTTCAATTTGGTTTGGTAGTTCTAAATCTTCACCATTTGCATAATTTACAAAGTTTTGTAAAGAATTTGTCCATGTTTTGAATCGTCTATTATATGGACTTTGTGAAAAACTTGATATTTCAGATGTTAAATCACTTCGTCTTGGTTGACGACCAAAATGTTGCCATAAGTTTAAAATATTTTCATACAACCGTTCATCTGAGATGTTGCTTTCATTTGAAAAAGAAAGTCCCGCTTCTTTTAAGGCTTTATTCCATGTTCCAAATCTACGACTTACGGTAGTGTAGTCAAAGTTTCCATTTGCCTCATAATTTTTTTGAGTTACAGTAGTCTTTTGTAATTCTTTAGCAACAGCTTTTAAGTCATTAATTATTTCTTCATTTGATACTGGTGCATTTGATGGTCTAATAAATTCAAAATTTTCTGCCACTTTGTTCCTTTGTAGACTAACTATTTATTGAACATACATTATATATAAAACACACTGAAAAATGACAAATAACATACACAAAATATGTCGTATATCAAAACAGCTACAAATACTTAAATAAGGTATTTTTGCCCATTTGGTTATAAAAAATACTATACTTTCATATACTTTTTAAGTTTATGATATGATTCTTATGTATGTTTAATATCGATATTTAGATGATAATAGTACATATTGTATGTATATTAGGACAATATCGTAATAAACCTGCATGATGTTAAATGTATTGGAAGAAACTACACTCCAAAGATTAAATCCATAATTTACACACCCCTTATCCAAACTATGCTACCATCACACCATGAATACCAAACACAAAATACTTAAAGATATTTTCGGACACGACGCTTTTAGGAGCTTTCAAGAAGAGGTTGTGGACACTATTTTAGCCAAAAAAGATGTGCTGACTATCCTTCCAACGGGCGGTGGAAAATCGCTTTGTTACCAACTCCCTACACTTTTGATGGAAGGAACTACGGTTGTTATTTCTCCTTTGATTGCTTTGATGCAAGACCAAATTAAAGCATTAAATGATTTGAATATCTCTGCTGATATGATAAGTTCGGCTACGAGTAACGATGAAAATGCCTTGACATTGCAAAAACTTTTGCGAGGTGAACTTAAATTTGTCTATGTCGCACCGGAACGTTTTTCTTCCAATGATTTTGTAGGAGTGTTACAACGAATTAATATCAACTATTTTGTGATTGATGAAGCACACTGTGTTTCTGCTTGGGGTCATGAGTTTAGGGCTGAGTATCGAAATTTAGACAGACTTAAACGATTTTTCCCCAATAGTGCTATTGCTGCATTTACAGCGACAGCTACGAAAAAAGTGGAAGCCGATATTGCTCAAAGTTTGAATCTGAATACGCCTAAGCATTTTAGAGCAAAAACCATACGAGATAATTTGTATATCTCTTGTGAGCCACGCATTGGCAATGGAAAAAACCAAATCTTGAGTTTTTTAAAATCGCACAAAGGATTGTGTGGAATCATTTACACCTTTACTCGAAAAGAAGCTGAAAGTACGGCTTCTTTTTTACAAGAAAATGGCTACAGTGCAAAAGCCTATCACGCTGGGATAAGCACTGAGGTGAAAAATGCTGTTTTTAATGATTTTGTGTATGAAAAAATAGATATCGTTGTAGCTACTATTGCCTTTGGTATGGGAATAGATAAATCAAATATTCGTTTTGTTTTGCATACCTCTTTGCCAAAAACGTTGGAAAATTACTACCAAGAAATTGGACGTGCAGGGCGTGATGGCGATGTGTCGTATGTGCATATGCTGTATTCTAAAAACGATGAAATCAAGCGAAAAATACAAATCGATGAAGCTTTGGACAATGCGTATAAAACCACTGCTTTAGAAAAACTTGAAACCATGTATCGCTATTGTGTGAGCAACCAATGTCGGCATAAACTCATCGCTTCATATTTTGAAGATACGATTGATGAGTGCAAAACATTGTGTGATAACTGCACGAAAGGGGAAGTTGAACTTATCGATATCAGTATTGAGGCGCAAAAGTTTTTAAGTGCCGTGTACCGAAGTGAACAACGATTTGGTATCAATCATATCATTGATATTTTAAGAGGCTCTAAAAACCAAAAGGTGTTGGAGTTTGCTCATAATCAATTAAGCGTATATGGTTTGGGAAGTGAGATTTCAAAAAACCAATGGATAGCGCTAACAGATAGACTTATTGATATCGAAGCGGTAAGTTTAGGAGAGTTTCGAGCGGTAAAATTTCAACCCTTGGGTTTTGAAATTTTAAAAGGCAATCAAAAAGTTTTTTTAGAGAGCGATAAATTTAATATTGAGCAAAAAGAGGCACAACACGAAGAAGAACAAAGTGTCGATGAACTGATTTATGAACGATTTAAACGTTTGCGAAAAGAGATTGCACTAAGCCATGAAGTACCTGCATACGTAATATTTGGCGATAAAAGTTTAAAAGAGCTTGCTTCAAAATTGCCTACAAATAAAGAAGAGATGTTGCGTATCAATGGAGTAGGTGAGGTGAAGTTTGAGAAATATGGAGAGATGTTTTTAGCGTTGTGTCTGAGTATCAAAGAAGAGTTTGAACAGCAACTTGAACAAAAAGTTCCGCTTAAAAAACTGACCAAAACCTACTTAGATACGTTTGAACTTTTAGAAGAATCAAAAAGTGTGGAAGAGATAGCACAAATCAGAGATTTAGGCTTGAGTACAATTATTTCACACATCAATTTGCTGTGTGAACACCAAAAGATTTCACCGCAAAAACGCACCGAACTTTTAGTGCCTTTAGAAATACCTCAAGAGATTAAACACTGGATAGAAGAGGGCTTGAAGCAACAAAATCTACGAGAGCTTCACCAATATCTTTCACTCTATGAACACTTATATGCCAACGCCTAAATTTGCTTGACAAAAACCAATTCATATGATAATATTTTCATATGATAAAAATTACATATGAATCGGAGAAAAAATTATGAAAAAAACATTTAAAGCAAAAAATATCTCTTGCAATAACTGTGCAAATTTGATTAAAGCGACACTTGAAGATGACTTTGGAGCTATTGAGGTAAATTTAAACGTCAATCCTAAAGAGGTGACAGTAGAAATCGAAAACGATGAAAAAGAAGCGATTTTCAAAGAAGAGATGGGGTCTATTGGATTTGATGTAATAGAAGAGTAAGATGAGCGAGTTAAAACCACTGATTCGTTCGTGTTGTGAAGACATCAGTTATATTCCTGACATTGAAAAGACGTTGCCCACTCAAAGTGAACTCTCTGCTTTAAGTCATATTTTTAAAGCTTTAGCTGATCCTATTCGGCTTAAAATTGTGTTTGCTTTATTGGAGTATGAAATTTGTGTAGGAGAGATGGCAAACTTACTGCAACTGCCTCAATCTCATGTCTCACATCAACTCAAGATTTTACGTAAATACGGTATTGTCGAGTTTACAAAAGATAAAAAAATGTCTTTTTACTACATTAAAAATACGTACATTAAAAGCGTACTCAAAATGACCTTACAAGGCACAAAGGAAACTCATGTCTAAAGAAAAAATCAAACTCAATATTTCCGGTATGACGTGTGTGAATTGCTCCAATGGCATTGAACGTGTGGTGGGGAAAATGAAAGGATTGGAGTCTGCGAAAGTCAGCTTTGCTTCAAATGAAGGGGAGTTTTTTATAGACTCTGACGTGTTGCCAAAAGAGAAATTAATCCAAAAAATTGAACAACTGGGTTATGGCGTAGAAGAGGATTTAAAAGCATTAGAACAGAGTAAACAAAAAGCCTATAACGAACTTGCAAGAGTCTTTTTCTTAAGTGCTTGTATTGCTGTCATGATGTTTGTTTTGATGTTTTTCCCTTTACAAAATATGCAAGCCAATCAGTATTTGATGTTTGGTTTAGCCACTGTTGTGCAGTTTTATGCCGGTGGTCGATTTTACAGTTTGGCCTATAAAGCACTTAAAAACAGAAACTACGATATGAATGTATTGGTGGCATTGGGTACAAGTGCGGCGTATTTTTACTCGGTGTTTGTGGTTTTTTTACCTTCACTTTTTCCTGATAATTTGCGCTTTGTCTATTTTGATGGGGCTGTAGTGATTATTACCTTTATTCTTTTAGGACGTTTACTTGAAGAGCGTTCAAAAGCCAAAGCCACAGACTTTTTAAAAAAACTCATGGATTTAGCTCCTTTAAATGCGACACGTATTTTTGAAGATGGGAGTTTAAAAACGGTCTTAGCAAGTAGCTTGAAAATAGGAGACAAAGTCTTAATCAAAACGGGTGAAAAAATATCGACCGATGCAGTTATTACCAAAGGAAGTGCCGATATTGATACGTCGATGATAACAGGTGAATCGATGCCTGTGTATAAAACCATGGGCGATGAGGTTATTGCTGGCACACTTAACACCACAGGAGTCATTGAAGTAGAAGTGTTGAAAGAGTCAAAAGATACAACACTTTCAAAAATCGTAGCACTGTTAAGTACAGCACAAAGTAAGAAGCTGCCTATTAGCCGATATGCTGATAAAGTGGCGAATATATTTGTGCCTGCAGTTATTTTGATTTCTGTTTTGACATTTTTCGTGTGGTTTGTTATCGTGGGAGATACACTCAGTGCAATCTTAGCCTCAATTTCTGTTTTAATTATCTCTTGTCCTTGTGCCTTGGGATTAGCCACGCCTATTGCTATTGTAAGTTCTGTAGGTAAAGGTGCACGTGAGGGAATTTTAATCAAAAATCCAGAAATCCTTGAATTGATTAAAGACATCAAATATGCTGTTTTTGATAAAACAGGCACACTTACTACTGGTATTATCAGTGTGAAAAATGCTTTATATGAAGAGGAACATTTGGATATGTTGGCTTCACTTGAAACTCAAAGTGAACACCCCATTTCTAAAGCAGTGGTCAATTTTGCAAAAGACAAAAATATGCCGTGCAATAAGCTGTTTGATGAGATTAAAATTATTGCGGGGCAAGGTATTGTTGCACCGTATGAGAATAAAAAAGTGTGTATTGGGTCATTGGGATTTTTGCAAAATAATGATGTAAAAATTGAAGACAAATATATGAATTTTTACACTCAAGCGTTAAGCGAGGGTTCGGGCGTAATATTGGCTTCATATGACAATCAATGTGTTGGAGTATTTGCTTTAGAAGACACCATAAAAGAGGGGGCGATTGAGTTAATCCAGAACTTAAAAGCAAAAAATATCACCCCTATTTTACTCACAGGTGATAACCAAACCACCGCAAACAGTGTGGCGAAGAAATTGCATATTGAAAAAGTGTTTGCCCAAGTGCTTCCTGATGAAAAATATAAAGTCATTATCGAACTTCAAAAAGAGGCAAAAGTGATGTTTGTAGGGGATGGAGTCAATGATTCCCCTTCGATTAAACAAGCCGATATTGGAATTACTTTAAATTCTGGTTCTGATATTACCAAAGATGCAGGTGATATTATATTAATCAACAATGAGCTAAGTGCGGTTTTAAAAAGTATCAATCTCTCAATTGAAAGTATGAAAATCATCAAGCAAAATCTCTTTTGGGCGTTTATTTATAATGCTGCAGGCATACCTTTGGCTGCGGGAGTATTTTTCCCTTTATTTGGTGTGATGTTAAGTCCGATGTATGCAGGGATTGCGATGAGTTTTTCTTCGGTTACGGTGGTGTTAAATTCGTTGAGATTGAAACTCAAAAGAATATAATACCTCTCTTGAAAACCACAAGGGTTTCCGCTTTTACTTTCTTTATCCGTAAAGAAAGTAACAAAGAAACTCTCCACGGCTTCGAAGGCAAAGCTTCCCTCCATATTTTAAACTATTTATTGCGTTGCGGAACGGACAAAATGCACTTTTTCGAGGAGTTCCGCAGGCAGAAATAAAAAATAATAAGTGAGGGAACCCCAAAGGGCTTTGAAGCTTCGTTGGTGGTTTTGCTTACTTTGTCCACACAAAGTAAGAGAGCGGAAACCCTTGTGGTTTTCAAGAGAGGTATTTTTAATCTTTTGATAATTTTATCATTCTTATTTGTATATATGTTTTCCTATTTTTTAGAGAACATTAAAGTGGAGATTCAACCTCTGGGGGTGTAATTCGGGGTGTAATTTTAATAATATCATTTATATAGTAATAGGTGATATTATTAAATTTAAATTTGGAAAAATTTCTAAATTATAATTTAGTTTAATTAAATCCTTTGTACACAGTATAGACTCTTTAGCATCATTATTTGTTGATACATAATCTTGGTCTATATGAACAATTTTGTTTCGGCATAATCTAATCTTATCAATTTCAATATATAATTCATAAGGAATTAAATTCATCAATTCCAATAAATTAATAATTACACTTATGCTTAAGCTTTCTAAATGTTTTTTTCTAGCTTTATTAATTCTCTTACTTCCATTATCAAATGAATTATTTAGAGAGTTGATATGTTTTTCCCATATTTGTATGATAATGCTTTCAATTATAAACCATGAAAATAAAATTGAAGTTTGATTGTTACCTTCTTTATACTCTGATATACTTCTCAACAATGTTGATAATATTTTTATCAAATTATAGTCTTTACAAGCATATTCAAAATTTTGAACTGTATGTTCTAAAACTTTTTTATTTATGAATCTATTATTCTTACTTTTTATCAAATGGTAATTACTATCGGGCAACCTATTTTTTTTATAAATTTCAATTGGCTCTTGATTATGACTAGCAGATTGACATCCTTGAAATTTCTCAAGTGAATCAAAATATGCAAAATAAGCTCTCATAACATCTTTTTTTGTTAATTCATTAGTTTCTAAAAAAGTTTCTTTTTCTATTTCATATAATGATGAATCTAAAAGGAGATAAAATGTATTTAAATATTCTATATAATCATTCCAGTTTTTAATATCATTTGATATTGTATAATTAGGATTATTTAGTCTATCACTCCATGGAATCATCTTGTTTTCTAGTTTATAGACACGAAGTATTATCATGCCGTCTTGAGCAATTTTAATTGAAAAATCATCATTGTCTTTACTGAAAACAATTTCTTCAAGTTTATTTTTTAGTTCTTCGTCTTCAATTTTTTCAAGTTCTTCACTTGAAATAAAATTATTAGCCCAAAAAGGTACTGAGCTATAAAATGAAATAAATCCTAAAATTTTCATATACTTTCCTATATGAGTCTAACTATGTATTGAACATACATTATATATAAAGCACACTGAAAAACGACAAATAACATACATAAGATATGTTGTATATCAAAATACATAGAAATACCTTAAATAAGGTATTTTTGCCTATTTAGTTATAAAAAATACTATGCTTTCGTATATCCCTTAACTCAAACTATGCTACCATCACACTATAAATTTACAAACTTAGGCAAATCAGACAAGGAAAACAATGAACTATAAAGATATTGATTTTAACGAACTTTATAAAAAACAAAAAGAGGCTTCGACCTTTAAACTCAAAGACCAAAAAGAGTGGAACAAAAAAGCTCAATCGATGAATAAAAAGATTCATAAAAGTATTTACAACGATGAACTCATTGCTAAAATCGATTTTACGCAGTGTCAAAGCCTTTTAGATGTAGGGTGTGGAGTAGGAAATATTGCTGTAAAAGTAGCTAAAAAAATCCCAAAAGTTTATGCGTTGGATTATTCGGATGTGATGTTGGAATTTTTAAATGAAAATATGGCGTTGGAAAAATGTGAAAATATTACGCCTATAAAAGCCTCTTGGGAAGAGGATTGGAGTGAAATTCCATCGGCTGATATTGTATTGGCTTCACGTTCTATGGAAGTGAAAGATATGAAAGAGGCTTTGGAAAAAATCAATGCAAAAGCCAATAAAAGAGTTTATATTACCTACAAAGTAGGGGGAAGTTTTGTGGATAAAAAAATACTCAAAGCCATGGGCAAAGCAATATTTGATAAACCCGATTATATTTATGTGTTAAATATTTTGTACGGTATGGGTATCAATGCAAAGCTTGATTATCTAAGAAGTGAGGGACGACGAGAACAGTATGATTCAAAAGAGAGTTTTATTCAAAGTGTGCAGTGGAGTTTGGATGATTTAACCCAAGAAGACAAAGAGAAATTAAGCCTTTATTATGATAGTTTAGGTGAAAATAAAGAAGCTTTAGGTGAAAAATATAACTATTGGGCACTCATATCTTGGGAGGTGCAAAATTAGAGTTTTCTAATTTTGCTTTGAACGTATTTGGGTGATGGTTTGCCCACCAATGGCATAGTTATCTGTTGAAATTTCTTCGATGATGACTACCGCACTTTTAGCCCCTCTGCCATTGAAAATCTTGGCAAATAATTCAGTGATACCTTGAGAGAGTTGTTCTTTTTGTTCTTTGGTTGCTCCACTCTCTTCGTGGGTCATTTTTACAGTAATTACGGGCATGGATACTCCTTTTAAAATGGTTCCATTTTAAAAGGAACCTATATTTTTTGACTTCTTTTAGCAGAATTTATAAAAAATTCTTAAAGAAGCAAACACTAAAGTAGGCAACGAGTTGCCTCATCTTTCAAATGGTCTAGTCTTTTACGATTTTTAATAATTTTGAAAGAAGAAGTAAAACTACTCCTCCTGAAACAATAAATGCGGTTAAAAACAAAGCATAGTCATAGTTTCCAAATTTTTCGATTAAAGCCACACAATAAAGTGGAGCCAACACTTGTCCTACTCCATATGCTGTTGTTAATGCTCCCATTAAAATTACAGGATTATGAGAAGCCAGTTTCCCTCCTAAACTCATAAAAAGTGCCACTAAACCTATAAATGTCCCTCCGTACAATACGCCTGAAAGCAGATTCAAGTAGACATTGGTGGTCAAAGCAGAGATTAAAATCCCGATAACTTGCAAGGACATCGCAATGATAATGATATTGACACTGCCATATTTATGAGCCAAATTCATCCAAATGATACACGAAGGAATCCCTGCAAGTCCTACGAGTGTCCACGTAAGATTGCCATATCCTTGTAAACCTTCTAGGGAGTTAATAATATCAGGGATAAATGTCGATTGTACTACCATTCCCACCCCTTCACAAAAGTAAGCCAGAGTAAGTAAAATAACAAAGGGGGTAAAAAGCTTGAAATCAAAATGGTGTTTAATCACTTTGGTATGAATTGTTTTATCAAACGATAAAATGTAAATCGGATAGGCACACGCTATTAAGGCAAAAATTGTAAGAACCATCCACGCATTTTCCCATGACCCTTCAAAACTAAACACCCCTCGGACAATTAAATCACTCACAAGTATCGAAAAACCAATTCCAGAAAAGTGAATCCCCATGGCTTTGGTTTTGCTTTCAAATTTGAGTTTACTCATAACAATAGCTGAACCCACCACCAACGCCATGGCTGCACCAAATCCTGCGATGATTCTTGAGATTATCCACAAGGTTTCATTGTGAGTGGTGGCTAAAACCAAAGTGGTAACTACAGATAACACCATACCCAAACGGAAAAATTTGACTTTAGTATAAATGTCTTTGATAAAGACGGCAAAAATTGATCCCGCTAAATATCCTACATAATTGACAGAAGCCAAAATCCCTGCAAAACTGACGGTCAAATAATCTTCAAGCATAGCAGGCAACAGTGAAGTGAAAACAAATCGTGCGACACCTACGCCTATGATTAACGCTAAAATCCCCGCTAAGATGATAGCTGCATTTGATTCTCTGTCCAGTAAATTTATTTTTTGCATCTTAATTCCAATAATTTTTCTGTTATAATATCACTAAATATAATATCGTGTCAAATACTTAATCACGATTAATGATATAAGGAAAAGTGATATGGACTCAAATTTACTCAAAGTCTTTGTGGAAGTTGCCAAAGCAAAAAGTATTTCAAAAGCAGCTTTAGAGTTGGATTTTGCGCAATCGAATGTAACTTCAAGGATACAACAGCTTGAAAAAAGTTTGGGGTATAAACTTTTTCACCGTGTTCCCAAAGGAGTGATGCTCACAAGAGAGGGTGAAAGGCTATATTCACATGCGGTTGAAATTGTCAAAAAAGTTGAAATTGCGTCATTGGATATGAAAAATATGGTCAATCAAGAGCAACTTATCGTGGGGTCAACCGAGTCCAATGCGGTGACACGTATTGTGCCTTTTTTACTTAAATTGCACAAAGATTATCCCAAAATGCAATTGGAGCTTATTACTAATACCACTAAAGATATTATAAAAATGTTGTTGGATTATCAAGTGGATATTGCCTTTATCAGTGGTGTTCCTAAAGAAGAGGAGTTGATGGTTTTAAATAAAGTGGATGAAACCATTGTTTTAGTTGAACCTAAAAATGAAAAGAGCAATAATGTTTTTTTATGTTTTAAAAAAGGGTGTGCGTACAATGATTTTGGGGCAAACTATTTGATGAACACAACACAAACCGAGCATAAACGGTTAGAATTTGGAAGTTACGAAACCATTTTAGGCTGTGTAAAAGCGGGTATGGGGAAAAGTTTGTTGCCTTTAAGTATTATAGAAAAACTGAAGTATACCGATGATTTAAAGATTACCCATTTATCCGAAGAAATCGCTTATTTACCGACGTGTTTGGTGTGCCGAAAAGATAATATGCCCAAAATCAGTGAGTATTTAAAAACCATAGTAGGATAAGGAGGTGTTTTATCGTTTAAACAACTCTTTTTTATAAAATTGCGAAAGGTAAATGCCTACAAATATAAAAATCATACCAATAAAATGGTAAAACAAAATACGTTCATCTAAAAATAAAAAAGCTAAAATCGTTCCAAAAATGGGCATAAGATGAGTGAACTGTCCTGTCTTTTCGGCTCCAATTTCTAAAATACCTTTGTTCCAAAATAAAAAGGACAAAATAGAGGGGAAAATCACCATAAATAAAATGATGTCATAATGTTTATGCACTAAGACAATATCTGCTTCAAGGCTTTGTGTGGAGTATATATAGATGGGTAACAATATCATAAATCCTACTACAACCATGGTGGTAAAAAACTGCGTGGGATTGAGGGGGATTTTTTTATATTTTAATAACACAGAATATAAAGCCCACGTCAAGGTTGCACTCATAATATACACATCCCCACGGTTTAACTCAAACTTTCCTATTTGCGAGAAGTCGGCTTTAAACACAATAAATAAAACACCCAAGGTGGAGAGAATTATCCCCACAATTTGATTGTTGGTAATGGTTGTTTTTAAAATAAATAAAGATAAAAAAAGAACCAACATTGGAAAAATAGAATTAATCAATAACGCGTTGGTTGCAGTGGTCTTTTCCAATCCAAAATACAACAGCGTGTTAAAACAGACAATGGAAAAAAATGCCAATAAAAGTATTAAAAGCCACTCTTTTTTTATGACAGTTAAAATCGCATTAAAATAAAGAATAAAAAAGGGTAAAACCGCAATAAATACACCTAACCATCGGTAAAAAGCTAACGTAATGGGTTCAAACTCTTCGTGTAAGTATCGTCCTAAGATAAAATTGGATGACCAAAAAAGTACGCAAAGGGCAAGTAAAATATAGATTTTGATTTTCATGCTTCTCCTAAAATGAAATTATAGTAAATTAAAGATATAATTTAAGAAAAGTTATAAGGTAAACTATGCAATACAGTACACAAAGAATGGTGATGTATCCTCACTTAAATGCTGCAGGGATACTGTTTGGAGGAATGGCGTTATCGTGGTTGGATGAAGATGCCATTATTTATGCGGCCAATTTACTTGACACAAATCGTATTGCGACTGTTAAAATGTCAGAAGTGATTTTTAAAAGTGCGGCGAATATTGGAGATATTTTAATTTCAGGTGTTGAGTTGGTGCGAATAGGAAGAACCTCTATTACTGTAAAATGTGAATTAAGAAATAAAACAACCAATAACGTTATTGTTCAAGTTGATGAGGTGGTGATTGTGGCATTGGATTACAATAAAAAACCAACCGTGCATAAATTGGCACCTCAGGACGATAATTAAATCTTATTTTAAAATATGCTCTTCAAAATCGCTTCGGGTATTTTTAATGGGATGATTGCTTAACGCTCGAACCGTATATACAAATGAGATTTTAGGGCTATTCGTACTGTTTTTATGGGCATGATGTAGGGTTTTACAATGAAATAAAACCACATCGCCTTGCTCTAAATTGGTGTGTACTTTTGTTTTTATAAGAGCTTGGTTTAAAGGGTGTTCATCCAAAAAATTGCTTTGTGCATCAAACTGCTCTTTGCTAAACGTCATGGTATGAGAACCTGGAATAAACTCTAAAAGACCGTTTTCTAAATACTCCTCACCCAGTGCCAACCAAACCGAAATTAAGTTGTCATTTTCAAAGTTCCAGTAACGCACATCTTGGTGCCAAAACGTTCGGGTACTCTCTTGGGGCATTTTGGTCATAATTGAGTTATGGTGTGCCAAAGTTAAAACAGGGGTGTCCTGTAAAAGTTCTCTTAATATGGGTCGGATTTCAAGGTTTGTCATCCACTGTTTAAAAACAGCTTCTCTTTGATAGACTTGTCGAAGGCGTCTTACGGTTGTTTGGGCATTATCAAGTTGCATATACTCTTGTTCCGTTTCTATGGGAGCAATTTTTTGGTGTAAATGTTCTTGAGCTTTTTCTAAGATGGTGTTGCATAAGGTGGGGTTTGCAAATCTTTTTAAAACCAAAAAACCATTGGTTTGAAATTCATTGAGTTGCTCTTGATTTAACTTCATTGGTACTCTTTAGAGAAAATTTGTGGTATTGTATAAAAATAACAATTAAAAAAGTGAAAAGTAAGACGTAAAAAGTAAGAAGTTTTTACCACTCACTTCTTACTACTTACCATTTACGATTTTTTATTCTTCAAAATCTCTAAAGCCGCCTTTTTTCATGTCTTCAAAATCGTCATTGTCGTCATCATAATAGTCATCGTAATCCACAGTGAAGATTTTAGGATACCCCAATCTTACTAACTCTTTGTCTAAATTCTCTTCTGTCAATCTATTTTTGACTTTAGCAATGATGGTTTGTATATCTTCCTCTTTCACATCATTGGCTCTCAGTTCATAAATAATCGAATTCATAATCAACCTTTTATTTGAAATAAATTTTTAGTATTATTGTACAACCGCATCGTGCCATTGCACCAATGTTAACCTATATCCACTTTTGACCTCTTTGACTTCATGGGTAAAAAATGGATTACTCAAAAACAAAAGCATATCACCTGCTTCAGGACGAAGCGTGACATGTTCTTTTTTTTCATCATATAAGTAGTTAAATACTAATTCACCTCCATTAAAACTGTTATTTAATTGTACTTCTTCGCTCCACGAAGTTCCAAATAAGACTGAGGTTATTTTTCGTTGTGGGGCGACATTAACAAAGCCTACAATAGCATCATCTTTAAGCAGTACATTCGAATCATCACTGTGCGCTTTATAAAAAGAGCCTTGCGTGTACTCTAAAACTTGTACGGGCGTTGATGTAGTTAAGGCTAAACTAAAAAAGGATTCAATCTCTTTTTGATGTTTGAAAAAACTTTTTTCGTATATTTTCTGATACGTTTTTTCCAGCTCATAAATTTTGGTTTTTCGTATTTGTTTATTTAAAGCCTCTTGAACAAAGAGTTCATTTTTTTGTCGAATCTTTGCATCAATGGCATCGTTGTTTTTTTGTACCAATTGAACAATCTTTTTACAACTGCTTTTCGATAAAAAATTCTTAATAATCAAATACGGATAATCGTAATAAGGATTGGGTAAAAGCTTATTTTGAAAATCCAGATGAATTAAAAAATCATCACAAAAAATTTTATTGCTGATTTGAGTCATTATTGTAACTGCTTGTAAAGATTGGTTAAATCTCCTAACACCCAAATATCAACGATTTTGCCCTCTTTAAATTTAAAAAAAGAGGCACCGTTATATTTGATTCTGTTGCCTGTTGGCTCAAAATCAAAGAGCTTTCCTTTGTGCGTACCATTATAAATGGCTCGAACAGCAATATAATCATTTTCGCATACCATAAGTTCAACACCATGAAATAAGTTAGGAATGCCTGTAAGGATTTTATCCATATAATTGGCAAACTCTTGTTTTCCTACGGTGTTAATATCCAGTGACCCGTGAAAGGTAATATTATCATCAAGAAGAGTTTCAATATACTCTTTTTTATTTTTATTCCATAACTCTTCATAATAGAGTTTCACTAGGTCTTTATTTGATTTTGGTTTCATCTCTTTCTTTCTGTTTTAATTTTCGTTCAATAATTTTATCATTTTTTTGACTAAAATAGAGTGTTTTTTTAGGCTTTAATTTTTTGTTTTATGTATAAATTTTTTAAAATAAAAAGCACGGTTTTAATCGAAAGTACCGAAGCCGTTTCTTCTACGGTATGATACCCCGTTGTTGGAATTTGCAAGGTTGTTCCTTGAATACTTCCTGACGATTCTTTGACAATTCTTCCCAGCTCCGTACTTCCTAAAGACAGAAGGGATTGATTGTTTTGTACACGAAGTTTGTTTTTTTCTTGAATATAGACATCTTTACACGAAAAATCAATACTGTACTTATGGCAAAAGTTTTTCAATGTTTTAAGTAACGGTGACTTAAACCGTGCATTGGCATCTCGATTTCGTAAAACAATTTGTTGTACATCGGCTTGTGAACGAGTATCATACGGGCTCGTGTCTAAAACCAACAACTCATTGGTCGAAAGCCGATTTTTCCTAAACCACTCATAAATATAACGCCACGATTTTCCTGCTTCTTCTTGTGCAGTAAAAAATGCGGTTCCTTGATAGCCATTTTGATATAAGTAAATAATAATCGCAGCACTAATCACGTTATCCAGTTGGGCGGAAAGTAAGCCTTTTTCATTTTTGAGTTTGTCCATAAAAGCAATGGGCGTTCCTGGTTGTAAGTGGGAGAGCCCTTTGATTTCAAAAATCAAGTTGTTGATCTCTTCACACATATAAGCATTGGTAATCTCCCCAATACCTAAATAACTTCCTCCCCAAGGGTCATACGCTTGTACTTTTTGATTTAAGTAACGTGAGGTTATAAGTTGAAAGGTTTGTTCTGAAACGGAATTTCCCGTCAAATCTGAACGGTTTTTGGCTAAAAATGCCGCAAATTGAAACTCATTGGGACCTGTGCATACAAGCCCATGTCGGTCGATATGGGCACTGAGCATCCCATGCATTGGATTTTTGCCTTGAGCCACTAACAGTCCATCGTAGTATTGAGTGGTGATGCCCAACTCTTCTAATTCTCGCTTTAAGTAGAGGAAAAAAGCGTGTTCTGAACCAATAACCGAAGGGATTCGTATAAGTTGTTTTAACATATCTAAAAAAGAGACAAAGTTTTTAATTGACTCTATTTCTTCAAGCGATTCTTTTTTGTTTAATTTATTCATTTTTATTTTTGACTTATTACTCTATCGGCTAAGATGGCTAAATCATCGAGGCGTAATTTGACCGTTGATTTAATCAGCTCATCAAAGCTTAAATTATATTTTGCAATCAATGCACTTGCCGTTTCATAATTTCGATTGTACTTAATTTCGTGAACAATTTCGTTTATTTTAGCTTTAAAAAGTATGAGTTCTCGCTCTTTGCTGCTTGAGAGTTCATCTATCATTGTTTGACTTTACAATTATGTTTTTATTCGGCTTTTTCTTTTTTTAAAAGGCACTCTTCATATAACTCTTCACACTTTGAATAACACTTGTCGTTACCGTTCTCTTTTTCTTCACACTCTATGGCACATTGATCATAGATTTTATCACATTCATCATCCATAAACATTTCATCGTTGATGATAACATCTTCATTGGATACAACATCATTGGCTTGAAGTGCTAAGATAAACACAAGAGACGCCATAAAAATATACTTAAACATTCATTCTCCTATTTGACAATAAATTAAGAAACCATACTCATAATTATGAGTATGACCATGGTCTAAAAAAACTCTTCAAGCCTTGTTGTCACAAGCTTTTCAGAGCTTTTTTCGAACCAGCATTTTGACGATTTTTCATTTAACTAACGAATTATAAACTAAAAGTGAAAAATTTTTCCAAAAAAATATTAAAAAAATATTTTTTTTATAAGAAGTCCGATTTTATGGCTTTTAAAGAGAAAAAATTTTTAATATTTTTTGACCATAAGTGGAATAGCTGTAAGAAATTTTATATAAAATTTATTTTGTTTTTAATTTTTTCATTGCATCGGCAAGTTTGGCAATATCAAAAATATCCAATTTTAGTGTTTTTTGGATAATTTGTTTTAAAGTAATGTTATTTTCCAAGGCAATTTTTGCCCCTGTTTCATAGTTATGATGTGTTCGAATTTCATTGGCTATTCGTAAAACAATATCATACACAGGATCACTTAATCGATAAGTATCAAATTGAGTATTGGGTTTTTTAATCACTCATCATCCTTTTAAGAAAAGAGAATTTCTTAACGATATTATAATACAAAATTTGGATTTTGTGTTACAGTGAAAGAGAAATAGTAAGAGGTGAGTAATGAGTGGTGAGAAGTGAATGGTTTATAGTTTTTGGTTGATGGTTTGAAGTTGACATACTGTTTATCTCTCATTTCCAATCTGGAAGATTGGAAATGAGAAAAATCATCCATGAGCAACTTTTCCAAACAAACTTTCAAAAGGGATTTTTAATTTTTCGTTTAAATTTCTTATCATTTCAACCGTTAAGTTTCTTTGTCCACTTAAAATTTTTGAGACAATAGCTCGGTCTCCGATGATAGGTATTAAATCTTTTTGCTTTAAATCTTCTTGTTCCATTCTAAATTTAATGGCAGCTACTGGATTAGGTGCATCAATAAAATAATGTTTTTCTTCATATTTTTCAACCAATGTAACTAAAATATCAAGCTCATCAAATTCTTGCGTTCCAGGCTCTGATTCCATAAGTGTATCAATTCTTTGTAAAGCTTGATTATAATCTTCTTCTGTTTTGATAGGTTTAATATTCATTTTTATACCTCCGATGCGTTTATTTTATCATACTGTGCATGAGTACCAATAAATCGAATAAATACAACTTGAGCAGGATAATTAATCTTTACTATAAGTCTATATTTATTGCCATGTATATTAAATACAACTCTGTTATTTCCTACGATACTTGCATGTCTATACTGTTGTTTTATATCATTTGGATTTTGCCAATTTGCTTTAATGGCTTCTTTATGCCAAGCTTCTAAAGACTCTTTACTGTCCGTATATAGATTTTGTTCATAAAAGTCTTTTAGTGTTTTCTTTGATATAACTCTCATAAGGGTATTTTACTTTAATATTGACATGATGTCAATATGTTGTATTAGTCCATAACATTTGGCACTGAGGATTATTTTCAATAAGATATTGTACAGGAGTTTTCATTAGTAAACTATGATGTGGTATTTTAGTATTATAATCGATAAGCCAATTTGCCATTTCTT
>Ga0265293_10001901_pt1 | contig 43897 bp, 50 predicted proteins | sample Munlanlewell138R_FD_192505 | JGI IMG/M metagenome (GOLD analysis project Ga0265293, IMG submission 192505) | Leachate microbial communities from a municipal landfill in Southern Ontario, Canada - Leachate well 138R | ecosystem: Engineered > Solid waste > Landfill > Unclassified | place: Canada... | reverse complement strand
GCATTTCGGCGACCTTTTGTTGAAGCTTTTGCTGGATGGTGGACATATCAAACTCCTAAGGAATTAAAAAAAAATGCCCCATAGCCAAATGGGAGGGAGAGACTCCTTAGCTATGGGGCACATGGAACTAACGATTAACCGGCAACAGCGTCGGTCAGGCCTTCGATATAAGCGCAGGAATACGGATTGATCAGCTCAACGGCGCATTCAGTGGTCAGAGAACCACCAACAGCGTCGATGCCGTTTTCAACCTGCTTTCCGCCCATACCATATTCTTCGGCCTTGGTATCACGCCCATCCAGATAGGCCAGCTTCAGAGCCGCCATATCCATAACAAGCAGATTGCCTTGAGTTCCCAGACCATTCATCAGGGGATGCTCGACCAGATTGATCGTACCCTTATAGAACTTGATCTGCTGGAAGCTCATGCCGAACGAAGTTTCGTTTTGAGTGATAGTAATATCACCAGCCAGACGACCCATCTTGTTCAGCACCTTGATGGCAGTATTGTCACCAAAGGCGATACGCTCCTTAGGATTGGAAGCATCCGTAGCGTATTGGAAAGCCGGCTCGACCATATCCACGAATTGCGAATAGGAAGTCGTAGATCCTGCCGGATTGGTATTGCCCGGAGCATATTGCTCAAGAGCATCCAGAACACCTTGCGTGGTATGCATCGGCTGTTCGCCGGTGGTATCCATCAAAGGCTGGCCCCAAATGATTGCAGCTTCAATGTCCACTGCATGGAACATCGAGCAATCCTTTCGGTTTTCAGCAACGTTCGACCAGCCTTGTTCAGCCAGCGAAGCGCGTGCAGTATCCGTAAGAGCCCAAGCATTCCGGAAAATCTGAGTGAAGTTCGGAATGTAAGTCGTATTGAGGTTACGAGCTGCCGGACGCACAGAGCCTTCAGGATTCGCAGTACCAACGCAAATCAGCTTATCTCCAGCATTCATCGCAGCAGCAGCAACACGACCAAAGCCACGAACAACCGTAAGGTCAGTGCCATTGCCCACAGCCGACACAAGCACGTTTTCACGAGTGCGAAGATTGTGGAGAACCATGGATTTAACCATGCCAGCAGTGCTAGCAAAGCCATTCCAATCAGTAGCCACATTCGTAAAGCCACTAGCCGGAACCGCCAGAGTAATGAACTTCATTACCTTGGAGAAGTAGCCGTGAGTCGAAGCCTTGGCTTTGGATTTGCCCGACTGCGAAGTCAGAGCAAACATCGGAGCAGAACCGTTCGGAAACAGACGAAGGATAGTACCAGCAAAGGAACGGGTGTTCAGCTGAGCCGGGTTACGAGTGGTATTAAAAAGACCAGCGCCCCAAGTGGACATGTGAATCTCCTAAAGAAAAGCGAAAAAGGTTTATTGAGTCAGATACTTGGTCCAGTCCATTTCGCCGTCGGCTTCTTGCTTCGAAGTTTGATTGGCGTTCGGATTAAGAGCATTTGCAAGATCCATAATGTACTGCTGAGCCATCTGCGCAATCTCTTGAGGAGAAGCATCAGGATAGGCTTTTTGGAACCGACGAGCTTCTTCATTGAGCTTTTCTCGAACTACTGGATTGGAGTAGTTCGGAGCAGACGAAAGAGCCTGCTGCGTGAGCTCAGATTTAACACGAGGAGCAAGACCTCGCTCCATATCAAATTTACTGCGAGAATCCACAAACTTATCAGTCAGATGAGAAGAATGGGACAGAGCTGCTTGGTATGCCTTTTGTGCAGTGATATTCATCATCTGCATAAGAGCATTGGCATCACCATTTTGAGCTGCTTGGACAACTTCTTGAGGCATTCCTTGAAGGAAATTCATCGAAGAAGCAGTCTTGCCTACCAGCTCAGGATCAAGTTTAAAGCTCGGAGGAGCTTCAGGAGTTTCCTTGGACTCTTCGAACAGTTTACCATAGGCTGCGAGGGGATCGACAGGCTTATTCTGCTCGCTGGCGATCGGGGTAGTTTGGCCGGGATTATCTCCCAAAGAATTAGCTGGAGCATTAGCCGGTCCTTGACCTTGAGCCGGACCCTGATTCTGAGCAGGAGCTTGATTTTGAGGCTGACGGAAGAAATCCATGATGGACATTTTGAAACTCCTTTAAATTAAGAGGCGGCTTGGATTGAACAAAGGGCATCTAGGAGAGCTAGCTGGCCCTTAACAAACTGATGATGTTTAGCCAGAACTTCATCAGATATTCCTGAAGCATCGAGCATGAGATAATCTCGAACCAGATTTGAACCAAGTGCTCGAAGATATTTACGAACCACAGGAGTATCAAACGCAGCAATGATTAAATCTTGCTCAGTTTGACTAAGCTCTTGAATAGGAAAAAGCTCTTGTGGATCAGACATAAGAAACCTCTTTTGGTGATTAATTAACAATCATCCGCTACTTGAACCTGAGCAACTGGCAGGGCGGACCAGAGCCGCGCATCGAAGTTTTCTTTTCTCAAGGAGTTCTCGGCAAAGAGTATTTGCTCGCAAGCTCGCAAATCTTCCTTTGCCTGCGCTCCTCCTTGCCAAAACAAAACTTCTTATGCGTCATACGGCTCGCCCCTGCCAGCGCTACAGGTTCACGGACACTCAGACAGGACTTTCGGGATTAGGCATTGGCATAGGAGCTTGACCTGGCACCCCGCCTTGCATTGCTCCTAAGAGAGCCATTGGATCTTGAGGAATAGGTGCCGGAGCTGGAGAGCCTTCGATTGCTCCTCCAGGCTGTCCTTGAAGCGGAGCCAGTTGCGTATCTGGTTGAGCATATTCTTCCAAACCTCGAACCCCTCCCAATTGCATAAGGTGAGCAAAGATTGCAGGAAGCTGTGCTCCATAGCTTTGCTGAAGAACAGGAGAATTCATGATCATATTCATACCTGCCATCAAAGTCTCTGTAGAAGCCAGCTTAGCCTTTGGAGTATGCCCATCAGCAAGGCGGAAGGCCAGCACATGGCGCCTTAGCTCAGCAATATCCACATCAAGAACTTCCCCAGTCTTTTGGGAAACCACCACCGAATCTTCCCCGTATTGCCACAGATTAATCAAAAGGATCTGCTTCAATAGCACAAAGATTTGGAATTCAAGTGAGATAATAGGCAAGCGGGTCCGGCCGTCAGCCCTTGCCATAACATCCTCCCATTCCTGAACAGACTTATTGCCTTTCTGGAATTGCCCTCGCTGCGCATTGTTGAGTCCAGCAAGATCCTTTGCGAATTCCGTAATGATTGTGGCATCTTGAAGGACTGTCTCAGTGCCTCGGCTATCAAAAGGAATTGCATGATACAGGTCTTGCAAACGCATTTCGCCTTTGGCTAGGCTTGAAGTGCGAACTGGAATCTTTGGTGCAGCTGCTTTGGAATTGACATCCGAAGGACGAATCGCATCCGCATTATACAGTGCTCGGTCTGAGACTGCACGACGAGCTGACGCAAAGCGAATATTGAAAAGCTTTTCTGCGCTCTCTTGGAAATCAATTGCTGCCTCAGCCACACCTTGAGTTTGATAGCCAAGGCCATCTTCTTGAGGCTGTCCGATGAGAATTGGCAAGCAATCATTTGCAGAGATTACTCGCTTCGCATGGATCAGGATTTCCTCATTGACAATTACAAATTTCCAAATCTGAGGAGTATTGGGCTGAGGTGCAGCAATGCCAAATTCTCGAGGAATGATCCTTGCGTACAAGGTGAATACTTCGTAATTGAGTGCTTGGCCAGGACGAATGCCTTGTTTATTTTGGCCATGCCCTGACATATAGGCTTCCCAGTCGAACTGATCTGTAGGCACTCGCGGATCGACGTAATTGTTGATCGACGGGTGCTGACGGTAGTTCATTGTATACGAGACGCCAGCTTTTTGCAAGTCGTGAGCCATGGCTTCATCGACATTGTATGCTGTTTGCTCCAAGGAATACTTATTAAGCAGTCGCTTGAGCTTAATCTTCGACAGCATTTTGATGTAGCCTGCGTGATCCCCTTGCATTGATACATCGCCAGGAGGCACATTATAGTCGAAGACTGTATTGTAAGGATCAAGGCGCTCGATTCTGGTGTAGCCTCGCTGAGAACGATCAATGCGAGTTCCAGTCTCTTCGTTGGTGAAATCCCCAAGGACAGAGAATTGATTCAGGGTATCCCAATCTGCTTCGATTGCGCAGAAATTGTATTTGGCTCCATCTCGAAGAGCCAGCAAAAGCTGACGAGCATAGCCTCCAAGAGTTGCATGATCATCCAGCATTGCTTCAAGCTGCTCAGCCCATTGCTTTGTCTTATTGGTAGACACTACAGGGAAAAGTGGATAGCCTGAAAGATAAACATCTGCCCAATTGGCTACCAAGGAGTCTACTTGAGAGATGACTACCGGAGGAGTTACCGAATCATTTGCAAAAATGTCACAAGGGACATTGGCTTGGGATTCGTCTCGAGCCTTGTATCGAGCATAGGCTTTGTCGATAGCTTCCATCTTTGCTTGCATGGAAGAGAAGGCTTTGTGGGATTGGAGAACTTTCTTGCCATAAGCAATGATTCGTTCTTGGATTTGAGGGCTTAGACGAAGCAATCCGTCATTTGAGCGTCGTGCCATTTGGGTGGCTCCTTTAGAGGTTTAGAAGGGAGTTAGAATGGAGTATTGTCCGCAATTGTGTAGGCTTTCTCGTAGGCTTCATCCAGTCCTTCTCTGATCCCTATGAGATGCCAATATTCATTCCGGACATCAATGCCATAAGCGCAGGCATCCAGCAAGTCATCCTTGTTATCTTTCTTTCCTACTTTATATGCAAGGGCTTGCCAAACAAAGTCTGCGCGGGTAGCCGGGCAAGCAAGAGTATAATTGCCTGCATAGCATTCTTGAATAAACTGCCGAATGCGAGCTTCCTTGGTACGGCCGTGAGGAGATACCTCAACTACATGCAATCCTGTAATGCCCAAGTGCTGGATGAAATGCTGCATCCAAAAGCAAAGCGATTGCTGATAGGCTACAGATTCGATTGCAATTACCGTGACTCGAAATTTGAGGGCCAGTCTTAAGGCTTTTTGAATGAGTTCATCAGGCTTAAGGATTCCCCGATCTGAGGCAATTACATGCCCCTTTCCGTCGGATACTCCATGGACAATGATTTGATTGTCGTCCGAAGTATTGCGGAAGCCTGCTGGGTCAATTGTAATGTAGGCTCCATCCAGATTTGCGATAAGCGCTTCGTGATCTGGTGCCTCAGGAAGATTCGAAGGAAGCAAGCTTTTGGCTGAATCCTTTGGATCATTCATGATTTCCGCAAACCAAAGATCCGCCTGGTTTAGGGCTTCGTCGTGAAGGAAGGATTCTCTCAATTCTTCAAGACTGAAAAGCTCAGGCCAGAGTGGTTCCCCAGTATAAAGGATTGCACCTGTGATGAGTGAGAGCCATTGTGGGTGATCGGCGAACTGTTTGAGCAAACATTCATCCGAGTACATATTCCCCACATAGATTATAAGGCGATCCCCTCTTGGCTTAAGCACTTTGAAGAGCGTGGCACTCATCCAGCGAAGAAGTTTGGCTCGTTCTGTCGGGCTTTCATCATTCTCTCGAGTTTGCGCATCGTCACAGAAGATTAGATCTGGTCGATCATTCTTAATATTTAAGCCGCGTAAGGAAGATCCAGCGCCTTTTGCTGCCAAGATTACAGCTCTGCCATGATACCAAGCCTTTTTAAGGTCTGAGCGATCGGTGATTAGATTTGATTTCCAAGCTCCATAAATGGCTTCGATGTTCGGTGAGCTTAAGATATCGTCCAAGTCAGCAAGCAAGTTTTCTGCTAGCCCTTCATTTGCACAGACCATAAGAACAAAGCGATAATGGTCATATACAATGAGCCAGGCAATGAGGATTTTGATGAAGGTAGTTTTCGCATGACCTCGCGGAAGGCCCAAAGCAAAGCGCAAGAGTCTGCCTACATCCTCAGGCTTACGCTGGGCTAAGAGCTGCCACACTGCAATATAGAAGGGCGGCAGGGCATAGACAAAGATGTCTGGCATACAAAGCGAGGCAAAGAAATTGATATCAGTCTTTCCTCGCTCGTATGCTTCATGCGGATCTACCTCTAAGGAGATTACTTCATTTAGAGGCTCTGACATAGGGATGGCTCCTAGGGCTTTTTATAAAAATTCAAGATTTGATTCTCGGCGGGCACTGAGTATACATCTGGAGGGAAAATTGTACGTAGCATTTCAGGGGGAAGCAAAGCTCGATCCTCAATCAATCTAGCTTCAGTTTCCCCTGCAAGCCTTCGATAAAGCATCATTTGTAAGGCTTCATCAGAAAGATTCCCTGCATTCTTTGGAGCTATTTGCTTAAAATATTCGCGCGCTTTTTGAAGCTCAGCGGAGCCTTCGAATTGAGATGAATTCCCTCCTTTGGCGAAATTCTCCATCTTTTGAATTGCATGTTGAATTTCGTGTAGAAGGTCTGTCTTGGCTGTGTTTGAATTGGGATTGAATTCAATGTAAGGATCAGTGAAAAGCCCTCCCTTAGCAAACATAGCTGATCCATCATCTGCTGCTTTAGGGCTAAGTAGGACTGAGAGATCCGCCAGCTTTGGATAGGCTTTGAAGAGTTCTGGATGATTTATGGCTTCGCCTAAGGTAATTCGGCCAGGCTCTGAGGTTCCATCTACCATCATTTTTGCATGATAGTCTGGAATCTCCTGACGAACTCGATTGTCTACTCCGCGATAAACATTCAATTGCTCGAAGATTTGACGTAATGCTTCTTTGTCCTTGCCAAAGCCTGCTTCCTCAAATGCTTCTAAGTATTCTTGAGCATCCTTATTCCAAAGCTTAGACTTAGGTCCCATCATAATTCCGCCCAAGGCTATTGCACTTTGAGGATCTGGCATTCCTACAAGCGAGCCTAGGGTTTGAGCCAAGCTTTCATTCTCAGGCTGCGCTTGGCCTAATTGCTCTCGAAGCCAATTGGTTCCACCTACCGGCTTGGTTCCTACAGGCACTCCTAGGGCATTAAGCGCATCTCCTAGGATTTGGACTGGCGCCCCTACTAGGTCTGTCGTATTGCCTAGGATTGCTCCTTTGAGGAAATCCTCAATGGATTGGCCTGCTTCCTTGAGCTGCTCGTCTTGGCCAATCAATTCGAAAAGATTCGGAGTATCTTTGAAAGGATCAATTGGCATGGCACGGCCTCGATTTTGAGCGTTGGCGTTTGAGTGCTTCTTTGAGTTCCTCTTCTCGTTCTTTCTTTGAGCTCATGATTGGCTCCTTACAAATCTGCTGGGATTTCGTTAGGGCTCGGCTGTTGGCCCATTTGGGTAAATAGATTGCGCACTCCTTCTGCGCTAAGCGGCGCCATAAGGCGATTCCCAATTGCTGTGATTTGGGATTGATCATTGAGCTGATAATGCAAGGGAGCTGGAGCTGCGTGAGCCGGCAAAGCAATTGAAACCACATTGATGGTTTGAGAATGCTGTGTGGGCCTTTGGCGAGCCAATCGTTTATCGTGGCGATTGGTCACTACTTCAAGGAAGCGCGAAAGGTCTCGGCCTTCTGCATATTCTGCTGCTTCTCCGATCTTGTCCAGAAGCTTATCTTCCAAGGCAAGATATTTGGAATTGATTCGCTCTTCTACTTCAAGCTCAGTTCCGGAGAGGCTTTCTCGTCTGGCTTCTACTTCTTTAAGGAATTCTTCCTGTTTTGTGAGCTGGCTAATGTAAGCCGGAGTGACACTTGTGAGGGAAGCCACTTGAGAAGGCTTAAGGCCTTGAGCTAGGTATTTGGCAATTGCGTCTTGCTTCGAGGTCAGGTACATGATAAGGGTCCTCCTAGGATGAAAAGATTATAGCGCAGATGAAGGTGCGATGCTGGGCCATTGGACAATTGAGGGCTTGGATTCGGTTTTTGTTTAGAAAAATTTTGGAGGTGGTATTAATACGCGCGCCAGGTCCAAATGCGAAAAAAGCCCGCTAAGGGTCTTAGGATTTGAGGCAGCCAAAGGCTATTCATTCTCATTTTGATTTGCATTTGCATCCGGCGTATGCACGTAAAAAAGCCCAACCTTTTTAGGGGTCGGGCTTAGGTGTAAGGCTTAGGGCTTAGGCTGGATTAAAAGTCGTCGGGCATTCCAGCCTCGCAAGCGGCAAGCAATTTCTCGAGGTGCTTTTGACCACGCTCAAGGAGTTCGGCATTCTCGCAGGCTTCGATAAAGCCATTGAAATAAACAGCGAATTTGCCGCGCATATCTTCAGAAGCCAGTGCTACGCCCTCAGGGTTTGCGAAGGCATCGCAAACAACTTTCTTAGTTGCAGCGGACTTGCCAAGCGTATCAATATACGCTGCAAAGGCTTTGCGCAGCTCGCTCATCATTGCCATATACTGGCCAGCGCCGCCACGCTTTCCTTCGGCCATCAGTGCAGCAAAATCGGCCGGAGCAGAAGCGCCATCCTTAAAGGTCACGCTTTGCGGTTCAAGCAGCGAGCGCACCTTAAGTGCGACCTTTGCGCAAATAGCCGAGAAGAGCCAATCGTGCTTTTCATCAGCATAGACCGGCAAGCCATCATCCTCGCTAATGGATTCAACCTTTGCGTCAATTCCGAAAGCTGCCAGCGTCGGGACGAAGTATTGAACATCGCCTACCTTGACATATTTCTTATCCACGGTTTTGTTGATTGCCATAGAAGCCGAAACAAAACCAGCTTCATTGGTAACAATGGCGATAGGGGCTTGGGTGTTTTGTTCCATGATTTTCTCCAGTATCCAAGTGTAGCGACTCGGGGCGCTGTCGGCGTTGTGCGGACGATTCATATTCTACGCCAGTCGCTGAAAATTGCAAGCATCAAGCCGCATAAAGATTTTAATTGCACAATGAGGTTTCGATTAAGCCATTAGATAAGGCGCAATCCATTAGATAAGGCATAAGCAATGACCGATTGCCTAGATCACGCGATGACCAGGATGCACGCGATCACCAGAATGCACCGGATGACGCTGATCTGGAGAAGCCCTGTCCGACTCGCACCCCGCCTGCGACTGCCCCCAACCTTTCCTAAGCCCAACACAGATACTCTTAAGCCTAGCTCACAGATAAGCCCTAGACCAAGATAAACCCTAAGCCTCAGGATAAGGAATAAGCCTTACATAAGGGTACCCTATCCCCCATAAAAATTATTTATTATTAAAAAACCAAAGGGGGTCTAAAAATACGTCATCTAGCATCACACGATGAATCCTTAGAAGCATAGAACCTTAAAGGCACGAAGCTAGATCCTTAGCCTCAAGGGACTATCCTTAGCCTCAATAGCATTGTCTTAGGATCAATAGCACAGCCTTAGCTAAGTCCTCGCGCGCACCCCACCCACACGCCAGCGCACCCTCGCGCGCACCTCCGCCATTAGGTGCATCCCGCACATCGCGCCATCCACGCCACTGCAATAATCGTGCCAGCCTGCGACCTTGACATCGACCCGCCTTTGTGGTATCCTCAAGATTCCCATTAATCAAGCCCAAATTAAAAGCGCAAAGCAATTCCTTAGCAGTTCCATTGCGCTTTAGGCTTACTTAAGGATAAATAGATCATGGCAATCCAAAATCCCTCTGCCACTGCATTTACTGGCCGTGAATTACCTTTTAGCGAAGGAATCCGCCTTTCGATTCGCCTCATTGAGGAACCTTCACCCGGTCAATTCGCTAATGCTACGCCAGAAGCTCAAAGCATCGCCTTATTGAGCATTCTCAAGCTGGAATTTCAAAGCCTAGCCTTTGCAGTTAAGACTCTTACGGCATGTTCTAGGAATCTTCGCCGCAATCTTTTCGATCAGCGTTCAATCCTTACAATGGCTGAATGGCCTTCACTGCGCCTTATCGGTGATCAATCCTCAATCGAATCTGCATTGTGGATTTATGCTAAGGAAGCGCAAGAAGCCAATGAGTCAGCTAAAGCTACTCGCACCGAAAAGCGCATTGCAGTCCTGAATACTTTGCGCAAAGAGTCACGGCAATACAATGGCTACATTGAAGTAGGCTTTGAAGATTCGCAAAAGTCTGCAAAGGCGGAAGCCAAAAAGCACAAGACCGAAGCTAAAGAAGCCCTCAGTGGCATTCTTTCAGGAATTCTTGAGGGCGCACTGGAATTGAAGCCAGCCCTTTTGACGATTCTTAAGGAATTGGTCAAAGGCGATAATCTCGCTACTTGCCCTCAGCCCTTGCGCAATAAGGTAGTGCGAGCTTTGAATGATACTGGCAATGCTGCTTGTCAAGCCTTTGCCACAATCCTTGCCGTGGCTTATGATCCTTTCCTTGCTAAAGGCCAAGAGCTTGAGCTTGATACCTTGAACCTTGCGCCTGCATCTCGTAAGGATTTGGATTCGCCTAATGAGGCGCCTGCGCCTAAGCGTTCATTGGCTGAAATCATTGCTGCTAAGAAAGCGCAAGCCCAAGGCTAAGGAGATTTCAAATGCCCAATACTCAATTGCTTCCAGCCCGTCTCGACTTCCAATCTTATATTGGCGGTCAATTAAGAACTGATCTTCGCCGGGCTTTCCTCAAATCTCAGATGATTACTAATGAGGATTGCGAAATTGGAATGATCCATCACAATGATGAATGGTGGCTTCTTATTCTTGAAGGAAAGCGCGAAGCCCAAATCCTTGAGCGATACGAAAAGCTCTGGGCAATCCTTTCCTTTCAAGAATCGAAGCAAGGCCAGCGGATTGTAATTGCTCGCGCTCATAGAATTGGTCAAGGAGAATAAATCATGAATCGCCTCGTACTTGCAATAGAAAAAGGCCCGGAAAACTTCTTTCGCAATATCGCATTGCGTATCTTTGCCCGATCCGAGACTAAAGCCGAAGCAAAAAGAAAGCTCCAAGATGTAATCACTGGCGCAGGATTGACAGAATCCGAACAGGATGAATTTCTTGCGTGGTTCTCGACCTTCGTAGTTTTGCAGTTTGTTGCGCTTAATGATCCTAGCGTCAAGCGTGATCCTTCCTAATGTTACCAAGGAATCTCAAAATGAGTTCTCTTGCCCAAATCATTGCAGCAAAGAAAGCTGCCAAAGCTCAAGCGGAAGCCTCTGGTGCCGACTATTCCTTTGAAGCTGCTAAGGCTAAAGCTGACGAGCTTATTCATGAATTCGGCACTCAAGCCTATCGTGAAGCGATGAAGCAATCAGCTAAGGCCGAGCTTCGTGATGCTCAAGCCTTTTGGCAATATGTGGCCGATACCATTGAATCGCTCACTAAGCCTATCGAAGCACCTAAGCCTCGGTCTTTGGCTGAAATGCTCGCAGCAAAGAAAGCCGCAGCAATGCAGCAAAGCCTGCAAGCCCAAAGCCACACCTCAGTGCTTAATGCTTCTGTCTCTTCAGCTTCGTTTGACGCTAAAGCTGATTCGGCTCAAGCCTTTGCTGATGAAATTCAGCCAAAGGTCCATGGCTCGTCGGAAACCTTCTCATTGGCTATTGATCTAAATGAGGATCAAGTACGTGCCTCAGATTTAGCATTGGCTGGCCAAACCTATTGCTTGATTGGTGCCGCGGGAACAGGCAAAACTACAACCCAACGCTCTGTGGCCAAGACTCTTTTAGAATCTGGTCGGCTTAAGGAAACTACCTATAAGCTGCAAGGCTCTGGCTCCAAAGTGCAAGCGCCTTCAATTGCTTTTGTAGCTTACACTCGTCGGGCTTCAGCCAATCTTCAGCGGGCAATTCATAAAGACCCGGACCTTGAAGAAGCCTTCCGCCATAATGTAATGACCATTCATGCTTTGCTGGAATTCCAGCCTGTTTGGTTCTTCGACGAAGAAAAGCAGAAAGAATCCATGCGCTTTGAGCCTGTGCGCAATGCTGCTAATCCTTTGTCGATCACTCATTTGGTAATTGAAGAGGCTTCGATGGTAGGTTTGGACCTTTGGGAGCAATTATTTGATGCTCTGCCTGAAGGAGTCCAGATCATTTTTATTGGAGACATTAATCAGCTCCCGCCTGTCTTTGGTCCTTCGGTGCTCAATTACGCTTTGGCTTCGCTTGAGGTAGTTGAACTTCGCAAGGTTTATCGCCAAGCCGGAGACTCTACGATTCTTGAAAATGCACATCGAACCCTGCGGGGCAATGAGCATCTGATTTGGGATCGCCCAGACTTTCAAGCAATTGAAGGCAAATCCAATGTTGAAGTGGGCGAAGCTCGAATGAGCCGGGCTTTGAGTGCTATGCTCCCTATGCTCTGGAAGCAAGGAATCTATGATCCAGAGCAAGACATCATCCTTTCGCCCTTCAATAAGAATGAGCTTGGCACAGATGTGCTCAATAAGTATGTGGCTCAATTCCTAGGCGAAGCCCGAGGCGCAATGGTCCATGAAATCATTGCAGGCTTTATAAAGCATTACCTTGCCGAAGGCGATCGAGTGATGGTAAATCGCCGGGATGGAGAAATCATCAAGATCATTCGCAATGGTCAATACCTTGGTGCTTCTCCAATGCAAGCCTCAGATAAGCTCAATCGCTTTGGAATGCTATCGCTCGGAGCCAATGCCTTGACCGAAGATGGAATCCTAGACGGCTACGAAAACTTTTCACTGGAAGCTCTTGAGGATGGCGAACGAAAGCAGCAAGCATCACATATTGTGACCATTCGGCTCTTTGATTCTGGCGAAGAAATTGAAGTATCCTCAGCCGGAGATTTCAATGGACCGAATTTTCAGCTTGGCTATGCTTTGACTGTACATAAGGCTCAAGGCTGCGAATGGCGCAAAGTCTTTCTTGTCCTTCACAAATGCCATGCAGTAATGACTTACCGCGAACTCTTCTATACTGCTGTGACTCGCTCGCGAGAAGCCTTTGTTCTAATTGGCAAGAAGGTTCGGACTGCCAAAGCAATCCTCAATCCTCGAATCAAAGGAGATACTCTGCAAGATAAGATTGCATACTTCAATGCTAATCAAGACTTGACTCGGGAAGTCCGATTGATTCCCTAATCCAATCAAAGCCCCTTCGGGGGCATAAGGAGCAAGCCAATGCCCAAAAATCAAGGTAATGTTCGTGGTGTCAAAGGATCTTCTTCTCCCTTGTATGTCCGTGTCTGTGTTTATCTTTCCAAAGCAGACATGCTTGCACAGATCCCTTATCGGTCCTATGTAATGGACTACAATGATCCTGCGCAGCGTGCAGTTCTTGGAGCGCAATGCCGTAATGTCTTTGAGACTGCCTCTCAGATCCTTCAGACCTTTCGCAAATAGGAGGCTTAAGCCATGAACCTTCAAGCTCTGTCTTTGGCAGAGCGAATTGCTTTGAAGCGCAAGGCTCAAGCCGATCAATTGTTTCCTGCTGAATTGGCAATTGACATTGCGCTCAGGCTTGATCCAAATGAAATGCATGTGGTGGATCGCCTGAATCTTTTATTGGATTGGCTTGGTCCTTTCGACAAGACTGGCCTTGACGCTGATCCTTTGCCTTTACCTTATTGGAAGTGGAGCACATCATGGAAAACTCTAGCAATAGCCAATTGTATCGCCTATCCCCAAAGCTCAGTCGTGAAGAGGCTGTTCATCGCATCAATGTCATAGCAGACGCATTGCTGAAAGAAGGATCTTCTTGGATATATGTGCAGACTTGGGCAGAACAAATCTTTTGCAAATTGCCTACCGACCTCAAATATTGGAAAATTCCAGAAGAAGAATGCGAAGAGCTTTTGCAAGAACTTAGTCCGCAAGAACGAGATAAGTTTTATGAGTGCCTTCATTTTTACTCAATCGCTTGTCGAGTAGATGCAGGATCTTGCGAGACTCTTCAGCGGCTATTTGCACTTACAAGGATTGAAAATACCTATACTTGTCGAGTGCTGTACCGTAAATTGACAGGAGCTTCTGTTTCAGAGTATGGCTTTGTCGATTGGACAGATGTACGTAGTGCACTTGCTTTCTTTCCAACCCTCCGTAGGACAAGGGCTAGTGCGGCAGTAAGTTGGCTTTCATCATGGAAAGCAAGGCAGCAAGAAAAGGCTCAAGCTCAATCCAAAGCTCAAGCTCAATCCAAAGCCGTCTTTAATCTGTTTAATATGCATCAAGGAGATATTTAATCATGCTACTTCACAAACAAATGTATCGCCACAATCCGCCCGAATCTTTTGGTGATTGCCATCGCACTGTGTATGCTTGCCTTTTGGGGAAGCCTCTCGAATCAATCCCCAATTTTGGAGAATACTTGATTCCTGAAGAGCGCGCCTCAGTCCTTAATCGTTGGCTTGCAGAGCAGGGTTTGCGGGAAGTCAGTTTCGCCTTTGATTCCTCGATTGAGCATGTCTTTGAAGTGATGAAGAATTGTAATCCGGGCATTGCTTATATGCTATCCGGTACTTCAAAGAATGGGACCAATCATGTAGTCATTGCAATGGATGATGCAATCATCTGGGACCCAGCTCAAGACAATTCTGGAATCATTGGTCCTTGCGATATGAATGATCCCAATGTGCCTTCTTACTATTGGGTGAGCTTCTTAATTCCTGCGCCTTGGGCTCATGTAGTCTCTCCATTTGAAGTGATTGTCCGTCCACTTGAGCTTATTTAAGGAGAATGAAAAATGAGCGCTCGAATCAAATCTAAATTGACAGCTGCCTTGCTTGCTCTTTGTTTCTGGCGTAAGCCTGAACCGGATTTCCTTGTGCCTTTGCCTGGATATAATTATGCTCTTGCCCTCAAGCATATCCGCGAATTAGACAAAGAAGCTCAATTTTGTCTGCACAAAGTTTTTCGTTTCTTGGAGGATTACAGCCTTGATTTTGGTAAATTCCAAGGATCTTGTGCTTTCATAGATCGCATTTGTATTCTTACAGGAATGCGAGCCCCAGAAGCGTATATGGTGTCATATTTGTACAGACTGATTGCCAATCCTTGCACAGCTTCGTATGGTTTTGCTGATATTCCAAGATCAATCTTTGAAAAGCACAGCCAAGAAATTCGCAGATTACGAATTCTATATTTCGTTGGCGAAGGGCGCAGGCTTCTTCAAGAGGCAGCGAGGAAATCAAAATGAGCTTCTATCAATCATCCAATCCTAAGCAATGGAAATGGAAACCCGGAATTTACTTTAAGCAAGCCGGACAGGTTTATAGGCTAGCTTCTTGGCTTAACGAAAAGGAAGGACTTGCTTTGGTGAGTCCGTTGCATACAAACTATACAGTCTATATTTCGCTGTATGTATCTCATGCTGCTTGGCGAGTTCGTAAGGATGGGCGAGAATATAAAAGAACTTCTCGTCTTTCGGCACTTGCTCGAAAGCGCAATGCTGATCTAGGACGATTGGCTGGAATCGAGCAGAATCTTGAAGGATTGATTCGTAATTCTTTGGAATCTGAGCAAGCCAAATCCATGCTGCTTCGCAATGTGAATTATACTATGCAAGCAGTGCGAGCACAGATTGAATATGAATGGCGCTTAAAACGCAAGGAAGAATTGGATCGTCAAACCGCCAAAGGAATGAACTCGGGGGCTTGACACGGCGCCGGCGCGATGGCACAATGCACCTGATGGCCTGATCCCGCGTCGGCCTTCCTTTCCTCAATCAAAGGAGACTTTAAATGTCTGATGACTTTTCGTTGCAAGACTTGGACGAAGGTCAAGAATCCTGCAAAACTCCAACCGAAGTCTATGCAGAACTTCTGGCCTTTCGTGAGATCATCCTTACGCTTTACAAACAGGATGTGGCGGCAATGAGGCAAGGCTTGGCCTCTGCTAAATACAAAGCAAACAAGCAAGCTGAAGAGGCTGGACTTCCTTTGGAGACTGCTTCGCTTCAGTTCATTGAAACCCCTAATCCTGATATTCCCGGAGCAGTTAATCTTCAGATTACTCTGGGACGTAAGGGATCTATTCAAATCCTCAAGACAGTTCTACCTGACTCGGAGCTTTGACATGGCAGAGCGAGAACCCAAAGTCATGATCGAAAGACTTGAAGCATTTGGCTTTGATTCTCTCAATCTTTATGCACAAACCACCATCCAGGCAATTAAAGAGAAGATTGAAGCTGATCCTCAGTCTCTTTCTTTGCAGGAAGGTTCCGAATTGGAGCGAATCTATGAGCACTACTGCCAGCCATAACGCAAAGCTCGAAGCTCTTGAAAGGCTCTGCGCTGAACAGCCTAAGCAATACGAAGCTGTTTGGGCTTTCTGCAAAATGATCCGGCAAGAGCGAATGCAAAGTCCAACGCTTTCGCAAAGCTCGGCAGCAAAGCTGGACCATTTTTACCACAACCTCATTGAGGATTAAGCAATGGCCAATGAAATTGATGTGCTTTCGGCCGAAGTTGTTTCCTCGGACGCGCAAGCCTATGCAGATATTCATCAGCGCATTGAGCAATTGATCGAGCTTTCGGGGGAAGAGCTTTCCTCAGCTATGGTCGAACTCAAGCAAGCATTGAAGCATAATCCAAACGCTTGTGCTCTGATGCTGCCTGAAGATATTGGTGGCATTGTCTCAGCCCTTCAGCGAGTGACTGGTAAATACTTGGAGGAAAAGGGCAAGGCTTCCACTTCTTCAAAGAAAAAGGCTTCCGGCTCTGGTTCTTCTAAGCTGCCTTCGCTTGCGGATATTTCAAAGATGACACCGGAGCAACAAGCGGATCTTTTGTCCGATCTTTAAAGGATCTTTATCATGGAGCAAGAATATTCAAAAGAACAGCGCCTAGGTTTTTGTTCTCAGTTCCGATTGGCCAAGCATCCCAATGAGGACTGGCTTTATACTTCATGGGAACGCGAGTTCATTAAATCCGTAGCTCATCAAGAGCAAACTAAAGGCTATCTCTCAGACAAGCAATGGGCGATTGTCCAAAAGCTTTTCATCAAATTGGTAGAGGATATGCCTGAAGCTCTAGAGGATGAGCCTGAATCCGAATCCGCTGAGCCTTTGCCTACTCATCTTCAACGCAATCCACATCGCACTTATTCACAGGAGTCTGACTATGACGACGACGCACCCTTCTAAGCCACAAAGGGATGATCAAGGATTCTTCTATGCCCATGTGTATCAGCAAGGCTTTCCTAAAGCTCTGCCGCACAAAGGCCGGGCAAAGGAAAATGAAACCGAATGGGAAGCCAATCTAGTCTTTAAAAAGACTGTGAAGGGCAAGACCACGGAGGAAGTTTGGAAGAAGGCTAAGTCCGAATTCGTTGCTCCGGTTCTGGAATTTGTCTAAAGCCTAGTAAGCAAGGCCTCTACCTAAGGGGCTTTGCCTAATATGCTTTACCCGTCGCTCTAAAGGAGCCTGTCATGCCTCTCCAAGTTATTTGCCAGGTCTATGAATTTGATTCTCGATCCGTCGGTTCTTTCATTCCGCTTATTGACGAAATCCGTAAGGCTCGAACCAAAAAGGAACGCGCTAAGTTCACAACCATGATCTCTGGATTTGTTCGTTCGATGCAATATCTTCGGACTGGTGATTCCATCGAAGGGCACTTGGCCTGCATCAAAGAGAATTTTGTGATTGAATCTGGCGAGACTGTTTATCAGTTTATCTTTGCTCAAGAGGTGAAGGATGAACCCAGCAAAGCCTAATGAGTCGGCCTTGACCTTTGCTGATCGCTCGAAGGCTACTCGACTTTCGCATTCGACTATTGAACTCTTGCATCGCTGTGAGCGCCTTTATCAATTGAAGCGCCTTCTTCGCAATGCAGATCCAATGGCTGAAGCTGATGAAGGCTCGGAGCATTTGTTCTTTGGCAAGGCTTTCGGTGCAGGGATTCAATCTTATCTCTTGCATCAAGATCCTCAGCGTGCTTTGTACGATGCTTGGCTTGAGTATTTCCCGCAGATAGAATCTGAAAAGAAGAATCAGCCAAGACTTCAAGCATTGCTGGCCAAGGCATTCATTCAGCTTGATTCGCTTTTGATGGAATATGAAGTTGAAACTTCGCAAGATATTGAGCGTGGCTTCCTTATCTCCATCGAAGGCCCGTACTATTACGCAGGGTATATTGATGCTGTCTTGCGTAATCGTTTCACAGGTCGGTATTATGTCTTGGAGTGTAAATCCACTGGCTTGATGCTTGAGAATCTGGCTCCGCTCTATTGCAATTCAGGCCAAGCTCTTGGCTATTCGATTGCTTTGGATCGCATTGCTGGCCAGCCTTTGGATGACTTCGGGGTTATCTATTTGGTAGGCCAGTTGATGAAGTCTCCGGTCGAGGATCGCATTAAGATTCTTCCCTTCGAAAAGACTTATCGAGATCGGCTCAATTGGTTCCTTAGCTTGGGCCTTGATACTGAGCGCCTTCAACGAATGGCAGAGCTAAATGTTTATCCTCAGCGTGGAGATTCTTGCCTCAAGTTCAATAAGCCTTGTCCTGAATTCGGTACTTGTGGATTGACTACCCTAGACTTTCCCTATGTCGAGTCTGAAAAAGAAAAGCTGGAGCGCGAAGCAAAAGAAGCCGAGCTCCCTGTTTATTCTTTAGACGAACTCATTGCAATGCACCTTAATCGTAAGTAAGGAGAATCGAAATGAACCTACCTGATCTCATCATGCTGGACATTGAAACTCTGGATGTGGCTCCGACTGCGCAGCTTCTCCAAATTGGGGCTGTGAATATCCTGAAGCCTCATTTGGATTTCGAGGTGTCTATTTCTATTCAATCCCAGCAGGATTATTTCACCACTGTTTCTTTGGACACTGTGGATTTCTGGCAAGGGCTTCCTGAAGAAGTAAAGCAACGAGTTCTTTATGGCCAGACTCATGTGCAAGATGCTTTGATTGGATTCACTTGTTGGCTTCCCGAAAAGGCCAAGCTTTTTTGCTATGGAGCTGCCTTTGATTTCCCAATTCTCCACCATCATTATCACCTGAATGGACTGGAGCTTCCTTGGAATTATCGGGATCTTCGCTGCTTCCGTACAATCTACGCACAGCACAAGGAGCATTTTGCTAAGGCTAAAGCTGAGATTGAGCATGATGCTTTGTCGGATGCTAAGGCGCAAGCTCAAGTCTTTCGTGCAATCTACGAAGCCCATCCTGAAATTGCTCTGTAAGGAGTTAAAATGAATCTTCATCAATTGGCTCAGGCCACCGCTGCTCGACCTCAGAATCATTCGATCCTTATCTATGGTCCTCCCAAATCTGGCAAGACTCGTTTGGTAGGCACTGCTGCAAAGATTCCTGAGATCAAGCGAATTGTTTGGTTCGATTACGAGAATGGGATTGAAACTCTGATCTCCATGGGATTGAGCCAAGCCGAAATGGAAAAGATCCTTGTCATTAAGGTAGCCAATACTCGGGAGAATCCGATTGCTATCGAGACAATGCTCAAGGCTTTCTCTGCCAAGACTCCGATTCAGATTTGCGAAGCTCACGGCAAAGTGAATTGCGCTGAATGCGCAAAAGACAAGATGCCTACTGTTGGCTTTTGCCTCAAGGATCTTACTCATGACGATCTAGTGGTAATGGACTCTGGCTCAGAGCTTGGGGATTCTGCTTTGGCTGCTGCTTGCCGAGGAAAGCCAGTAGATTATAAGCCTACCTTTGATGAGTATGGCTCCGCAGGCAAATGGCTTGGCGACATTATGAGCGTAATTCAGCAAGCAGTTCACACAAACTTTGTGATGCTGACTCATGAGATTGCTTTGGAGGATGCAGATGGCAAGGATAAATTCTTTCCTCTCGTTGGCACCAAGCAATTCTCTTTGAAGGTTGCCAAGTATTTTGGTACTGTCGTATATACAAACCGGAAGCTAGGCAAACACGTAGCAGGTAGTTCTTCTACGTATCGCCCGGACGTCTTGACAGGATCGCGGGTGAATGCTAGACTGGAGGACGCTAAAGAGTTGTCCATGGAAGCAATCTTGATTGAAGGAGGTATTCTCAAGCGAGCAAAGTAATTATCAAACCAAATCATTAAGCTTCACTCTTTGTTTCATTTGTGTTTCTTTTCTGTTTGGAGATTTATCATGAGCGAACTCAACACTGTGCTGGACATGGATTCGATTCTGGACATGACGCTGGATGGCGTTAAGGATGTGCCGGATTTCGTTAATCCTCCGTCGGGTGCTTACACTCTTTCGATCGGCGATGCGAAGTTCGAGATCAAGAAGAACAAGGAAGGCGAAAAGGTTGGTCGCTTTACTGTGACTTACAAGGTTGAAGAAACCCTTGAACTGGCTTCGGACAAGGAACTGCCGGTGGCCGATGGCTCTCTCTTTTCGGAATCCTTCACCTATACGGAAGATGGCATTGCTTACCTGAAGAAGCAAGCCAAGAAACTTCTCAATGTGGATTCGGTCGATGGCGTTTCGCTGCGTGATCTGCTGGATTCGCTGAAGGATCTGGCTCCGTTCAAGGCCAAGATCGTTACGCAAGAAAAGAACGGCTACATCAATTCCCGCATCACTCCGGTTCATGAAGCCTAAGCCACAAGCCTAAAGCTCAAATCAAAGCCCTTGCACTTTCACACCGAAGGTGTGAGGGCTTTTTTATGCGCTTTCCACAAGGAGACTTTGCATATGTATTGCACATTGACTTGCCAGATTCCTGTTCCAATCGTCAAGCAGATCTTGGCTTTCGATATTCGAGAAGCTAAACCTGAGCTACGATCTATCCATGATCTGCATTGGAAAGAAGGTCGCAAACTTCCCAAGAAGGGAGCAATGGAAACCCTGAACTTTATTAAAGCTATGCACAAAGCAGGGAAACTTCCAGCAACTACAGAAGAATTGGCTCATTTCTCCAACGTGCATGTAGAGCAATATGGTTCGAGTATTTCCTACTTGCTCAAAAAGTCGTACATCAAAAAGGTGGACTTGGTTTCCTCTATGAAGCGCGGAGGGCGCCAAGTTATTCGTTTCCAAATTACTGATAAGGGGCTTGCCACATGAGAGTTCTGGTAAATTATGATTCAACCGAAAAGAAATTCCTGACTCAGCTGGCAGTAATAGGCAAACGTTATGGCTTGGACTTTGCAGCTACTGCAATGGACCTAACTCCTAGCGAGCTTATGGCCAAGGCTAAGATGGGATCTTGTTCGGCTATCCTTCTGTGCAATGAGCAAACTCTTGCGAATCTTGTGCCGGGCAAAAAGCCTACACTTGATTTGTGGCGTGGCTCAAAGCTCACCTACGAAGTCCCTGTGATTGTGTGCAATAAGCTGGAGCACATCAATACAGTTGAGCATGGCGAATGGCTCTTGGGCAAGGACTTGGAAAAGTTCCAAAGCATTCATCTGACTTCGCCCAAGTTCGGCTTCAAAGCTCTTGAATCTCTTGAGGACTTTGCTCCAGCCCTGAAGGTAATTGACTCCGCAATTCTTGTGGCTTATGACGTGGAAACTACTCTGCTGAATGAGCCTAAGGATGAAGAAAGTGTGGAAGGAGGTGACTCTCTTATCACTTGCGCTTCTTGGGCTTGTCTGACTCCTAAAGGGACGATCGAAGTCTTTGTTCTTCCTTTGGTAAACCTAGACAATACCGACTATTGGAAGGATGCAATTTCCTACGGAGAAGCCATTCGATTCTTGCGAGAAGCCAATGCGTCTCGTCCTTTCAAGGGGATGCACAATGGTCTTTATGATTGCTATCATTCCATTCGCTATCAGGCCGAGCCTAATAATTGGGTACTTGATTCTATGGGGTTGGCTCATTCGCAATTCAGTGAGCTACCTAAGGACCTTGCTTTTGTAGCCTCTTACAATCTTCCCGATTATCGTCAATGGAAAACCGAATCCGATGAAGCTAAAAGCTCTGGCGATCAACATCGCTATTGGGGATACAATGCCCTCGATACATGGTATACCCTTCGAATCCTTATCCAGCAATTACGCAATCTACCTGCATATGCTCGGACGAATTACGCGGACACATTCAAGCTCGTTTATCCTTCGCTCTATTGCGGCTTCGAAGGGATCAAGGTTGACAATGAAAAGCGCCTCAAGCTGAAAGCAGAGCAAGAAGCAATCCTTGAGCAAGCTCGTCGCAATCTTCAGATAGCTTTTGCAAATCCCAATTTCAATCCGGGTTCGTGGCAGCAAAAGCAATTCTACCTGTATGAAATTCTCGGAGCCAAGAATCCAAAGCTGGGCAAGAGTTCTTCTGGAACAGATGAGAAGAATCTCAAGGCTGTGGCTGAGCAGCATCCTATGCTTGCTTTGGTTGTCGAGTGGATCTTGGATTACATGGGAGCCCAAAAAGCAGTAGGAACTTACTTCACTTTCCGACAGCTTAATGAACGACTGCTTTATTCCATTGATCCGTTCGGAACTGAAACTTCCCGGATGGCTTGTAAGGCTTCTTCCTTCTGGGTAGGCACTCAAGCTCAAAATATTCCGGGCTATGCCAAATCCATGTTGGTTGCGGACGAAGGCTATGAGATGGCGGAGTTCGACAATTCGCAATCCGAAGCTCGATGCACTGCTTACTTGTCTCAGGAAGAAGCCCTCATTGCAGCTCTTGAGGATGCAGTAAAAGATTTCTACAAGACTCTGGCTACGCTCTTCTTTGATATTCCTTACGAAGATGTCACTGACTTTTTCCGCAATAAGGTACTCAAGAAGATTGTGCATGGCACTAATTATATGATGGGGGCCGGAACCTTCATTGAAAATATTGGTGCTAAGATTCTGTTTGAAGCTGCACATAAGCTCGGCATTAGCATTGTGGAAATTCCTCGGAAGAATAAAGCATATGAACTCACTATTCGTCAGTTTGCTGCTATGCTCCTCGATCGTTACCATGTTCCTTTCCCTCGTGTACGCGAGTGGTATGGTGAAATCCGAAACGAGGTGGCAACTACTCGTATGCTTCGTTCTCCTTACGGCACTTCCCGTTACTTCTTTGGTGATATCACAAAAAATCATAAGACTTTTCGAAGCGCGGTTGCTCATGCTCCACAACACCTTTCCGTCAAAGTGCTTAATCGTGGATTCTGGCGTTGCTACAAAGAGCTAGTTCTTCCGAGCAAAGGCAAATTCCGTCTGAAGGCTCAGGTGCATGACTCCGTGCTAAGTGCTTGGCCTAAGGATGAGCGCCATATTTGGCATCCGCGTATGCAAGAGTGCTTGAACAATCCGATTGTAGTTCATGGTCGGACCTTGCGTATTCCTATTGATTCCAAGGTTGGTCAATCTTGGGCCGAGAAAGAAATGGAGAAGGTCAAATGCGACATGCACTTGAAACAGCTGGCGCCCTGATAATCATTCTTAGCCTTTGGGCATTGGCTTCTGCCATATGAGTGATTATTTCGAAGCCTACTTTTCCTACGCTGGCGTAGGCGAGAGCGAGGCTCCCTCGATATTTCACCGATGGGCATCTATTTCTATTGTTGGTGCTTTACTAGCTAGACGGATCTGGATGCCCTTCGGTCATTCGAGCATCTATCCCAATCAGTATGTGATGTTCATGGGATCAGCTGGGACTCGCAAATCCACGGCAATCAATATTGGAGCAAAGCTCCTTAAAGGAACAGGCTACTCAAAGTTTGCAGCTGACCGAGTATCAAAAGAAAAATTCCTTATGATGATGTCCTCTATTGATGAGGCAGATTTGGATGATCCTGATGCTCTCCTCGAATTGACTGTAGATGAGCCAGCTGAAAGCTATATTGTTGCCGAAGAGTTTACGGACTTCACTGGCATGAACAATATGGAATTCTACACAATGCTGACTAAGCTATGGGATTGTCCAAGTGAGTACCTGCATCCGAAGATTCATGGTAAGGATGTGGAAGTCAATAAGCCTACCGTGAGCATCTTGTCTGGCAATACAGCTCAAGGATTCTCTTTAGCTTTCCCGGCAGAGGCTCTCGGCAATGGCTTTCTTAGTCGAGTGATTCTTGTATATGGCGAAACCACAGGCAGAAAGATCACATTTCCCAAACCCATTGAAGCCCATAAGCGAGATCGACTCATTGAGCATCTCAAAGAAATCAAGAAGCTGTCTGGTTCGTGTGAGCTTACGGAGGAAGCTAAGGCAATTTGCGATAGGATTTACAAAGAGTATATACCTCTTGACGATCATCGTTTTGTGGGTTATGCTAATCGCAGGTTTACACACCTTCTTAAACTTGCTATGGTCTTGGCCGCTACTAGGCTCAGTACCATAATAACCCATGAGGATATAATCAAGGCAAATACTTTGCTCTATGTGACTGAGCTTAAGATGCCTAGAGCCTTGGGGGAATTCGGCAAGTCTAAGTATTCTGATGTGGCTTCCTCAATCATTGATATTCTTCACTCGGCCAAGCGCCCTGTGACTGTCAATGAGCTGTGGAAGAAAACCCAAAAGGACTTCAATAAGCTGGCTGAGTTCCATGATGTGCTCAAGAATCTTCAGCAAGCAGAGAAGATTCAAACCATGAAAATGGGAAACATTGTAGGATTCGTTCCTTGCACAAAGCCTGCACAGGAATGGAAAGAAGATTTGCTTCAATTAGATTGGCTGACCTTGGAGGAATTAGAATGACAGATAAAACTGTAACTCAAGTAATCAATGAACTAGTGGAGCTTAGAACTATTCGACCGGAATGGTGGATTGAAAGACAGGCGCGACTTCTTACTCAGCGTCTTGAAGAGATGCCTGTCGGGCATTCTGTTCTAGTCTCTAATGCTACTGCTTTGGAACTTCAGGAGGCTGATGTAAGAAAGGTACTTGAGCAGTTTCCAGCAGATGCCTTCAAGGTCTTTGCCCGCTTCGGGGGGTATGAGATTCTCAAACAAAAAGCAAAGAAGGAATCCTAATCATGGAAGAAGTAAGCATGGCTCCTGAGCCAACGCAGGAAAGCTGCATGGGTAAACATCAAAAGAACTTTGATGAATTGATGCTTCATCTGGCCAGGGATCTGAGGCAGTATTCAGGTCCTGAATTGGTCAAAGGATTGGAATTGTGGGTAATGATGTTTAACATTCGGAGAAGCTGATGTCGGACGCAAAGAATCACATTGTCGCTCCTCAATACACTAAGGTTGAAGTAGGTGCTCCTAGGCCAGGGCATCCTGATTTTACGCACAGCTCTGAGCTAAGGCAAATCGGATTCTGTGGGCTTCGTCATAATTCAATCACCGAAGATTATGAGGTATGGCTCGATGGCAAAATCGAACATGTCATTACAAAGCAGCAACGAACCTTGGACCCAAATATTGTTGAGCGTAAGTGGGCTGAAGTCTTTGGCCTTGATGATGTTAAATCCCGAACCTGAGGAAAAAGAAATGTTTGAAAAAAAATTCAAACCAATGAGTGCTCGTTCTGATGGCTCTTCAGCAGACTATTATCTGCTTCCCAAGAATGCAACTCAATTACAGGATTTGATTTCGCATCGCAATATGAATGCTCAGATTGGAGAAATCTTCCGAGCCTGCTATCGCTATGGGATTGCTTCTCATTCGGATCAATTGCGAGATGCCAAGAAGATCCTTTTCTATGCACATTCTGAAGTCAAGCGACTTGAGCGTGAGGCAGAATTGGAGAAAGAAGAAACGCAGAAGTCTCTTCGGTATGAAGCTATGGAAGAGCTGGCACAAGAAGGACAAGCTCAGGGTTTTTACGATCCGAAGGTTCCTGCCCCTTTTGATGCTTCAAAAGTTTTTCATATTACGCAGGGAGAGATTGCTTACCTAGCTGAGGTTGCTTCCTTCATCAATCTCAATGCTCGTTTAAATGAAAATCTAGGCACTTGGGGTATTAGCCTTGCAAGCCTAGCTAATCGACTGAAGTCAAAGAATTATCAGATCCATGATCTAGCGACTTTCGTTCGACGTCATTATCCGATGCTGCGTCAAGAGCCCTGACAAAAAGAAGCCCCCTCGGATTTCTCCTTGGGGGCTTTTTTACGTCTTAACGGAATTGATCATTCCCATCCGTCAAGCGAGTCGATCATATAATTGAGCGGATTATTGATCTTCATCTTCTCTTGCAGAGGAACCTTACCGGAAAATTCTGTCTGGGCAATAGCCGTATTCAATGCGCTACGCCAGCCAGTCGGAGTCCCGGTTCGCATATATTCCTCAGCAATGGCATCAAGTTGCGCATCATCCAAAGTACCATTGCGAATTGCAGTCTTGAGTTTGGCAATAGACCTTTGCCGCACTTCACGATCTAGCGATCCATACACGGTATTCAAATGAATGGCATCTCGCAGCTTTGCTTCTTCCAAAGGACGAGTAGTAAGCAGTCTGCTCAAGACTCCGGTTGTCGTCCATACTTCATCAGGAGAAGCAATGGTATTGCCTTGACGAGTTACTGAATATCCAGAAGCTGCCTCGCTCAATCGAGCAATGGGACGGCTAATGCTTTGCATTGACAATCCTTGAAGCAAGGCTCGTCCAGTTTCCTCATCGGATTGCGTGATTGCTTTCACAGATGTGTAAACTGTTTCCAAAGCTTGTGCCGTCATGCTAACTATTGGCACATCTCCTACTCCTCCGGGAACTCGCGGAGTCAATTCACCACGAGAATAGAAGGCTGGGCCAAAGCTCGAAGGTGCTCCATAAAGAACAAGATCAGCCATTCCATCAGGCAATGCTCGGAAAGTTCCTGTGACCAAATCTACATTGTCATCAGAATAATGCTCCCCAATCAATTGCGATACTGCATGAAATCCGGGAAGGCTACCAGCTCCAAAGATCCCAGCCTGAGCCAGCATCGTTTTGCTTAGAGCCTTGTAATTCTTCAGCTCCAAATGGCGATACATGCTTTGTGCCATTGTCACCATATAAGTTTGGAACAAGCCAAGAGCTACACCAAGAGTTCCTTGGAAGAAGGTAGGACGCTGAGCAGCATGATAGTTTCCAATTACTCGATCCATAAATTCTCGAGCAAAGATTGTAACTCCAACATCGCTCAATTCAGGATAAAGCCTTTTCGCTAGATTACCTCCTGTAAACATTGCTACCCGACGAACCATAGCTTCAGACGAATCTGATGCCTTGGACATCCATTGAACCAATTGAGAATCCAGAGCCTTTTCCACAGCATTGATTGCTCCGGGCTCAAACTCTCGGCTCATCTTAAGAACCTTGGATGCTTCAGATACCATAGGCTCGAAGTAGCCAGCCTCTTCCCAAGCCTTAGACCAACGCTGGAATTGTTGATTATTGCTGAAGGCTGCACGAACTCCCTCATACATAAGCTGGACTGGGTTCGCCGTAGCTGTTCCTTTGGCTACTCCCATGAAATGCTCAGGCAGCTTGGTGCTCATTGCGCTTGTCATAAGAATCGGCAAGCTCATCGCATTGACAAGAGGCTGAGCAATTTCACCGAAACGCAGAGCCACAGTAGCAGCCAAAGCGTTCGAAGTATAGATTGCTCGCTTGGAAGTATTTTTCGATTCAGTTAGCTGGGCCAAACCATAGACCTTAGCAGCTTCCTCATCAAATGCTTTGTAGGGATTGTGCATCCCAAGCCTTTCCATTTCTCCAGCCAGCTTCTCATAATCCAGCTTAGCTAAATCCTCAGCTTGCAATTCTCCCTTACGACGCAAAGGCTCAGTCAAGGTTTTCCAAGACTTTTGCAGTTGATTGCCAGCAATCCCCAAGACAGTCTCAAAGCTTTGATTGATGAATTGCCAATGAGGGGCATTCTTCAAAGTGCTTACGCCCAGAAGAGTATTCCTCATAATAGCCGCAGCATCCTGACGACCGCTGACAAATCTTTGGATAGTGCTAAGCGGCTGATTCTTCAGCTTAAGCTGATCCACCTTACTCATATACTGAAGAGTATCAGTAATATCCGCCATCGAAAGCTCAGCCAGATTACGTACCGAAGCCTGGATATAATGTTCGTAACCTTGAACAATGTCTCCAAATGCATCAGCATTGGCTTTCACAATAGCTGGAGCAGAGGCTCCGCCGTGCCGCATTTCAATATTAGCAATGTCCATCTGGATCTGATCCAAGCGTCCAGTGAACATATTGTAAAGCTCTTGATCCCCCTTGGATTCGATGACCCTGATCTCACCTACTGCAATCTTCTGCGCATGAGCATTCTTGTAAGTCTGCACAGCATTGAGCAATTCATCTTCTGTATTGCCCCAGAGGATTTCGGTGCGATCATCTGCATGGTGGACATAAGCAATGTGCTTTCCTTTCGGATTGAAGGGAGGAACCCAGAATCCAATCGAAGGCATATCTCGAATACCTTGAATTTGATGCGAGGTATTCTTCAGCTTATACAGCTCCTCGCCAGCCTTGGCAAATTCCTGCAGAAGCTTATCAACCTGATCGTCGACTACCTTAAACTCTTGCCCCTTCAACAGAGCCGGCACTAGCTTATAGGCTTTCTTTCCATCTTGGACTACCTCTTCCCGAAGCCAGAACTGACGATCCTTATACAAGCGCCAGCCAGCAAGTTTAGCATTGAAAGCAAGAGCTTGGTTGGCCTCTACAAGAGCGGCTGGATTCTTGGTGATATTCTCCATCAGTTCGGTCATAGGCTTGACAAGTTCTTTGATTGCATTGTTTGCAATGTGCTGAATATCTTTGCCAATGACCGTAGCAATCTTACCAAAATCTCCCATATTGCGCGTGAAGAAATCCGTAGACTGGAACATCTTGGAGCCGGCTTTGGAACTTACTGCCTCATTGACCTGAGCTCGAAGAATATCAAGGACTTGTTTCTTTTCTCCTTCAAAGAAGTATTGACCAACCTTCTTGGCAATGGTGCTGGGCGAAATCTCCAAGAAGCGCGAGGTGATTTCCTGATTAGCCGCCGTAAGAGCCTTGCGATCCAGAGAAGCAGACAGCTCTGCAAAGGGAACCTTATTGCGATTCACTCGCAGTTTGAGGGGAGCTTGTGCAGGATTAAGATACTCTGCAATCTTTCCAGGATTTCCATAAGTAGCAGTTGGCAAACCAGCAGCTTCAAGCTCAAACAAGCGTTTGGTGCCACCTGCTGCCATATAGGCTTGGACAGTTTGATAAGGTACATTAGTCCGAATGGCCATGACCTCAGCCGGAACTCCCTTAGCAATGAATTGATTGAGGAGTTCTTCTTTCTTGTCCAGCAAAAGCCCCGCCACTTGAGCCATGGAAACTTCTTCCACAGTTCGATTAAGATTGGTCTTACTGGCAGCTTGAACGGTGTTAGCTACAGGCAAACTAGCTTCTGCTTGGCGTGCCGGAGCAAGAACCATGTATTCCAATTCACCATGACCATTGTCTACGACACCAATCAGATCATCCACATGAACCTTATAAAGTTTAACCTTATGATCCTGTCCTCCAGCAAAGTTCTTTGCTACTTGATAGCTGGGAGTATACGAATCAATAGGACCATGGCCACGAGGATTGTCTACTGAGATTCCTCGATACAGATAAATATTTCCTTCTGCATCTGCCACATCCTTAAGCAAGGTTTGACGAAGCTGGGTACTTGCGTCGGATTCATACAGCTCCTTAGCCATTTGCTTCAAGCGACTATTGGGAACCCAACCTCCTTGCCGATAGCCAGTGAAGGCCATACGGAAAGTAGCTTTATCCGAAGGAGCTCCTGTAGTCCAAGAGCGCAAAAAGCTCAAAGTATCTGCAGGAAGATTCTGGCGGCCAAGATTGAAAGTGGAATCACGTTTAGCAAACCCTTTCAATTGATCGAAGTGATTAGCCTTAACTCCAGAAGCCTTGACGATTGCCTTCTCAATTGCTCCGTAGTTCGGGGCTTCTCGGGTCAGCTTGATCTTGATTCCGCCAAGCTCTTCTGGAGCCTGCATTACCTTAGCTACAATGGCATTGAGCGTAGGCAGATCTTCAGGAGAGATCGCAGCTTTGGCCAGGTCTTCTTTCTTAAGCCGATCAACTTGAGCCAATCGCTTCAGATAAAGAGCATCAACTTCCGGCGCCCGAGCAGCCAGCAAATCAAAAGCTACTTCATTGTCAGGAACCTGGATTTGACCTTTGTATTCACGCCAGCCAGCAGCAGCTCCTTTCTCAGTTAGGCCAAGAGCATTGGCTCTGGAAATCTTTGTAATCTCATGGGGAGTTCCAAAGACATCAAATTCCTGAGAATAAGCTCGCGTCTTAATTCGCCCCTTGGCATCAAAGAAATCTTGAAACACATTGGTAGGGCCGACCTTAACTTCTTTCAGAGCCTTAGTCCCAAGAGGTACTGAGAAGTCAGAAGCCTTCATGAAAGACACTGCATCGACCCCTTGGAATCGGGTATCTTCCACAAGCATTTGCATCAAACGATCAGCTTCTTCTTTCTCAAGTCCTTCGCTCAGACCTTTGCCCAAGGCTTTGAAGTCTTCAACTTGCGCTGCTCGAACGTGATTGAGAGTATCTTTGGCATACTGCTTAAGCAAGCCATTCTCTTCAGCCGAATAGGCGAGTCGATTCAGCACATCAATATTTTCTTGATGCGTTTGAATACGATTCACATAGGGCATACCTTCAGGGAGATTCTTGAAATCCTCTGCAATTTTACCCCACGCTTCGGACTGTGCAGCACCTTCCAAGCTACGCACGGCAAAACGATTTGCAATGGCTCCTGCGACCCCGCCGATTGCGCCTCCGAGAGCCAAGCTAATTCCGAAGCTTTTAACTGGATCTTCAAGGTAATCTTCCATAAAAGGATGAGCACTCATTGTACCGAGGATTGCCAATTCCATTGCTGTGGTATCGACAAGCTCATTACCAATAGTCCGAGCAGTGAGCATATTCTTGGCTTTCTTATACTCAGCTGCCTTGGCTGGGCCAGCTCGATAAAGCTCATCCAATTCCTTGAGACTTTTGGTTCGTCCTGCATCAGAGAACCAGTCAGCTCCTTTAGCCCCAGATCGGAGCATCTTCATTCCCTTTAGAGCTAAGCCTGCAGGAACAAAGATGCCCCCAACAAAGGAGGCAGTTTGAATTGCGTCAGGATTCTCTGCGTAGATTTGGGCAGCATTGGGATTGATGCGCTGAAGAAGATCATACGTATCCACTTCTTCTGTGCCCGGCAGCGAATTCCAAACCGATGCTCCAAAGTCCACGATTGCAGCTTGAGTACCATTGGCCAAAGTAGACACAATGTCTGTATCAGCTTGGTACTTTTGCATATAGTCGTAATTGACTTGGGTATCGTAGATATCGTCTTGATCTTCTTCAAACATATTTTATTCTCCTCGGAAGAAACCAGCCACACGAGATACAGGGTTCATTTGATCCACAGTATTCTCAATAATCTGAGTGGCTCGATTGAAAATGGGAAGTCCTTGGAAAGCTGATTCAAGCAAACTCTTTGCTCGCTCTTGTTGAAGTCTTGCAATGATTGCCTGAGAGTCAATTCCGCCAAACAAGCTCTTATTGCGCTGAGCTGCACTGGCTCGAATCTTGCCATAGAATTCATTTTCTTTCTGAACCCTGGCTTGACCTTGCAAGTCTCCAACATACGCAGCGAATACGCTTTGAATGTCAGAAGCTCCAGTGGTTTGCTGTGCTTTGCTTAAGGCTCCTGCAATCTCAGGATCAGCTCCGGCCCATCCTTGGACATTGCCCATGAATTCAGCTTCTTGCATTTTGCCATAGGCTGCAATAGCCAATTCATACTTGCGTGAACGAAGCTGGGCCTTATCTTCTTTGGTGACTGCTGTAGCCATTTGACGAGTCATGGCTGACATATCATCACCAGACAAACGAAGCACCGAAGTCATAGCTTTTTGAAATTCCTTGGGATCTTCTGCGATCTTACGGATTTGCTTCAGCTTTCCTTCGATCAGTTCAGGGGGTTCCCCGGTCCTTCGGCTTTCCTCATGGATAAGGATTTTGCCAGCTTCGATATTCCCTTCCACCAAGGCGAGCTGCGTAAGGCGCTCAGGCGGAGCCTCCAGTGCTGCAAATGCTTCTGGAGTTCGACGAGTCTTGCGTAGATGAAGAGCAACTTCGGCAGGGTCTTTTCCTTGAAGCGAAGGATCAAGAACCATAGCTCGATCAATTGCTTGCGGGGAAGTCTCCATAAGAACTTGATCACGAATTGCTTCATTGCGAAGATCACGCTCAAACTCCTTTTGGTCCTTGCGAGCATCTGAAGTCTCCATGCGTTTGATCAAGGATTCGGCTGTAGCCATTTGAGTAGCAAGCCCAACCAAAGTCACATTGCTCTTGAGCTGTTCCTCAGTCAGCAAAGCTGCTCGCTGCCTTTGGCCATCCAGTTGCTTACGAAGCCCCTGGGTAGTCGGCGAATCTGCCATCCGAAGAATAGGATCAGGATTTTGACGATCTCGTTCTTCGCTCATTTGAATGACTTCAAGCAAACGAGGGATTCCCAACTGCGCTTCAATTTGATTTGCCGTATTGGTTTGGATTTGGATCTTATACTTCTCGACCTCTCCAACCAGATTGGCATAAGCTTCTCCTCGAACAATAGGATCATCAATCGCAGCCAATCCTTTGATCCCTTGGAATACAGATGTGGGAAGAATCTCAGGAGCAGTAGGCTTTACTGCATTGGGAATATCCTTAATCTGTCGAACACGAACTCCGCCTTCAGGAGTGCGCTCATACACATTAAGAGTATCTCGCCAAGTAGCACCGATTTGCGTGGTGTCTACTTTTGGCGCATCTCCGATAGGATCTTTGTAACCAACCGGGCGCGACGTTGCTTCAGAATCCTTTGCAAACTCCGGAATAGCATAGCCAGATTCCTTTGTCGGTTGCGGCATGGATTGACCTTCGAGCATGAATTCCTTAGGAGGGATCATCTCTTGGCCATTTGCCTTAATGGTCTCAGGAATTCCTACAGGATTCCAAGGAGCCTGCAATGCTGCTAGATCCTGCAGAACTACCTCAGGAGTAGTGCCTGTATTATCATGCAGCATCATAGTCGAAAGAAGCTCCCCTTGCGGGGAGTCCAGAGTAGAAGCTGCAAGATTGCGATACAATTCTTCAAGTGGAGTCATTTAAATCTCCTTAATCGCCCTTGTAATTGGGAGCACCGGGGTCCATAGCTCCTGTAAGCATTCCGCCAATATTATCTACTGGCTGCCATACATTCCCTGTTCCTTGTCCGGTTCCACCTCCGGCTAAATAATTGCCCCCGCCATCAGAACCAAAGGAACCTAGATTGCCAGCACCATAAAGTCCACTAGGAGCAGGAGCAGAAGGAAGACTACTTCCTGCGCTTGGACGAATACCTCCTACGCCACCTCCGCCTCGAACAGTTCCACCTCCTCCGCCCAATTGCAGAGAGTTTTGGATCATATTGCGAACAATGTCTTCCGTAGTATTCGTTACGGAATTGGTATTCACATTTTGCGTTCGGTCTGTGATCTTGTTCGTAGTCTCTTGGCCGAAACGATTGGTTTGAGTATTCTTTGTGGTAGTTTGGTTTGCCTGCATTGCAAGCTGCAAAGCTGCCAAAAGCGAATCGACTTGAGAATTATCAGGTCGAGTAAGAGCTTCCAGAATACCTTGGTACTGAGTTGCGATACCTCCGTATTGAGTAGCTGCCTCAAGCTGCATCTTTGCCTGAAGTTCAGCCGCATCTCGTACAGCTTGCTGTGCCAAAAGGGCTTGCATCGAGCCCCCGCTGGTACCTGCTCCAACAATAGCTCGATTCAAATTGCCCATCGCCTGTTCCATAGCTTGGCGACTTGCAGCTTGGGAAGCTACCGCAGCATCAGCTCCTGCGGCTCCTTTGGAATAATCAGCAGCTCCTTGGCGAGCACGAGCAATCTCTTCTTGTCGAGCTGCCCTTTGAGCTTGTTGCTCAGGAGTTCCACCTCCAACAAGAGTTTGGATAAGACTTTGCAAAGAAGCCAACGAAGCAGGATCACCTCGTGTAATGACTTCTTGCATTGTCTCATTGATTTGCTCTTGCCATTGGCGAACTTGCTGTTCACGAATTTGCTCAACCAATTGCTGAGTAGTATTCGTGGTGGAAGTCCCGGTCTTATTTGTAGTCTCATTGACATTCGTAAGACCCATAGTCTTGGCGATAGGACTAAGAGCTTGATTATTCAGAAGGGCTTCGTATTCCTTAGCCATTCCTCCAAATTGCCCACCGCCTCCGCCTCTTGAAAGTGCCACAGCCATGATTACCTCCTTGCCGATTTACGGCCAATGAATTCAATTCCTTTAACATCATAGTTACCCTTCAGTGTCACATTGTACCAGCGAGCGGACAGGCTGTAATTGGCGACTACGGAAGTGGTGTCATCGAATTCAAATTCTTGAATAAACGAACTCTCCGGCTTATCTCCAGAATAGCTAGGTTCAATCTGCAAAATCCCTGTAGATTGCTTGGCAAACCAAACCCGCATTTCTTCCAAGTCAGTAAAGCCCAGTCGATGGTAGCCTAGCTTGCCATAACGAAGCTCAGAGTAGCCTGGCTTATCATTGAAGGTGAAAAGCTCTCCTTCAACCCCAAGCATTGCTGCTTGAATAGAGAAAGTCGAAGAAGCTACCTTGCGCTGACGATGGCTATTGATGGGCGATAGATCAACCAAAAGTCGATGAGGAACTGACATCTTTCCCCACTTATTTAATTGAGTGTCCAGTACCAAAGCCTCTTGGAATACAGGGAACAAAGGAGCTTGGCTACCATATTGGTTTAGCCACACCGAGCCAGGCAATTGACCTAGATAAGACTTGATAATGCTCTGCTGCGCATCCAGCGATTCCTTACCCACAGAAGGCAGATAGTGGAGGATGGTTTCATTCGGAGCAAATAGATGCTTGGTAAGCATTCGGCTTTGATCCAAAGATAGAGCTTGCAGGCTCAGGTAGGAAAAATCATCACCAGCCGCCTCTAGTTCAAAGGCATTGAGATTGGTCATTCCCCAAGACTTAGGATCAACTGCGAGTTGTCGATATACCATGTGAACTTGATGATTGTCTGCCTCAGTTCCGTAAGAAATCACAGAAGTAAAACCTACATAATACGGATTAATCGCAGGTTCTTGGAAATTTTCATCCACAAAGATGCTGACGTCGTTTCCGACAACACCTTCATTAAAGGCTAATTTTCTCCACCGAAGTTTAAGTTGCGCCCTGACATGCTGCTCAGTTCTAGTTTCTGTCATGATATAACGATCATCACGCAGAATAATAGATTGGATTGATTCTGTGGTAGTTTCTGTCGTGCTTCCGGTTTCTGTGGTAGTTGAATTGACTGTGTCGTCAGCTACCATAACGGAAAAGATATATGGGAACACATAATCAAAGTCAATCATGCGTTGCTTTTCATCGAGCGAAGCCCTTTGATACCAGTATTTCCAAGAGTCGAAATTCTTGTAAAAACCTCGATGGAAGTTTACATAGGTATCTCGAGTAAACCCATTCATCTCCGCCCAAGCTGGAATAAAGCCCCACATTCCGTACAATTGTTCTACCGCTATTTTCTCGGCTCGTTCTCTTAACCGCAGTCGCTCTGGATTAGAGCTAGAAGCATAAGAATTTCCTTCCTCATCAATCAGCATTAAGGTAGGCCGACTAGAAACTCCTACAAGATTTCCTGTATTGGGATTAATCTGAGGGCCAAGATACCATTCTCGAACTTGAAATACTGCGTAGGCTGCATTATTCTGTGTTGTGGTAGTGCTTCCATCAGTAGTTACCAATTCTCGAGTATCAGTGTTAGCTCCATATGTAGGAGTTCCCGGCTCAAATGAATTAGGAACATCCTGAATAAAAGTGCCGTTGGTTGCATCAAAGATCATACCATAGGCATTGAAGTCAGGGCCAAACCAACCAGGAGGATTTATCTCGTATTCAGTGATAATCTCCGTTTCAATAAGATTGACATTAGTGGCTTCTACAAAAGGTAAATACCGAGTAGGAGTTACCATTAAAGAGGGAAAGACGGCAGGGCAGCCGCAAGTTCTTGGCTCTTCTATCAGGCGACCGGACAAATCGTGAAAGGCCAAGCCTCCCCAATGCCAAAAAGCCTCAGGAAAAGTCACACTCGCTTGAAAATCTAATTTATATAAAAGATCGTAGCGAAGATATTGACCCTCTTCTAACCACGCATTTTGAATCTCTTGCAGCTTTAATTGCGCGTTGGCAAATACCCCAAGTCGGGTAAGTCTAGCATTGATTGCCTGCATCCATTCTACTTGCGTAGGAGGATTGGACCAAGTAAATCCAGCGGAGTCTCTAGGATCAAAGTACATATCCAAATCAAGAACTGTATAATCCTTGATCTTGGAAATCTTTTGATGCCATTGACGAGCTAGAATAGCTTGAGTCGTAGCATAGGCAAAGTAGGCATTACGAGGGTGGGGGATCTCTTCATTGCCTGTATGAAGTCTAGGCTTTACTTCATAGCCATTGAGCTCGGTTTCTAGTTGAGCCCATTCAATCTCCTTATCAACGAAAATCCGAATGATAGGATCTTGGTTAAGCCACTTCATGAAATCCCAGGGATAGTCGGGAGGAAGCACCGCACTAGGCTCAATATCAGGATCTCCGGAGGATTCAAGCCATTGGGCATACTGCAAGAAAAGCCCAATAGATTTGCATTGAGCTAAGAGCTTGAGATCAGAGGCAGTTCTTAGGCTAGGCGGGATATACATCTCTCCAGCAAGGCCATGCACTGCGGGATCAACTAAGGGCGCTCCAGCATCAAATTCAACAAAACCCAAAAAAGGGCTAGAAAAAGCACCAGGCATTTTATTCTCCTTATGCCAAATACACTTGAACGCGAGGATACGGAAGAACCGCAGTTTTGGTATCTTCTTCGCCAGTCTCTTCTATGGGAACCAACTCGTACGTTGAAATTCCAGTGTCTGGATCAAAAGAAACTTCATTCAAATATGAAGTATTAAACCAATAGCGGCCAGGCTTACCACTCAAGACATAATCAAGCAAAGCCATCTCGCCAGCAAAAGTCGGACCTTTAGCTCGAACTACTTGAGCATACTGCCTTACGCTTTCGCAACCGCCTCCAGAACCAAGCAAAAGACTAGGATCAAGAATCTCTTGCTCAAAGATCAGAGGAGAGAATACAGGATCAAAGCTAGAAAGGAAAAGGTATCGACCTTCCAGCATTTGCAAATAAACCACCTCTTCTTCTCGAGCCTTCAAAACATCGTAGACTTCAGGGAAGATTATTTCAAACTCTCCTCCCCGAATGCGAGCTAAGCCTACAGAAGTATAGGCATACTGATCGCCCTCTTGAGTTCCTACAGCTACTTGCTTGGGATAAGCAATCCCAGCTGCATGAGTAATGCTATCTGGCTCCCATTGCTGAGTAGCTGAAACATTATTCACACAGCGCACAATACTTCGAGTGGCGTAAATAATGAAATTATTCTCTTCAGGGAGAATTGTTACGATTCGGCCCGTGACTTTGGAATAGGTGGTTACACTAGCCAAGGTCTCTACGCTAGGCTCAAAGTCCATCAAATCATTGACAGAAGAACAAGCTACGGCATTGGCAGAATCCCAGAAGCCTAATTGAAAGCCGGCTCGGAAGATTCCTTGCTGCCCTGCCATATTGAGGAAGGTAGGATACTGAGGAGTAGGAGTCCCAGCTTCAATGATGGAAGCCTTAGGAGGATACTCTTCTACTTCTTCCCCTTCTTCCGTCCAAAGAATATCGATGAAATCCACAGGAGGAGGATAGAGAACTTCCTTATGCCAAGGCCCACCATCTAATTGATAATAGACTTCAAGTTCATGAGGAGGAGTTTCAAGCTCCGCAAATTGAATGCGAAAGCCATTGCCGGCAGCGGTAATTGACGTCTGTGCAAGATCAATTATCTCTGTGTAGCGAACCTCCAAAGCCCCTAAGCTATCCTCGGCTAGATATCCAATTCGGCAAGTAACCAAATAAACCCCAGTAGGAAGATTGGCCGGATCTGGGGGAATTGTCTCAGCAATCTCTCGAGACGCATACACTGCTTGTGAGGGTTTATCTACCTCAGGCTTAGCAGCGATTTTCCATACTTGCTTCGAGGATGCTCGATAAGCATAGAAATTGTTTTCAATGATGCAATAAGTCCAAGGGAAATATACATCAACTTCCTCGGCGGATTCAACCACACCTACATCCGGCCAAGTGTCCAAATCTTCTGGATCGAAGGAAGTAAGAATATCCTCTGTAAGATTTTCATCTACCGAAATCCCTACTGCATTTCCTCCAGTGTCTTTAGCTGCGTGAACCCAAGTGTCGAGGGAGGCGCGCTTAATCCAAATGCCGTCTTCGCACAACGCAATTGCAATATTCTCCAGAGTATCAAGCTGGAAGAATACAAGCTCTTGAGCTTTTGAAGGCAGCCGTTCGGCCCAGGCTTCGTCAAGACCAAAGAAGCTACGATAGCCATAGGGAGTAGGCATGAAATTCTTGCCATCATAAGCTACAGCTCCGGCTACTTCATCAGGAGCATCAGAACGCTCATTGGTATAGCTTTGCGGAACAAAGGTCTCGGGATCAATCGGAACGTACGATTGCCGAGTATTGATTATCTTAGGACGCTGTGCCATAAGATTCTCCTTATTTGCGAGTAAATTGACGAGGCACTGCCAAAGAAGCCCAGCGCACTACGAATTGCACATAAAGCCTGGATTCAGTCTCAGTTCCTAGGACAGCAAAGGAATTCGAAGGCAAGTAGGCTTGCACAATTGTATTGGCCGGAATAAACAATACTTGAGGCAAATACTCGTCCAATAACCAAGAGGGAGTCTCTGCAAAGGAAACCAAGCAGGAATTCTTTGAGAAGAAGGTAGCTACCTCAACTCCCTCTGGAGCTACAAAAGGTGCCCAATCCAAAGCATCATAAGAAATTACAGCCAACCCCTGAGGCTTAAGCACATCAAAAGGAATATCTTTTCCGTCTGCCGTAGCAAAGGGGTAAAGCTGTTCTGGAACTTGGTTCATCAAAAGACCTCCGTAAATCCTGTATAAGTGCGAACCGCAGCGTACATGAGCTTACGGCGCCACCAAGAAACCCCTTCGACTTCCATGGCTTCGAGAAATACTCGATCTGCCAAAGCTCTAGGAACTACTTGGTACTCAACTAGATAATCATGCACTACGGCAGATTCGTGAGCATGATCTCCGGTTAAAAGGAAAGCTAGAGGAAGCCGAGGAACCGAAGCAAAATCAGTTACATACCCAGCAGGGACAAAGATTGTTTGCTTTAGCACCTCACTTTTAAAAATGAAGGGACGAAGCAAACGCCAGCCGAGATTCTTTTCCCGGCTGACTTCAAGAGGAGAAAGAAACTCAGCTGGCATATCAATCCTTTAGTAAGGGAAGATGACTTGAGGAGAGCGATTGAGATAATCTGTGCGACGATCAAGATGCACAAAGGTCTTTGCAATTCCTACAGACCATCCTTGAGCAAGCGCTAGCTTAATCAGTTTGGTTCGATATGCAGGAGTAGGAGTTGCAATATCAATTGCGCAGCAGCCTCGATCTGTATCACAGATATGAAACGAATTCTTTGCTCCGCGTACTTTGATATTATGCGCGGTACTTCGACAAGCGGAGGTCACTTTCATAGGATGCCCGAAAGCAATTCGCAAGTCAAGGAGCTTTTCCCCGAACCCGTCAGCGAGCTTCAAAAGGCCAGAGCCTTTGCAACGAAGCTCTTCTTCGGTAAAGTAAACAACACCATTACGAGCTAGCATAAGAATTTCCTTTTCAGGGATTTTGGAGAACAACACTCTCGCCAGGAGCCAGGGTACGTAGGATAGTACCATCCCAGACAACAGGAATTCCTGTCGGAGGCTCATTAAGAGTTACATCGGCTTGAACCAATTGCCCTCCTGATACTACTAAAGCTTTATACCCTGGGATAGGCTCAGAGCTGCCGCCACTTGAGGATAATGTCTGAACAGAGACCCCTCCTTCCATAGCTACTTGCAGATTTGGATTGACTTCAGCTTCGACATAAATATAGGGGAACAGGATAAAAGCCACTCCTCCACCTAGATGTATACCTACAGTAAGTTCCCACGATTCCAAAGAAACAAAATAGGGAGAAGGGCCAGCCCCTCGCGTTAACCATTCCATAGGAACATCAAAATAATGTGCTGTAGTATATCCTTCATAATCAAGCGCTTCTTGCAAGGCAGGCGAAATCTCTGTTTCTTCGATTAATTCAGGGGAATATCGTGCAGGATCAAATACATTAAACGAAGTTAAGCGTAGATTTCGTAGGCTATTAGCCCCACTAAATTCAGCTTGGGCTGTAATGCATATTGGACGTTCTCCGTGAATAAGAGGATCATATCCAATAACATACATTCTCCAAAACGAAGGAAGATAATCTGTAGGTTGCTTTGCCTTTATTTTGGCTATTGGCCTAGCCCAAGCAACGACATCCGGAGACGCTGGCTGCTGGGAAATGTATATGTCATTCCATTTTGTAATTGAAGAACTATCCGGATTTTCCGGAATACAGAATTCATACACTCGTCCCGGAGCAAGAATTGCAGAATACTTAGCTGTCTCTCCGGTACTCCAACTAGAAAGACATACATCTCGAAATTCTTGCTCAAATCCCCACATTCCTGTGGAAGCTAGCCCGTAATTAGGCCATTGATTGGCCGTCCAATTACCTTCAATCATTCGAACAGCCCGTGTTCCTGTGACTGCTCCTCCGATCAAGCTATTGAAATAGCCATAAACATAGCACGATTCCAGCAGAGTATCTGGCCCTTGCTCTAGGGAAGAGAATAAATTAGCAGGGAAAGTGTCTACAATGCTTCTAAATTCGCAATTCTGGAAATGAGCTCGGTGATCTCCTAATACAATTGTCTGTGCAGCCTTGGCTCTGGAAAAATAGCAGCCCAGGAAAAACTGAATACCTTCGTATTCTCCACCGCCACCTATCTTTAATCGGCAAGTGGTATTGGTATTTTGAATAACGAAAGAGCACGATTCCCAGAAAACAGCAAGCCCTGAATAAGCTGTAAAAAGGTTAATGCTATCTGCGGTGGAGCCAGAAACAATAAACGCAATTCCGTATATACGAAGCATTCGTTGTCCGGAAGCAGGCGAAGCCGCCGCCTTGAAGGTCAAAGACCTGTTAAGCGTTAAATGCCCAACAGAAAATCCAATCTCTTGCTGATCCGTTGCAAAATTCCACGAAAGAACACTGAGCTTATTGGCAGCAATGTTGTATGTTGTATCCGCTGCTACTACATCCATTTTATCGTGAGCACAACGAATCTCATCTCCTCCATTGATGGCCACAGCAAATGCCGCAGCTAACGTCAGAAAAGCATTTGCTTTTGTCAGTCCGTCCTGAGTGCCAGAAGTGGCAGAGGGGTCCACGTAGTAGATTGTCATTGCTTAAGCTCCATTGTTCAGAAGTACGCGAAGGGCAGGATTAAAATAGCACCATACTTCGGAATCTTTGACAAATAATTTACCCAGCTCCTGCAGAATAGCAGGGCCAGTGGTAGGCGGGATGTCTGTAATAAGGCCAGCATTTGCGATTTCTGTAGTAAGATAGGCAAGCCGAATTGGTATAGGGGACAATCCTCCCACAGTCAGTCCATGCGGCTTAAAGTAGCCTACTAACTGCGCATCAAAGACATCATTTTCTGCCACAGCAGCCTGAGTAAAGCCATACAAAAAGCCTACCAGCGCAGGATCCATGGGATCACCGTGAGCCTTCCTAGCTATCCCAGTATCACTATTGATGTGCACTACGTAATTTGCAGGAATAGCTTCTCCTGCTACTACGGACATGCTAAAGGGGGTAGCCATGGACGGCATCCCCTCCTTGATAGTCAAAAAACGCGAGTCCATGGCTATTTCCTTACAGGGTTACATACGAATCATCATCGGTAATCAGCTCAGTTGCCGACAGAGCGATACCAAGATACTGATGAACCTTATTTGCATTAGCTACATCGAGTGGATCAAGCGCAGTAGAGATAGTACCACCAGCAGTTCCCAGATAATACCGAGAACCTACGGTAAGTCCAACCATAGCGGTATTATTAACATCCAAAGGATAAACAGTAGCAGGGTTCCCAGAAGCTACAGCATCTTTGACAAATCCGTGAGCTTGTCGTCCATTGGAATTATCTGCAAGGCGAGCCTTAAGAGTTCCGCCATCATTCCACAGATTGACGAACTTGCCTGCGCCTAGGGCTTCAGAAGAGTCCACAATCTGAACATTAGCTCCAATTCCTGCAGGAAGAAGAGAACCATCAAGCTTACCATCAGCATTAGTGGCAATAATCTTCCCAGCATCAGCAGCTCCAGCAGAGGTTACAAGAGCCTCAACCATAGTGCGGAGGCCAGAAATAAGGGTCATGAAACGTTGGGCCATGATTTACTCCGAAAAGATTGGTTCATGAAAAAGAAGCAGCAAAGTATTTGCATTCAATGCTGATCCTACTACAAGATTGGCATTTGCTGGATTGGGACTTTGAGTGAGATACCCATTTTCGCCAAGCCAAACAAAACCGGGAGTCCAAGTCCAAGCTGCATCAGTCACTAAACCTACTGATTTAACTTGAATTGGATCTCCCGGTCCGCCTGCGGTAACACTTAACCCGCACAGCCTTTGAGCTTGAAGCTCGTTTGAGGCTGAAGCATAAAATACAGCAGAGCCATCGGACCAAACAGCACGCAAAGCACTAATTGCTTCACCTGCCGGAAGATTCAATATAAGCTCAATAATAGTGGATTCCCCTGGAGGCTCTACGCTGCCGCCCCCTCCCGATCCTGGGGAATAAAGAATCTTGTAAGGGCTATTCATATCAAGTTCCTGAGCGAAGTTCCCTCATACGTTCATTGGTTCGATGCTCCATCTCGGATACGCTTCGAATTACGCTGGTCTCAAATCGATCAATCCTTCCTATGATATCTTTCTTCATAGGCTCAAGATGCTCATGACGCACGTAATTCTTTAGCATATCCTCTCGATGGTCCAAGAGCTTTTGCTCAATAGCAGCATCCGCAGCCTTTAAGCCATCAATAGACTTGATGAGGCGATTTATCATGAACGCCCCAACAAATCCAGCAATAGCAATAGCCGCCTGAATTATCAGAGTTAAGATGCTAAGGCTTAAGCTCTCGGTCATTGAGGCAAACCTCCCCAATGAATGTCTTGCTTAAGGCTTTCCCAGGCAATTCGAGCATCCGCCTCATGAGCTTGAGCGGAAGTGTCATCTCCAATATTGCGGAAGATTGCAGCCGCAACATAATCGACAAGCACATACTCTGCAATATCACATAGCCAAGGATAAGCATCACCTGCCGGATAATCAGAAACTCGATCTACCTTTATGGGGTATTCGAAATAACCAATCTTCAGAGCAGGCTGAGGTCGAGAAAGGCTGACACGCACTGCATAGCCATTGACATAGTAGGAATCCAAAGACTCTCGGCAATCGACATCAAACATTGAGTCTGGTGTAATTAGCTTAAGAGGCTTTCGATACCCTACAGGTAGGATATAGCAAAATTTGCGGAAATTCTGAACTAGGTCCTCCAGAGGAATAGTGTGCACTAGAGCCTGAGGATCAGGCAAATCATACACAAATTCCCAAAGATCCCGAGCAAGCTCCGTCGAGGTTGATAGCTTTCGAATAGCCTTATTTAGCTCTCGATAAACTGCATCAACCTTGTCTGGACGCTTAGTAATTTGCAGAACTTCCGAAACAATTTCGTTCGGAAGCATCTACATTACTCCTCGGAAGCCTCAGGTTCATCCTTAACTTCTTCGAGGAAGCCGCGGTCGGCGTAGGATTTTAGATCGGCAATTCGATCCTCTGAGCCTTCGGCTACAAATTGGCCCAGCCCATTCGGAAACTCATATTTGCCAGCCAAAGAATAACGACCAGCACGCAGAGCACGATATACAGTCGGAGAGCTTTCAGAAGTCTGCGCTTGTGAGGCATTTTCGGCGACCTTTTGTTGAAGCTTTTGCTGGATGGTGGACATATCAAACTCCTAAGGAATTAAAAAAAATGCCCCATAGCCAAATGGGAGGGAGAGACTCCTTAGCTATGGGGCACATGGAACTAACGATTAACCGGCAACAGCGTCGGTCAGGCCTTCGATATAAGCGCAGGAATACGGATTGATC
>Ga0265293_10001900_pt1 | contig 43916 bp, 49 predicted proteins | sample Munlanlewell138R_FD_192505 | JGI IMG/M metagenome (GOLD analysis project Ga0265293, IMG submission 192505) | Leachate microbial communities from a municipal landfill in Southern Ontario, Canada - Leachate well 138R | ecosystem: Engineered > Solid waste > Landfill > Unclassified | place: Canada... | reverse complement strand
AGCCATTATGAAACTTATGGGACTTCCAAATTCTCTTATCATAGAGATGATTGTAAAAGAGACTCTAATACTAGGAGTTTTTGCCTTTATTTTTGGAAATATCTTCTCGCATCTCACTTATGATGGTTTTCCAAAGTTAGTGATACTGCAAATCCCAGATGCTTGGGCACTCTTTGGAGTTGTTTTAGTAGCTTCTGTTTTGGCTTCTTTTGTTGGTGTAAAAAAAGTTATAAGTGCAGATCCAGCAGCTGCTATTGGAGGATAAGATGAGTGAGCATAGTGCTATAAAAATTAAAGATCTTGTAAAAAACTTTGGTAAGGATGATAATCTTGTTAGAGTAATAGATGGTGCTTCATTTGAGATCCAAAAGGGAGAAGTAGTAGCCCTCATAGCTCCTAGTGGTGCAGGAAAGACAACTCTTTTGATGATGATAGGCTGTGTGACAGAACCAACAAGTGGTGAGATCTGGCTTGGAGAAGAGATGGTTTATAAAGATAAGTGGTTAGCTAAAGATACTCGTAAGATAAGGAGGGAGAAGATTGGCTTTATCTTTCAAGCTCACTACCTCATACCTTTTTTAAATATCTTAGAAAACATAACGCTACTCCCTCAAGCAAATGGTGTGAGCAAAGTAGATGCCGAAAAAAAGGCGATGGAGTTACTAAAATATCTAGAGATTGATGATAAAGCCTACAATATGTCCTCACAACTCTCAGGCGGACAAAATCAAAGAGTTGCCATTGCAAGAGCACTGGCTAACAACCCAGAGATAATTTTAGCCGATGAGCCAACAGCGGCGTTAGATGGCGAGAGAGCAGTTAGTGTAATTAAGATGTTAAAAAAGATAGCAGCTGAGCAAAATGTTGCTATCATCACAGTTACTCACGATGATAGGATTCTCCCCTATTGTGATAGAATTATGAAAATAGAAGATAGAACTATTGTTTTTGAGTAGTTACAAGGGATGCAACTTTTATGAAGATCTTATATCTTGAAGATGATATAAACCTGTCTCAGACTATAAAAGAGTTTTTAAATGATGAGGGTTTTGATGTTACTTGTGTATATGATGGCGAAGAAGCTTTGCAAGAGATCTATATTTCAAACTTTGATGTACTGCTCTTAGATGTAAATGTACCGCACATCAATGGCTTTGAACTCTTAAAAGAACTAAGAGCGGCAAAGACAACTACTCCGGCTATCTTTGTAACTTCTCTAAATGGCATCGATGATCTCTCTATGGGTTATCACAGCGGTGCTGATGACTATATCAAAAAACCTTTTGAGCTAAAAGAGCTACTTTTAAGAATAAATGCTCTTTTAAAAAGAGAGTATAAAACACAAGAGAGTCTCATAAAAATCTCGCAAAATATTGAGTTTAATATCCACAGCGATGAGCTAAAAAAAGATGATGAAATAATTACTCTAAAACATAAAGAGTCTCTTCTTTTAAAACTTCTATTAAAACATAAAAATGAATGTGTAAGCTTTGATGATATATATCAAAATGTTTGGAGTTTTGATGAAGAACACAGCTATATGAGTCTAAGAACATATATAAAAGAGTTGCGTAAACATCTTGGTAAAGAGCGAATACTAAGCATAAAAAAACTTGGATATAGACTTGTATAGAGGCGAGAGAAAGAGTATCTTTTATGTACTTGGGCTCTATCTTAGTTCTACCCTACTACTTATCACTACTATCTTTGTAAGCTATTACTACTATGAGAGAGACCAGTTTGAACATAGTGAAAAAGATCTTTTAAAAAAGCAGACCTTTCTCTTAACACAACAACTATCAAAACTAAATGAAAACAGTAGCGATAGATATAAATATCCTCGTTTTGATGAGTTTGAGAGTGCCATCTATGATATAGATAAAAATCTTATCTTTAGCACAAGCAAAGATATAAGCATAACAAACTCTAAAGACTCTTTTTTTACCAAAGCTTCCAACTCTTATCTTATCTCACCACTAACGCCCTACTATTTTGGAGCAGCTTTCATCGTTGTAGAAAAAAAATCTAAAAATCTTGACATCTTGGATAACCTTATATTTATAGCTATTGTTACCATCATAATAACTCTTATAACCTCTGTTTTTCTTGTTAATCTTGTCTTAAGACCTATAAGAGAGAATATAAAACTCCTGGATAGCTTTATAAAAGACACTACACATGAGCTAAACACACCAATCACTGCCATACTTACAAATATAGAGACTATAAACTCTTCAAGCTGTGATGAAAAAGCACTAAGAAAACTACAGCGTATAAAGATAGCTTCACAAAGCATCTCAAATATCTATGAAGATCTAGTCTACATACTTTTAAACCACAAAACATCTACTCAAAATATAGATCTAGATCTATCAAAAATTCTAATTCAAAGAATCGAATATTTTACAAATATGGCACAAGCAAAAAATATAGACTTTGTCTTAGATGCTAAAGACGAGATCCACTTCAAAGCTGATAAAAAAAAGATGCAAAGGCTTATAGACAACCTTCTATCAAACGCCATTAAATATAGTAATAAAGATACAACTATAAAAATTCTCCTAAGTGAGAACTCTCTTAGCATCGAAGATGAGGGAAAAGGCATGAGCGAGCAAGAGGTTGAAAAAATCTTTACAAGGTATCTAAGATTTGATAAATCCCAAGGTGGTTTTGGCATAGGATATAGCATCATAAAATCTATTGTTGATGAGTATAATATAAAGATAGATATAACATCAAAGCAAAAACAAGGAACAAAGGTAACTCTCTCATGGTAAGACTTTTAAGTTTTTTTCTTCTTTTTTACATAACGCTAAGTGCTTCTGAATTTGATAAAAACTGCTTTGACTGTCATAGTAAAGATTTTAAATTTCATATCATCATCAATAAATACACCCTAAAATATAGTAGCGAACAAAAGATAAAAGAGGCTATGGTTGACTATCTAAAGAGCCCAAGTATTGAGAAATCTATTCTACCTTTAGAGTATATTCAAAAGTTTGGTTTAAAAGAGAAAAGCCCTCTTGATGATAAGACTTTAAGAGAGATGATAGATATCTACTACGAAAAATTCAACCTTCAATCTAAAATTTATTAAATTCTCACATTTAGTGCTTCTTTAAAAACAAATTAAAAAGTTTCTATAACTTTTTATAATAGTTTAATATTAATTTATGCTTAGCTTTGCAATAATTGAAGTTATTTTAAAATAACTCTATACAAATTCCAATAATTAAAATATAGTTATTTAAAATTCAAATAATTGTGTAAATATGCAAATAATTAGGAGATCTAATGGAGTATTTTGATTTTGGAGTCGGTTTAGCCTTTGCTCTTATGATAATTAGCACTATTATTAGTGTTATTTATGGAGCTATGAACTGGAACAAGGATGGATATGTAAGTCCTCCAGAGTTTGTTAAAGACTGGAACAAGACTGAAAAAGAGATCGAGGATGAACTATAATGGGAATGTTTGAAAACATCATTATCATCTTGTATCTCGCTGTTTTAAGCTACTTAGGTTACCGAGGTTACAAGCAGACAAATAGCACAACTGACTACCTTGTAGCAGGACGCGACACCCATCCTTTTATTATGGCGCTTAGTTATGGGGCTACTTTTATCTCTACTGCAGCCATTGTGGGTTTTGGTGGAGTTGCTGCTTGGCTTGGTAACTCTTTGCTTTGGCTTACGGTTTTTAACATATTTATAGGCATTTTTATAGCCTTTGTATTTTTAGGAAATCCTACAAGAAAGATGGGCTATAGACTAAATGCTCACACATTTCCTGAACTACTTGCAAAAAGGTTTGACTCTAAGTTTATCCAGATCTTTGGTGCTATTATCATCCTACTTTTTATGCCACTTTACGCTACAGCGGTTCTCATAGGTGGTACTCAGTTTATAGCTCTTTATTTTGGGACAGATTACCATATGTCGCTTATGGTTTTTTCCATTATTATAACCGTCTATGTAATTGCTGGTGGACTAAAAGGTGTCATGCTCACAGACGCTCTTCAAGGGAGCATAATGTTTATAGCTATGTTAATCCTTGTAGTAGTTACCTTTGACTCTTTAGGTGGAATAAGTGCGGCATTTTCTAAGCTTGAAAATGTTTGGCAAATAACTGTTGTAGATCATTTGGCATCTAAGAGCATAAGCGAGTTTGCTCCAGGTTCGCCAGACTTTATGATGAAACTCTCTTTGCTTTGGGGCTTTGAGGGTTGGAACTCTATGCCACAGTTTTTAAGTAAGGGTTGGCTTTTTGTCATTACAACCATTACTATGGGTGTGGGTATTGGGGTTTTAGCTCAACCACAGCTTATTGTACGGTTTATGACAGTAAAGAGCAAGCAAGAGTTAAACCGTGCGGTTTTAATTGGCTCTATTTTTATACTTGCAATGACAGGGATCATCTTTATAGTTGGAGCCTTATCTAACGCTTGGTACTACGAGTTTAACGAGGGTAAAAATGCACTTCAAAGTGCTGGATCTGTTGGTAAAGTTATACCTCATTTTATAAATACAGCTATGCCAAAATGGTTTGCATTTATATTTTTGTTTGCACTCATCTCAGCTGCTATGAGTACGCTTTCATCTCAGTTTCATACTATGGGAACAGCAGTTGGGCGTGACTTTTTTGAGCAGATCACTAAAAAAGATTATGACTCGGTTACAGTTACAAGACTTGGGGTTGTTGTGATGATAATCTTCTCAGTCTCTCTAGCTTACGCTTTTGATGATGAGCCTGCCATTATCGCTAGATCTACTGCTATTTTCTTTGCTCTTTGTGCGAGTATCTTTTTACCAAGTTTTATAGGTGGACTCTTCTTTAGAGGCATGACAAAAGCGGGAGCAATAAGCTCTATGTTAGTTGGTTTAGTGGTGTCGAGTTTTTGGCTTTTGTTTGTTCACTTTAAAGAAGCAAAATCACTAGGTCTTGCAAAGGCTATCTTTGGCAAAGACTCACTTTTAAGTGGAGATATTATCTTTGTAGATGCACTTATAATTGCTCTACCACTCTCAATTGCTACAGCAATAATAGTCTCACTTATGACTAAAAAAATGGATGAAAAACATCTTGAGAGATGTTTTAATGACTAAATATTCTGAACAATTATTAAGTTGGATCCTGAATCAAGTTCAGGATGATGCGTGTCCGTCATTCCGTGCTTGACACGGAATCTAGTTTATAGATTAAATAATAAAAGGGAAGAAAAATGAAAAAAAGAAGTTTAGCGTTAGCTACAATTTTAAGTTTAACTACATTTGCTTTGGCAGATACACTTGAAGGAGCATTTAAAGAGGGCAAAGTTCAAGGGGAACTAAAATCTTTTTATATCAACCGAACTTATAATTGGGGAAGTGGATTTAACAGAGATCCATCTAACTATACTCGTGATGGACTCTCTGTTGGTGGACATTTAGGTTATCAAACTGCATCTTACTATGGTTTTGATGCTGGGGCAACATTCTATACTTCAAACAAACTAGATAAAAAAGCGGATAGTTCTGATAAAAATGACAACACTCTTTTTGGTGCAGATGGTGGAAGCTATAGTGTTTTGGGTGAGGCTTATATAAGCTATAGCTTTGATAAAACATCTATAAGAGTTGGAAAACAAAGTATAAATACTCCCTTTGCTGCTCCAAATAACTTTAGAATGTTGCCAAACACTTTTGAAGGTGTTGTTGTAAAAAACAGCGATGTAACTGACACTAAGTTTGAGCTAGGTCATATCACTCGTATTCAGACAAACGGCTTTGCAAACTCAGTTCCTGTGCCAAACAATGTGCTAATTCCAAATGATGCCATGACAAGACTGAGCCTGCTCTATGGCTTTGGACCTGGTTACAAGGTTGGAGACTTTGAGTCTATTGCAGATGTTTATTTAGGTCAAAACAATACAAAAAATACAGCTGGTATGACCTACTTAAATGCAACTTATACAGGATTTGATGGTGTTAAGTTAGAAATTTGGGATCAATATATTCACGACATAATGAATATAATAGTTGCTAAGGCTAGTTACAAAGCAAGACTAAGTGTTTTTAATACCTTTGCATCTGTGTTTTACACAAAACAAGATGATGTTGGAGACAACCTGCTTGGAAAAGCTTTTAACACAACTGGCAAAGATAAAGATGTAGATGCAAGCCAATACGGGGCAATGCTAAAAGCTTCATTAGATAATGGCTTAGGTATAGATCTTCGTTATGTAAATACTCCCGCATCAAAAGGGAGTGTTTTAGATGGCGGTATTGTAAACGCTCTAGGTGGAGCTAATCCTTTTATAATCTCTCAAGGTGCCTTGCATGCTAACTTAGGAGATACTTCTTCTGTTATGTTAGGAGTTGATTACAATTTCAAACCTCTAACTAATATAGATCTACTAGCTATGGTTAAATATTTTGAGTATGACATTGGTAAATATAATGGTTATCAAAGTGGTAGTGAGTGGAAGACTAAAGAGGTGGATTTTGATCTTATTTATCAAGTTACTCCAAAATTTAAACTCCAAGCAAGAGGTAGTTTTACTAAAGATTGGCTAGATCTAGGTGGAGCAAAGAGCATAAGTTTTGATGAATATCGTTTGATAGCGTATTACAAATTTTAATATATCTCAATAGTTGTAAGATTTAGTCTTTATTTAAGCCTTATTTATATAACTATTGTGTAGATTAACAAGAACAAATCTTCTAAAGATAAATAATTATAAAGAGTGAGACTTTTATGAAACAAACACTAATGGGAAATGATGCGATTGCTTGGGGACTTATCCATGCAAATGTTGACATGGTTAGCGGATATCCTGGTACTCCATCAAGCGAGATACTTACTGTCGTTCAACAGATAAAACACAAATTAAACCTAAATGTTTATGCTGAGTGGGGAACTAATGAAAAAGTTGGTTTTGAAGTAGCTTACGCTGGTGCAATAGCTGGAAAGCGTACCTGTGCAACAATGAAGCAAGTCGGACTAAATGTTGCAAGTGATGCACTTATGAGTGCGGCTTATATTGGTAACCTTGGTGGTATGCTACTCATTGCTGCTGATGATCCAGGTTTTCACTCTTCACAAACTGAGCAAGATAGCCGTGTATTTGCAAAATTTGCACGTATCCCTGTTTTAGATCCAGCAACTCCACAAGATGCTTATGATCTAACAAAATACGGTGTAGAACTCTCAGAAAAGTTTCAGATCCCAGTTATGCTTCGCCCTGTTATGCGCGTTTGTCATGCTAGGGAAATCATTGAGATGGATGAAGAGACTAACTTTAAGCCAAATATTGGTGAGTTTAAAAGAGATGTTCCTCGCTGGGGTGCAGTTCCACGAAAAGATAGATTTCCACAAGGAAAAGAGCAACTCAACCGCATAGAAGTTATCAAAGAGTATAACTGGGACAATCTTTTAAAGAGTGAATTTGACAAGTGTGAGGGTAAAAACAGAGTTTTAGTCATCACGAGTGGAACTGGTTATGGATTTACAAAAGAGACTCTAAGCGACCTAGATCTTGAAGCTGATGTTGTTAAAGTTCTTATGCCCTATCCCCTTCCTGTAGAGCAAATGAGAGATAGATTTAAGTCTTATGATAAAGTTTTAGTGGTTGAAGAGCCTTATCCATGCGTTGAAGAACAGATAGCATCTCCTAATGTATATGGAAAAAATACAAATAGTATCCATCAAATAGATGAAATGAGTAAAGAAGAGATCTTAAAAGCATTTCAAAATATCGGCTTTTATGAGGGAGAAAATATCTATGCAACTCCTCCATCATTAGACTTTGAAGTAGAAGCTCGTCCACCTGCACTTTGCCCTGGTTGCCCTCATCGTGATGTTTATTATGCTATTACAAAAGTATTTAAAAAGAAGAAGTCTATCTATCCATCGGACATTGGCTGTTATACTCTAGCTTTAGCTCAAGGTGCAATTGATAGCATACTTTGTATGGGTGCGAGTGTCTCTATGGCTAGTGGTTTTTCTATTAGTGATCCTGACAAAACAGTTGTTGCAACCATTGGAGATGGAACATTTTTTCACTCTGGAATTGCACCACTTATAAATGCAGTCTATCAAAACCATAAGTTTATACTTGTTATTTTAGATAACTCAACCATAGCAATGACAGGTCGTCAAACTACGCCATCAAGAGCAAATAAAGACATAGATATCAAAAAGATAGTTGAGGGCATGGGGATTGAGTGTATGGAGCATCACTACTCTTATGAGATGCAAGATAACATTGACTTCTTTAGAGAGGTAAAAAAAGTACACGCTGATGCAACAGGTCCAACTGTTGTAGTTGTAAGAGAGTTTTGTATTTTAGATAGAGAGAGAGCTCCTGAGTTTATTCCAAATATATTTGCTAAGGTAGATCCTGAACTTTGTATCGCCTGTGATCAATGTACAACTATATATAAGTGTCCGCCAATGGCATACAATGATGATGGAGTTATTGAGATAGATCCATTCCTGTGTGCTGGCTGTGGTGGATGTTTGGATGTAGTTTGTCCAACTGACGCCTTTGTGCAAGATTTTGACTACTTAAAGAGAGGTAACTAAGATGAAATACCAAATAGTAATAGCTGGCTTTGGTGGTCAAGGTGTTGTTTTTTTAGTTAAAGTTTTAGCAATTTGTGCAGGAAACCGTAATATCGCGTTTTTAGGAACTGAAAACCATGGTATGAGTCAAAGAGGTGGATCTGTCTCTTGTGACATAAAAATAGGCGAATTTACAAACCCTGTAATAGATAAAAATCAAGCTGACCTTATGATAGCGCTAGAGAAAAATGAAGGTTTAAGAAATCTTGCATTTTTAAAGCTTAGTGGAACACTAGTTACTAATGCAAAAGACAAAGATAAATACCCAGAACTTCCTTTTAGTGGTTTTGCAAAAATTGATGCTTTTAAAAAGGCTGAGCGAGGTGAATTTCCTATCCAAGGACTAAATGTTTATATGCTCGGTTTCGCCCTTGTTAATGACAAAAACTTTCCTTTTAGCGTACAGGAAGTAAAAGATGCCATCACAAGTATGAATGCAAAAGTAGCCGAACAAAATATAGTTATACTAGATCAAGCCATGAGAGATGCTAAGGAGTCAAAATAATGTGGAACAAAATCGAGGGTGCTCCAAGAGAAATTATAGAAGAGACTCAACTAAAAAGACTCAAAGAGACACTAGAGAGAGTTTATGAACTAACACCTTTTTACAAAGAAAAATTTGATGAGCTGGGTATATCTCTAAAGGATATTAAATCTCTAAAAGATATACAAAAATTGCCTTTTACGAAAAAACAAGATCTAAGAAACCACTACCCTTTTGGACTCTTTTGTGTACCGATGAGCGAAGTTGTAAGAGTTCATAGTTCAAGTGGAACTACAGGAAAACCTACTGTTGTAGGCTACACTCAAGGCGATATGGATGTTTGGGATGAAGTGATGGCTAGAGTCTATACAATGGCAGGAGCAACTTCAGCAGATGTAGTTCATAATGCTTATGGTTATGGACTCTTTACTGGTGGGCTAGGCTTTGATAGTGGTGCTAAAAAGATAGGAGCTACAACTATTCCCGCAAGTAGTGGTTTTACAGATAGACAAATCATGCTTATGAAAGATTTCAACGCAACCATTTTAGCTGCAACTCCATCATTTGCACTTCATATGTATGAAACAGCTAAGAAGTCTGGAAGTGGATATTTAAAAGATTTTAAACTAAAATCTGGAGTATTTGGAGCTGAGCCTACTAGTGATGGACTAAAAGAAGAAGTTTCTCGCGTTTGGGGAATCGACTACCATGAAGTTTATGGACTTAGTGAGATTATCGGACCGGGTGTTAGCTCAAACTGTAAACATTCTAAACTTTTACATGTAAATGAAGACCATTTTTACCCTGAGATCATAGATCATAAAAGTGGTAAAGTCTTAGAAGATGGAGAGCGTGGAGAGTTAGTTATAACTTCACTTACAAAACAAGCCCTTCCTATCATTCGCTATAGAACTGGAGATATAACTTCACTTCATCGATCGCCTTGTGCTTGTGGAAGAACTTTAGTACGCATGGAGAGCATCGTTGGCCGTGTTGATGATATGATTATTGTAAATGGTGTAAATGTATATCCATCACAAGTTGAGCATGTTATAGCAAATACAGAGGGAGTAACTCTAAACTACCAGATCATCGCAGATAAAAAAGGTCATCTTGATAAAATAGATATCTTAGTAGAAGTTAGCGATGAAGTTTTAAGTGACTCAGTTGCTGAGATGGAAAAAATCAAAAAAAACATACAACACTCACTTGCAAATAACCTATACATAAATGCAAATGTGAAGCTTGTTGAGCCTAGAACTATTGAGAGAAGTATGGGTAAAGCTGTTCGTGTTGTGGATAAAAGGGTATAAAATGTCAAAAACTATAAAGCAGTTATCTATCTTTGTTGAGAACAAAATGGGAGAGCTAAGCGATATTACAACACTTTTAGCATCTCAAAACATCTCTATAGAGTCTATAAACCTCTCCGATGCTAGTGATTTTGGCATACTTAGACTCATTGTAGACGATAGTATAAGAGCAAAAGAGATCTTAGAAAAAAGTGGTTTTTCTTCTAGGTTTACAGATGTTTTTGCTGTAGAAATTAGTGATCATGTTGGAAGTTTTAACTCTGTTATAAAAGCACTTGCAAAACAAAACATAAATATAGAGTACACTTACACTCTCTCAAATGCTCAGATCGGTGCTTTTGTGTTTAAAGTAGCAGACGCACAACTACAAAACGCTATAAAAACACTTGAAAAAGAGGGCATTAATCTCCTTTGTGAGATTTAAAAAGGCAAACATGAAAGCTCAAGATATAGATCAAAAAGATATAGGATTTTTAAAGTTCATTGGCGGAGAAGTATTGGATCTAGGCGATGGTTATGCACAACTAGGTTTTGATGTCCTGCCACATCACAAGCAACATTTTGGCGTAGTTCATGGCGGTGCCATTGCTACACTAGCAGATCATTGTGGTTGGTATGCTGCTGTGTCTGTGCTTGAAAAAGGTCTTAGTGCTGTAACAATTGAGATAAAAATAAACTACTTAAAACCTGCTAGAGATGAAGTTTTAACAGCCGAAGCTAGAGTAATAAATCAGTCAAAAAGAACTGTCTTTACAACTATAGAAATTTTTTCAAAAGATACACTTATAGCTTATGCAACTGGAACATATCATATTTTAGATGAAAAAAAGGCTCTAAAAAGTGCTAAATAATAGAGAGATTAGCGATAGATTTGAAGTTCAAATCAACACACTATACAACTGGCAAAAAAGTAAACCAAAGCTCTATGCTTACCTAAAACATGCTGACTACAATAAAGAGCGAAATAAAGAGATAAATGTACTTCTTGAGTACTATGCAAAGTCAATAAACAAGAACTTTAGCGTTGAAGAGATCCACTATATAATCAACTCCGACATCAACCCACATACTATAGAGCAGATAGACTCTCTGCACAAGATCTTTATCACACTTGAAGCTAAAAATCTCTCTATAAAAAGTGACTTTTTGCTTGGCATCTATGATAAATTTCACACTATGAATATTATTGAAAAGTATATATTTTACAAAAGAGTATATCGTATAAGAGACAAAGAAAAATCTTTCTCAAAAGATAAGATAGAACTATATTTCAAAGAGTATTTAAGTAAGCCAAAAGAGAAGTAAAGTAGCTTTTTAGCACTTTTTTGATATAGTTTTGCAATAATAAACAGATAAAAATCTCTTCTTGCTTGATCTAAATTTTATATATATAAAACTTAAACCATTGCAAGATTTTACACTAAAAGGTCAACAAATGAATATAGTAACTGGTTCTTCAACAGCGTTAATAACCCCATTTAAAAATGGAAAGCTCGATGAGCAAGCTTATGCGACACTTATAAAAAGACAAATCAACAATGGTATGGATGCAGTTTGTCCTGTTGGGACTACTGGTGAGAGTGCTACTCTTACTTACGAAGAAGATATAAGATGTATGGAAATCGCGGTAGAAGTTTGCAGAGGAACTAAAACTAGAGTTCTCGCTGGTGCTGGTAGTAACTCTACTGCTGAGGCTATAAAGACTGCACAAAGAGCAAGAGATTGTGGTGTAGATGCTATTTTTTCAGTAAGTCCATACTATAATAAACCATCTCAAGAGGGAATTTTTCAACACTACAAAGCGATTGCAGATAGCGTTAGTGAAGTGCCTTTTATGCTCTACAATGTACCAGGGAGAACTGGTGTTGATATAGATGCAGACACTACAATCCGCCTCTTTAATGAGTGTAAGAATATTTACGGTGTAAAAGAAGCGAGTGGAAGTTTAGAGAGAACTGTTGAACTTATGTCTCGTTGTCCTGAACTTAAAGTGTTTTCAGGTGATGATGCTATTGACTACCCAATTCTTGCAAGTGGTGGAGCTGGTATAACCTCTGTAACATCAAACTTAATGCCAGATCTAAAGAGTGAACTAGTAAGACTCGCACTTAGTGGCGACTTTGCAGGTGCAAGAGAGATCAATGAAAGACTATACCCACTAAACAAAGTTATGTTTTGCGAATCAAACCCTGTTCCTATAAAAGCGGCTATGTATATAGCTGGACTTATAGAGACTCTTGAGTATAGACTTCCACTAGTCGCTCCAAGTCTAGAGAATATGAAAAAAATAGAAAAAGTCATGAAAAACTATGACATCAAAGGACTTTAGAATGCATAAAGATAGTTTTCTTGCCAACGGCAAAGCTTTAGTGAGAGGAATTTTTACAGAATTCACTTCTGTAAAAAGGAGAACAATATGATGAAGGGAAAGACTCTTTTTATAAGTGGTGGAACTCGTGGAATTGGAAAAGCTATAGTTTACGCTTTTGCTGCAAAAGGTTGTGATGTTGCTTTTACTTACGCTTCAAGTGCTGATACTGCAAATGAAATTATCGCAGATCTTGAGTCAAAGTATGGAATTAAATCTCGTGCTTATAAGCTAGATATCTTAGAGCCACTTACTTATAAAGATGTATATAAAGAGTTTGACGAAGACTTTGAGAGACTTGACTACTTTATCTCAAACGCTATCATCTCTGGTCGTGCTGTTGTTGGTGGTTTTGCTCCATTTATGAGACTTAAACCAAAAGGTCTTGGTAATATCTACACAGCTACCGTGGAAGCATTTGTTGTTGGTGCTCAAGAAGCAGCTAAGAGAATGGAAAAAACAGGCGGTGGAAGTATCATCTCTATGAGTTCTACAGGAAACCTAGTTTATACTCCAAACTATGCTGGTCATGGAACAAATAAAGCTGCAGTTGAGACAATGGTTCGTTATGCTGCAGCTGAGCTTGGTGAGAAAAACATTCGTGTAAATGCGGTCAGTGGTGGTCCAATTGACACAGACGCTCTAAAAGCATTTCCAAACTATGAAGAGGTAAAAGCTGAAGTAGTAAGACGCTCACCACTTAGTCGTATGGGCGATGCAACAGATCTAACAGGTGCTTGTCTTTTTCTATGTGAGAATGCTTCATCGTGGTTAACAGGTCAAACTATAGTTATAGATGGCGGAACTTCTTTTCAATAAACCACATAAAACTTCCACCTAAGTAAGGTGGAAGCTCTTCAAATTATTTACCTATTTTCTCAGCAATTTCATTAATATCTGCTTCTGAAAGATTTTTTGAATGTTCTACCATCATACCTTTCATAGCTCCACCATATGTGCCATCTTGATAACCCTTCATCGATGCTACGATCTCTGCTTTAGTCATATCTTTTATAACTTTACTTTTGTTAACAAGTGCAGCTTTTTCGCCATCTTTACCATGACAAATTACACATTTCTGATACACATCAGCCATTGCAAATGATCCTAAACCTAAAATAGCTACTAATACGATTGATTTTTTCATAAATCCTCCTGTTATTTATGTGTATTATATTCTAAATAAGCTTTATGATATACATATTACCTTTTTAAAATGAATACTAATTCACTACCCTCTGCTGTTTATTAAGTTAGCATTGAATATACAAATGTATAATGTTAATAGTTATAAAATAATTAACTTCAAAAGAGAAGAGATATGCAAAAAATATGTTTGCAAAAAAGAGTTATAGTATAAATAGATCAAATATTGCTTATCAACTCACTCCTATGAAATATCACTAAATAGAAAAATAAATCACTAAAGGATAGTTAGATGCAAGAGTATATAGACTTAAAAGCGCACTATAGATTTACAGAAGAAGAAGCTAGGCTTTTAAAGCAACTTCAACCAAGGATGGAAGTTTTAGCAGATGAGTTTATAGATGGCTTTTATGACTATATCTGGGGCTTTGGAAAGACTGCACAGTTTTTAAAGAACAAAGATATTATCGCAAATCATCGCAAAAAAATAAAAGAGTGGTTTGTAAATCTCTTTTGTGGCAAATATGAAATGACTTACTTTATGTATATTTACAGCATTGGAGAGATTCATGTTCGTATCGGTCTTCCAACTCACTATGTAAACTCTGCTTTTACTTTTGTAAGAACCTTTATACTTCAAAGCATAGAAGATAACTTTGAGAACAAAAAACTTCATGTAAGTGAGATAAAAGCGGTTGAGAAGATTTTAGATATGAACCTAGATGTGTTGACTAGTTCATACAGAGAAGAAGAGCTTAGCAAGTTTTTATCTCTCTCAAAGTTTGAAAAAACAATCCTCTCAGGACTTAAAAATTTTAACTCATATATAAACTTCTTTTTAGCGGGAGCTTTAGCTCTTGTTGCTTTTTTTGCCATTGGACTCTTTGTTTATGATATATATCTTCTGTTTTTCTCAGACATCGGGATAGAAAAAGGGATACTCACAGTACTCGGAAGTTTGCTTGTTCTTTGGGCTGCAATCGAGCTTATTCACGAAGAGATAAACCATCTCCAAGGAAAAGGTTTTGCCATAGGTGCTTTTATCATGCTCGCCATGGCTGCACTTATTAGAAAAATTCTTATCTACTCTCTGTCATCTGAGAAGTCTGATGAACTCTTAACTATCGGTGCTGTTATAGTCGGATTAGCCATAGCGTACTGGCTTGTTGGAGCTAAAAAGAGGACTACTATAGTTTAAAAAATAACTTGTAAAAAATCTTTGAGCCATAATTTAGCAAAAAAAAGTTAAAATCGCACTACTATAATTTTAAGGACTTTTTTTGCTAAACCTACCTAACGCCCTTGCCTCTCTTAGGATTCTTTTAGCTCCTTTGATGTTTTGGGTTATTTTAAATCCTGAACTTTTTACAGATAACGGTTTTCATATCACATGGAACTACTACTTTGCATCTCTTTTATTTGTTTTAGCATCTGCTACCGATTTTTTTGATGGTTATATCGCTCGTGAGTGGGATCAGATGACAATGCTTGGTGGTATCTTAGATCCACTAGCTGATAAGATGCTGACACTTGCTGCATTTTTGGGGCTTATGATGATAGGTGAAGCATCTGCTTGGGCTATTTACATCATTATAGTTCGTGAGCTTTTTATTACTGGTATCAGAACTGTAGCAGTCAGTGAAGGTGTTGATGTTAAAGCTTCATGGGCTGGAAAAGTAAAAACAGTAGCACAGATGATAGCTATTGGGTTTTTACTTATGCACTGGCCATTTGGTAATGCCCTACTTTGGATAGCTGTAGCACTTACACTCTACTCTGGATTTGAATATCTTTGGGGCTTTAGAAAAGCTCTACTAGGGAGTGAATTATCATGAGTATCTTAGTCTCTCTTTTAGTCCTATCTGCACTTATCTTTTTTCATGAACTAGGTCACTATGGGGCGGCAAGACTTATGGGGGTCTCAGTTGAAGTCTTTAGCATCGGTTTTGGCAAGAGAATGCTTACCTTTAAAAAGTGGCAGACAGAGTGGAGCATCTCAGCCATTCCACTTGGTGGATATGTCCGAATGAAGGGTCAAGATGACTCAGATCCTAGTAAAAAAAGTTATGATGCAGATAGTTACAATGTAAAGACTCCAACTCAAAAGATTTTTATTCTAGTAGCTGGTCCTCTTGCTAACTTCGTTTTAGCTTTTTTTCTCTACTTTTTCATAGCTCTTGGCGGTCCAAACATACTCTCGCCTGTTATTGGTGAAGTTGTAAAAGATTCTCCTGCACAAGTTGCTGGGCTTAAAACAAACGATACGATTAAGTCTATAGACGGTGTAGAAATAACTACTTGGAAAGAGATGGCTGGCATCATAGAAAAATCTCAAGGCTCTTTAAATGTTGAGATTTTAAGAGATGGTTTTATAGAGTTTAAAACTCTAATTCCTAGCATCAAAGAATCTACAAATATGTTTAATGAAGTAGTTCAAAAGAAGATGATAGGCATAGCAAGTGCAGGAGTTTCACACAAACTTGAACTCTCAGCTAAAGAAACTCTTAGCTACGCAACCGAGCAAACTATTTTTGCATCTACTCTTATCTTTACAGGGCTTAAAAAGTTAATAGTTGGAGAAGTCCCTGCAAAAGAGCTAGGCGGTGTGATAAGCATAGTAAAACTAACTTCAGATGCAACAGATGCAGGCTGGATGAGTGTACTCTTTTTTGCAGCACTAATCTCTGTAAATCTAGGAGTTTTAAATCTCCTCCCAATCCCAGCACTAGATGGCGGACACATTATGTTTAACCTCTACGAACTCATCTTTAGAAGAGAGGCAAGTGAAGGAGTCTTAATCAAACTAACCATAGCTGGATGGGTAGTCCTCTTCTCTCTTATGGGCTTAGGTCTTTATAATGATATCAATAGATTGATGGGTTGATAAATCTTAAGCAAAAATTATAAATATATAATCTTTTTTAGATAAAATCATATTTACAAAATATTCAAAAATAATTGATTTTTTATTGCAAGAGGACATATATGACACAAGAAGAGTACAAGATATATATAGATGATATTGTTAGAAGAGTTGAGAGTGCTAGGCTTAAAGTTAGTGACTATCATATAGTTAAGATCGTAGCTATTAGCAAGTACTCTACATCTGCTGATATAGAGAAGCTTTATGGTATTGGTCAAAGAGCTTTTGGAGAGAACAAGGTTCAAGACTTAAAAGCAAAGTCTAATGAACTTGAAGAGTTACCTCTAGAGTGGCACTTTGTAGGAAATCTACAAAAAAACAAGATAAATAACTTACTAGATATTAACCCTGCTCTCTTTCATGGACTCGATAGCCTAGATCTAGCTTATGAGCTACAAAAAAAGCTCGAATTAAAAGATATGACATTAGATACACTTTTACAGATAAACTCTGCTAGAGAGGACTCTAAACATGGTTTTATGCCAGAAGATGCAAGCGATGCTTATGCAAAGATAAAAAAAGAGTGTCCAAATATAAATCTAAAAGGTGTTATGAGCATTGGTGCACATACTCAAGACAGAGATATTATAAAAAAGAGTTTTAAGACAACCTATGAGATCTACAAATCTCTTAACGAGGCTACTATTTGTTCTATGGGAATGAGTGGGGATTTTGAGTTAGCGATAGAATGTGGGTCAAATATGATAAGACTTGGTTCTATCATGTTTAATAAGTAGTATATAACTATAAGCTCAAAGCTTAAAGTTATATTACATAGATAGTTAGACTACCAACCTCTAACTATTCTATGACATGAAATACAGTCAGCTATAATTCCACCATATGCTTTAGTAGCATCTGTATAACTCTCTTTTTCTATAGCCTCTTTTAGTGTTTTTAAGTGCTCTGATAGGTTGTTACTAATATTTTTAGTAACTTGAACTTTGTTATTGTGTTTTATAAACACAGAAACATCAACTTCAGAAAAAATAGCATTTGCATTCTCTAAAACAACAATCCCAGCTTTTACATCTTCTCTCTTACTATATAAAAATCCATTTTGAATTTGATTCATACCTTGTGTCATTAAACTCATTGTAGAATTTATAGTTGTTTCACTAGCTAATCCAAGAACTGAGCTTAAGATTAGTGCCATTACGATTTTTTTCATATAGATCTCCATGATTAAATTTATTATTTTATAATATCCTTTTTATATTTAAAGACTTATAAAGTAGTCTTATAATTTATGCTATTTTTTATAAAAGCCATTTACAAGAATTTAATGTTATTTTTGTTATTATTATCATAATCTAATATTATTTAAAAGGTAAAAAATGACAAAAACTCTACTTATGGATAAATATCCTATCTACTCACTAGAATTAAAAAAGAATGAGATAAAACAAAAGAGTGTAGATGAGATTATAAAATATTTTGTACAAATGATTGAGCAACATCCTATAGCTACAAACATCGCTGTTTTTGACCACTTTACACACACTAAAAGTATAGGCGGAGAGATAGATGAAAGTATTTTAGATGCTCAAAATGTCATCTTTTGTTTTGGTGCAGCAATTGCTAACTCTAAAATATTGGCGGTTAGACCTAGAAGTATTGGTATTGTAGAGTTTAAAGATAGTTTCGCTTTAGAATTTATGGAAGCTCCAAATCCAAAGCTTCAAGAGACGATGCTTGAGTGGGTTATGAAGTTAAAATAGTTAAAAGAAATTTTGTTTATTTAATAAGGGAGCACTATCTTAAAGACTGCTCCTTCTTCATCATTACTTACCTTTAACTCACCATTACAATGTTCTTCAATGATAATTTTACTCATATAAAGACCTAGTCCGGTTCCACTCCTTTTCATCTTTGTAGAGAAGTATGGATCAAAAATATTTTCTAAGTTTTCTTTAGAAATCCCACCCCCATTATCGCTTATCTCTAAAATTCTTTTATTATTTTCTCTATATGTTTTTATCTTTATTTGTGGATTTTTTACACTATTTTCAACTAAAGCATCTTCTGCATTTTTGATTAGATTGATGATAACATGCTTTAGTTCATTTGAGTATACATCAAACTCACTTCTACACTTTAAGTCTTTGATAATTTTAATTTTTTTTGCGTCTATTGACTCACCTATGATACTAAGAACTACTTTTACTTCATCACAAAAGTTAGTCTTTTGAGTCTCTTTGTTTGGTCTAAAAAAGTTTCTAAAATCATCTATAGTATCGCTTAAATGCTGTGAATAAGCAGCTATTTTATTGGTTGATTTTATTAGTTTATCTTTATCAAATTTACCAAGCATAAGATCAAACTCTATGGCTGCTGTTGTAACACTTATCATATTTAAGGGTTGACGCCACTGATGGGCTATCATGCTTATCATCTCACCCATTTGAGCTAGGCGAGACTGTTGAAACATAAGTTTATTTTTTTTATCAACCTCTTTATGTGCTTTTTCTAAATCATCTACAACTTCTCGCATCTCTTGTGATGCAATATCGAGTGAGCGCTCTATAATGCGGCGAGTATCACTATGATCTTTATAAGATTGTTCTACATACTTTAAAAGATTATCAAACTTCTCCTTATCAAGCGACTCAAAAGAACTTATCCCAGCCTTTTTAAGCTGTCTGCATAGTAGTTTATCTTCACACATAGTTTTCTTCTTCATATAGTAGCATCAGTGTCATAGACTGGTTATGAAAGTCACAACCACCCTCTGATATATTTGATATCTCTCCATAGGAGTAAAATCCTACAAGCGATACATTCTCTCCTAAAATATCTTTAACTACCTCTATCTCATCTTCTGCTTCTTGCTTTAAAACTATCTTTCTTGCTACGCAGTTTATTGCTACACATAAGGCTTTTTGTCTTCCATCATAACTAAACATCAGAGACTCAGCAACCTCTTGTGCACCGCCAATAAGATCATCTAAGTTGGCTTTTGCAAAGGTTACAATGCTTCCCTCTGGGATGCTAGCTGCAAGTGTTATAGAGTTTTTTTCTTCATCTATAGCTTTTATGGCTCTAAGTGTTGGCGTTTTACTACCCTCTTCTAGTAGCATCAGTGGAAAGTAGAGTCCAGATGCGGGGAGCTCATCTGCGTAAGGGCCTAAGTATCTTTTGTAAAGTTCTAGGGCTGGCTTGTTATCTATAGAGTAGAGAATGTTTTTCTCTGAAGATGTCACTCTTCTATCTAGTCCAAATCTTGACCATCCACATCTGCAGCCAGATCCAACCCTTAAAGCTTTACCATATAAGCCAACTGCAACTATCTGTTTTCTCATAAGTTTTGAGCCTAACAAAATCCAAATCTTGTTAAACTCAACTCCATCCCCAGCTAGTCCTCCAGTTATAACACACTCTTGTGGAGCATTAAAAGAGAGACCTTTTGTTAGTTCTGAACCATTAACATTTACAACACTACTTAGTACAAAAATGCACTTTAAATGATCACCATTTATTTCCTCTACTATCTTTTTTCCAACTTCAAAAGAGTTTTCTTCACTTATCTCTTTTAGTAAAACTTTGAATCTACTCTTAGAAAACTTCACAACACTTACACTTAGTGAATCATGAAAGATCTCGCTGTCATATATCTCTCCTGAGCTTGAAGTACCGACAATAGTTGACATTGGAAAGCTCTCTACAATATCATCAATACCATCTTTAACATTTAAGATATTTATACTTCCAAACATAATAATGAGAGTGTTTAAAGAGTCTAGAGTGGAGTCAAGCTCTTTGTTCCACACTCCATCTTCAAAAAGATATGTCTCTATTTGCATCTACTCTTATCTCTCTTTCTTTCTCTTAAACCTCACAGCATTGCTAAGAGGATTAGATATTATTTTTTGTTGATACTCTATCATCTTTTTAAAAGGGTTTAAAAACTCTTCAAAGTCGCTACTACTCATCTCTTCTTTGTTATGTTTAGCAAGTAGCTCTAAAACAGATAAAACAGACTCTATAGTCGATAAACAGTAGTCTGAGGGCTGCTTTTTTATCTCAAAACGAGATAGCTTTACTGCATCAAAACTCATATGTTTTAAAGCTTGTAAATTTTTTGATTCTCTTAACATTTTAAGAGAGCAACTCCATGTAGAATCTATAACAAATATCGCCATATCTTTTTGTGACTCTGGAACTTTTTTTGTTAGATTTATCGCATCTTTTGATGGATATAAGATATAACTATCATAAGTCTCTATAATCTCATTAACTCGCCTGTGTTCACTAAAGTCCACATCTACAAACAACTCAGAGTTTTTTAGGGATAAATGAGTTAAATGTCCTGTTCCATTTTTTACTTTTTTAAACTCTTTTGGATGCATAAGTATAACAAATTTTGTTTTAGTCTGTGTTATGCAAACTTCATTACACATACATGAGCTTACTGGTCGGTAACATTTGTAACACTTCTCACGGTTGACATTAGAGACTTTCACTTTGAGTTTAAAGCTCTATTAGGGATAATAAGTGGTGTAAAAAAAACTATTTCGTCACTCCAATTGCTATTTATTGGATCTGAGTGAGTAAAAGTTATAGCATCATACTTTAACTCTTTGATTTTTGAACTCCCTTTAAGTGCGTTTGCAATTTGTAAAAATTCAGCATTTGAGAATCCATATGCAAATGTGTAGTTCTGAGAGGAACTAGCTTGGATAATGACATTTAGATATGAAGCACCTTTTAACTCTATTTGAACAAGTGAGAGGTTGTTGTTTTCATAAACACTCTCATATTTTTTTGAGTCATCAAAAATATACATCACAGTGTATACTCCACCAAAGTTAAACTCAAAGTTCAGATTTGTCTTAGCGATTTCATAAAAAATAGTTCTGCCATTTTCATCTTGAAGTTTGTATCTGCTCACATATAGATCTTTAAAGTTTAAAAGTTCTGAGTTTACAATTTTATTAGATAAAAGTAACTCGCTTGTGTTGTACTTTAGTGTGAGCTCTTTTTCACTGTTTAGACTCAAAGAGCTTGTAAAACATCCACTAAAAGTAAAAAGAGCCAAAAGACTCAAAATAAAACTTCTCATAACTAACCTTTAAAATAAAAAGAGATTGTAGCATTTGTTCTTAACTATATGCGACTAATATCTTGATTTATTATACAATTAGCTTTTTTAAAACTTGAGTTAAAAGGCTTTGCTTTGATAAAACACTATGATCTTATTGTTATTGGTGCTGGTGCTGCTGGGATGATTGCAGCTATTAGAGCCTCACGAGATAACAAAAGAGTTTTACTCTTAGAAAAACTCTCAAAAGTCGGAGCAAAGCTCAAAGCAACTGGTGGAGGTAGATGCAACCTTACAAACACACAAGAAGCACAAGAATTTATGTCAAAGTTTGGTCGAGATGGTCGTTTTATGCAAGACGCACTAAGGGTATTTGATCACAAAAAACTTATGGAGTTTTTTAAAGATATTGGAGTTCGGACTCACGCACCAGATGGATTTAGAGTCTTTCCAACTTCTCACAGCTCTAGCACTATCATCTCAAGCCTAATAGAAGAGATGCAAAGACTCGGAGTTGAGATCTTATGCTCACAAAAAGTTACAAAACTACAAAGCTCTGATGGAATTATTTGTGGAGTTGAGACCTCATCGCATAGTTTTAAGACTTCAAATGTCATTTTAGCAACAGGTGGAATGGGTTATCCAATGCTTGGAGCAACTGGTGATGGCTACTCCCTTGCATCAGATCTTGGTCACACATATTCAGATCTCTATCCTGCTATGATGCCACTCCACACAAAAGAGAGTTGGGTTAAAAATTGTCGTGCTGATACCATTGCAAAAGTAGAACTTAGAGTTGATATGAAAAAGTATAAAAAACTAAAAGCAAAAGGCGATCTTATCTTTACAAACACAGGGATTAGAGGTCCCGTTGTTCTAGACTTTGCAAGAGAGATAACACCACTTATAAGTAAGTATAAAGAAGTTCCCATATTGGCAAATCTCACAAAAGGGATGAATGAAGACGAGATCTTAAAACACATAAAAGATGAAGCCAGTAAGGATCCAGATTTAAGTGTGTTACAAATAGTAAAAACCCTACTTCCAGATCCCTTATCTCGTGAGATTTGTCTTCTTGCGTCTATAAAAGAAGATGCAAAACTAAAAGAGATCTCGGGAAAACAAAAAGAAAAGCTTATACAGACTCTAGCATCTACACCATTAACAGTTATTGGTCACGATGGATTTGAGAGAGCGATGATAACAAGGGGTGGGATTAGTTTAAAAGAGATAGATCCAAAAAGTATGCAGAGTAAGCTTGTGAAAGGATTATATTTTTGCGGAGAAGTTATGAATCTTGATGGTCCATGTGGAGGATATAACCTCCAATGGTCTTTTGCTAGTGGTTATCTAGCAGGGAATCTTTCTTGAGAGAGTTTATTAAACTATTTTTTAAGAATTTTTTTTACGATTTTCTTAGCTTCTTTTTTGTCAGCTGGTTTTTTCTTAGCTACACTTTTAGCAACCGATTTAGCAACTGATTTTGCATCTTTTTTCTTAATAGTTTCTTTCTTTACTGCTTTCTCAGTCGCCTTAGCAACAACTTTTTTTACATCTTTTTTTGATAATTCTTTAGCCATTTCTGACTCCTTTTATTTGTTTTGCTCAAAAACAAGTCACTTTTGAGCCTTCTAATCATTATATCAACTAATAGTTACTTTATGATTAAAGTACTAGTAAAAGTAGCGGATAGATGCAAAACCATAGGCTTTTGTCTCTTTTATTAGATCTATCTGTTTTTGACTTACAATTCCACCAAGAGCAAAGACTTTTATCTTACACAGATCTAAAAGCTTCTTTAGAACTTCTATCCCTTTTGGCTCTCCCTTATTTGGAGATGCAAAAATTGGACTATATGTAACCATATCAGCCCCTTTTTTCTGGGCATCTAAGATCTCCTCTATTGTATGCGTGCTTATAATAACTTCAAGTCCTAACTCTTTTGCAAACTCGATCTCTTCATTTTGAGTTGAAGTTAAGTGAACTCCAGTTGCACCTAGTTTTTTTGCTAGTTTTGGATCTCGGTGAATAAAGCTCTTTATATTTTCAAACTGCCCACAAACCTCAACAAAATGTGCAGCTTGAATCTCATAGTTTGGATTTGTTTTGTCTCTATAGAGTGCTAGATCTGGCAGGTGTTTTACAAACTGCTCATGCAAAATAGTTCTAAATATAGCTGGAGTATCTGTATAGAACTCTATTGAAGTTATAAGGTACTTTTTCATCTTGTTAGTGGATTTACGAACTGGGCTGTTTTAACTCTTTGCCCTGTTATAGATCTCTCTTTTACTCCATCTACATGAAAAGCCAAACGGTTTAAAAGGTAGAGTGCATCAGTGCTGTATTTTGCTTGTGACTCTTTTATAAACTCTTGTAAAAACTCTAGCTGCTTGTCTTCGTCTTCTATCTCTATGCTTTTTATAATCTCTACTATCTCATCATACTCATCGCCACATGAACTTAAGAAGTCATAAGAGAGATCTATACTCTTCATAGTATCGAGTGCATATGAGAAATTAAAGTGATTGTAGAGCATACAACCTACAAAGTACTCAATATCTGAGTCTTCAAACTCACTATATTGTCTATCTTCATCACTAAAATGCTTGTGCCAAATATCTAATATCTTTTGTGTTTTTTCTTTCATAGGTGAATTATACCCAAGCAGAGGCAAAGAGAGCTTTTAGTGACACAAAAGTGACAGATTTCCTTATGAGTGTTTAACTCATCTTCAACTAAACTTCTCCTCACAAATGCAAAGGAGAGTTATGGCGATGGTAGAGACAATTTTAAAAAGAGATGGTACTCAAGCGGAATTTTTATCTTTCAAGATTGAAGATGCTATCAAAAAAGCTTTTAAGAGCGAAAGAGTTATTTACGACAGTTCTATATTTTTCAATGTTCTTGACAGACTAAAGAGTAAAAGAGCTGTAGCGGTTGAAGATATTCAAGACACTATTGAAAAAGAGCTATACAAAGCTAGATACTTTGAGGTTATGCGTTCATTCATTCTTTATAGACATATGCACAAGATGCAAAGAGATGCACTTTTAGATGAAGATACTACTTATATAAACTCAACCCAAACCATAGAAGAGTATATCAACAAGAGTGACTGGCGTATAAAAGCTAACTCAAATACAGGTTACTCAAATGCTGGGCTTGTAAACAACACTGCGGGTAAAGTCATAGCAAACTATTGGCTAGATAAGATCTACTCTAAAGAAGAGGGATATGCTCATCGTAATGGAGATTATCACATCCACGATCTAGACTGTTTGACTGGTTATTGTGCTGGTTGGAGTTTAAGAGTTCTGCTTGATGAGGGATTTAATGGAGTTCGCGGAAGAGTTGAGAGCGATGCACCTAAGCATTTTCGTGAAGCACTAGGACAGATGGCAAACTTTCTTGGCATACTTCAAAGTGAGTGGGCTGGTGCTCAAGCGTTTTCATCGTTTGACACTTACTTAGCTCCATATGTATTTCGTGACAAACTTCCATACAAAGAGATTAAAAAAGCAGTTAGAAGTTTTATCTACAACCTAAATGTTCCAGCTCGTTGGGGTCAGTCACCTTTTACAAATGTAACTATTGATTGGACAGTGCCTGAAGATCTAAAAGATCAAACTCCAACTTCAAAACAGTTGCATCTATTTAAAAACCTTTTAGATAGCGAACTTGAAGCTGAGGCAAAAAAAAGAGGTTGTAATGCACTTGATGAGATGACATATAAGTACTTTCAACCAGAGATGAACCAGATCAACAAAGCTTACTATGAGATCATGACTGAGGGCGACAAAACAGGACAACCTTTTACATTTCCGATCCCAACTGTAAACATTACAGAAGATTTTGACTGGTATGGAGAAAACACGGACATTCTTTTTGAAAACACTGCGAAGATCGGATCTTCATACTTTCAAAACTTCATAGGCTCTCAGTATAAAAGAGATGAAGATGGTAACTTAGTAGAAAATGAAGAGGCTTACAAACCAGGTCATGTTAGAAGTATGTGTTGTAGGCTCCAACTAGATCTAAGAGAGCTACTAAAGCGAGGTGGCGGTCTTTTTGGAAGTGCTGAGATGACTGGAAGTATTGGTGTTGTTACACTTAATATGGCTAGACTTGGCTTTTTATACAAAGGCGATGAAGAGTCCCTTATAGCTAGAATAGATGAGCTAATGATCCACGCTAAGAGTACGCTAGAGAAGAAGAGAGTTTTTATCCAAGAGATGTATGATAGAGGACTTTTCCCTTACACTAAGAGATATCTGCCAGGTTTTAAAAACCACTTCTCAACCATAGGAGTAAATGGTATAAATGAGATGATAAGAAACTTTACATCTGATGCTTATGATGTTAGTGATGAGCGAGGCATAGAGTTTGCAACAAAACTACTAAACCATATGAGAGATAAAATGGTAGAGTTTCAAGAAGAGTCAGGCAATCTCTACAACCTTGAAGCTACTCCTGCTGAGGGCACTACTTATAGATTTGCAAAAGAAGATAAGAAGAGATATGGTGACTCAATCATTCAAGCTGGAATGGGTGATAATATCTACTATACAAACTCATCTCAAATCCCAGTAGATCTAACAGACGATCCATTTGAAGCACTTACACTTCAAGATGACTTGCAGTGTAAATATACAGGCGGAACAGTTCTGCATCTATATATGCAAGAGAGAATCAGTTCTACTGAGGCGTGCAGAAAATTAGTTAAAAATGTCATCTCAAACTTTAGACTACCATACATCACGGTAACTCCACTCTTCTCAGTATGTCCAAAACATGGATATATCGCAGGAGAGCACGAGTTTTGTCCAAAATGTGATGATGAGTTGCTACTAGAGGAACTTGAGGTTTCGTAAAGTCGGATCTAGTATGCATTGCATCTCAAAAGAGATGAAACTAAAAATAATCCACTCCCTCGGAAGCGAGGCGTTGTAAACAAAACGAGAGAGCGACAAGTTGCGAGGGCTTCGAGCCGAGGGAATCCAAGCGATAGAGTAGCCAAAGAGACTTGTTCCTTTTACGACAAATAAGATAAAAAACTCTGATGCAAAAGCATCAAGCTTTAGTGCCATAGCGGCTAGCGAAAGTAAAAGGGACTTGTTCCTTTTACGACAAATAAGATGAAGGTTCCCTTCATTTTATTTTATGAAATAAAATCAAATGAAGGAAATAAGATTATGAGTAAAAATGAAGCATTAGCGTTATTAGTTGAGAAGAGACAGAAGTGTATAGTATATACAAGAGTTATGGGTTACCATAGACCAGTAGAGAGTTTCAATGTAGGAAAAGCAGGTGAGCACAAACAAAGAAAGCAATTCACTGAACACTAGAGCTGTATATGATATAACAAAGTTCACACATCTTGACTATCCAGATCATTTAGCCTGCATCGTTTGGCTAAGTGGTTGCAACATGAGATGCGACTATTGTTATAACAAAGATATTGTTTTTGCAAAAGAGGGAAGCCACACATTTGTGGATGTACTAGAGTTTTTAAAGAGTCGTGTAGGTCTACTTGAAGCTGTGGTTCTCTCTGGCGGAGAAGCAACTATGCATGACTTAGAAGAGTTCTGTATTGCCATAAAGGATCTTGGTTTTAAAATAAAACTAGACACAAATGGCACAGACTATAAGCAAATAAAAAAACTCATAGATCTAGGTCTACTGGACTTTGTTGCACTTGATTATAAAGCTCCAAAAGAGAAATTTACGCAAATCACACACTCAAACAAGTACGAAGAGTTTTCTAAAACACTTGATCTTCTTTTAGATAGAGATTTTGACTTTGAAGCTAGAACAACACTTCATAGCGACCTTTTAAGCGAAGATGATATAAACAACATCATACAAGACTTAAAAAGAAGAGGTTATAAAAACAACTACTACATTCAAAGTTTTTTAGATACCGAAACAAACATCGCAAACCTTCAAGCTCCAACTACAACTTTTGACAAATCACAACTCTTAGATGAGTTAAATATCATCTGGCGTTAATCCATATCAAGCTTTTTATATTAGTTATTAGATAAAATGAAGACACATTATCTTATGGAGTAGATTTTTATGCAAAGCCAAAAAGAAGTACAAAAACTAAATAAGCGAGAGAGATACAAAGCGAGACTCAAACCCATAGAGTACTTTAAAGAGTTTGAAGATCTAGACTTTGAAAACCTAGCCGAGGGCGATAGATTTTTCCTCCAAGACTTTGGGATCTTTACTACTGACTTTTTAGAAGATGAGTTTACTATGAGACTTCGAGTTCCTGCTGGTAGGATCACTACTGAGCAGTTTTGCCATATTGCCGATGTGGTTGAGGAGTACGATCTAACTCTTATAACAACTGCAAGAGCTGGACTACAACTTCACGATCTCGAAGCTGATGATGTCTTAGCTATTTGGAAGAAAATGAACTCCCACGGGCTTACAACTTGGCAAAGCATAGGCGACAACATCCGTAACATTGTAAGCGATGTCTATGATGGTTGTGGATCTTACAGCGTTATAGAGGTCTACCCTATAGTTGAGAAGATGCAAGAATATATAGTAAAAAATCCACGCTATGTTGGAATGTTACCTCGTCGTGTCTCCATTGGCATAAGTGGAAATAGTGCTAGCGTTACCTCGTTTTTTGCAAACGATCTCTACTTTGCACTTGCAAAAAAAGATGACGTATATGGGTTTAATGTCTATATGGGCGGAAAAAATACAGAGATAGCCGAGGATGCAGGTATATTTCTGCTTGAGGGTGAAGTTTTTGACTTTTTTAAAGCCTTTGTAGAGGCTTTTTATCTTCATGGATCTCGCTTTACAAGATCTAGAACTCGCCTCTTCTATCTCATAGAAGAGATTGGTCTTGACGCTCTTAAAGCTCACATCCAAAAAGAGTATGGCAAACCTTTTAACAGCGGCGGAGAGATTGTACTAAAGAAGCGTGTCTTCTTACCACATGAAGAGTTAAAAGATGGAACATTTTCTTACTGTTACCAGACTGACTTTGCAAGACTTAGTGTAAAAGAGATAAGAGATCTAGCAGACTTTGCAAGTAAAAATAGTGTAGAGATGAGAATAGGCATAGATCAAAATATCTACCTTTTAGGACTAAAAGAGCCATCAACTCCATTTGCATCTCCTAAAGAGAGCTCTACCATCATAGCCTGTGCAGGAAGCCTTTGCCCCTACTCTTTTTGGAGCATCAAAGATGAGACAAAGTACATTCCACTCTCTCGCATAGCAAAGCATGGCATAACAGTTGGTTTTTCTGGTTGTATAAAAGGTTGTGGACGACATAGACACACTGACATCGGGCTTGTTGGGTTAAAAACAAACAACTTTGGCGACACAGATGGCGGAGCTAGGATCTTTATAGGTGCAGTTCACACAACTGGAAAAAGTGTTGGGCGAATGCTTTTTTCCATGGTTCCTTTTGTACATCTCTACGAAACTCTAGACCTTATCATCGACTTTTATGAGCTAAGCGGATATAGCAACTTTGAAGAGTTCTCAGACAATATACTCAGCAAGTTCTCAGAGGAGTTTTTAGCCATCTGGATCTTAGCAAGTTTGCAAACAGACAAAACTATAAAGCTAGATCCAACAGCCTCAGGTTTTGCTTATGAAAAAGCTCTCTTACTAGAGCACTTTAGTGATGTTGACTTTATTGAGCCAATAGAGGAAGATTTTTCACATGCCATAAGTGCAATGGCTAAAAAACTCTGGACTGTTGCAGGAGAAGATCCAACTTACAAGCCCAACATTGATAGAGTAAAATTTCGTTAATGTTTATAATTGACTTTGAAAACATCTATGCTGGATATGATGATGGGGATGTACTAAAAGCAGTAGATCTTAAGATAAAAGAGGGAGAAAACTGGGCTATTTTAGGATCTAATGGATCTGGCAAATCTACACTTTTAAAACTCATCATGTCAGAATTGCATCCTCGCAGATCTCATAAGCATAAAAAAGAGGTTTTTTCAAAGAGTCGCTACTCCATCTTTGAGCTAAAAGAGAAGCTTGGCATCATTACAAATGATCTGCACAACTATTTCTTGCACTCAGGTGGGCACTTAAGTGCTTACGATGTGGTTTTAAGTGGATATTATAGCTCCATCGGAACATTCAAGCATCAAAGTTTTTGCGAAGAACAACAAAAAAAAGTCTTAGAGACTCTAAAAGAGCTTGAAATACTTCACCTAAAAGACAAAAAAGTAAGTCAGATGTCCACAGGTGAACTAAGACGGTGCATAATAGCAAGAGCGTTGATACACAATCCAAAAGCTTTTATATTAGATGAGCCAACAGTAGGACTAGACATAAAAGCACAGATAAACTTTATAAAACTCTTAAGAAAACTCTCTAAAAATCACTCCATCATCTTAGTTACACACCACATAGAAGAGATCTTCGATGAGATAAGTCACATAGCACTAATTTACAACAACACCATCTATAAAAGCGGTCTAAAAGAAGAAATCCTAACAAGTGAGAATATTTCAAAAACATTTGGTGTGGATCTTGTGATAAATGAGAAAAACGGCAGGTTTTATATAGAAGAGATTTTTTAAGAGAAAAACCTAAGCTTATACCCTACCCCTTTTATATTTATAATGAGCGTTTTTGAGGTTTTAGCTCTTAATCTACGCACAAAAGTTCTAAGCCTCTCATCACTCACACTCTCATCCCAAACACTTATCTTTATTGTCTCATCATCTATAATGCTATTTTCATTTTCTACTAAGAGTTTTAAGAACTTGTTTTCATTTTTAGAAAGTGAGACATATCTAAAGTCTTTGTAAAGAGCGTGAGTGGTTTTGTTGTAGCTAAAACCTTCACAAAGTTCTACTGTTTTACTACCCAATTCATCGGCTATGGAACTTATATAGCTAAGTATCTCATCTGGCTCGTAAGGCTTTAAAAAGTATTTTGCGACACCAGTATCTATGGCACCTAAAAATTTCTCTTTATCACTAAAAGCACTTAATATTATAATTGGTATATTTTGATTTATTTTTTTTATCTCATTAGCCATCTCTAAGCCATTCATGTTTGGCATATTTATATCTGTAATAACTATATCTGGCGAGATCTTCTCAAACATTTCTAAGCCATCTCTGCCATCTTTTGCTATAGTAAAACTGTAAAAACTGTCGCCTATTGCTTCTTTTAAAAGCCTTGCAATATTCTCTTCATCTTCTACAAAAAGGACTCTTAAACTCTTTAGTGACTTATCTTTCATATCTTACTCTTTACTAGGGGGATCTTTATACTAAAAGTTGTTACACCTTTTTTACTACTAACATCAAGATCTCCATCAAGACCTTTTTGACAAATCATCTTTGACATAAAAAGCCCCAAACCTGTTCCGCTACTTTGATGTTTAGTTGTAAAGTAAGGCTCAAAAATATTCTCAATATTCTCTTTTTGGATCCCACCTGCATTATCTTGGATCTCTATATGAGCAAAACCATCTTCCTTTGTTAGTGTAATGCTTATTTCTCGTATAAGAATTGCCTTAGTTATAAAAGCATCTTTAGCATTTTTTATAAGGTTGATTATGACTTGCGTTAGCTCATTTTGGATACCAAGCACTTCTATTTTTTCAAGTTTCACTTTAACACTTATCATATTCTCTACTATCATCTTATCTAAAAGACTAAGAGCCTCTTCTATGCTTTCATTTACAAAAAATAGATGTTTTTCTTTTTGTGGATTAAAAAAGTTTGTAAAGTCTTCTATGGTCTCGGACATATTTTTTAAAATGTTTTTACTCTCATCGTAAAACTCTATAAGTTTAGCTTCATCACTATTTTGAGCCGCTTTTTTCATACTAAAGAGAGTTAGGTTAAGCTCTGTGAGTGGTTGTCTCCATTGATGAGCAATGTTAGCTATCATCTGACCGAGTGAAGCTTGGCGAGATTGTAAAAACATCACTTTTTGCTTCTGCTCATTTTTGTTTACTTCTTCTTTTATGCGTTTTTCCAATGTCTCATTTAACTCTTCAAGCTCTTTAGTTTTTCTATGAACTCTAAGCTCAAGCGTCTCATTTAGATCTTGAAGTTGCTTCTCTTTTTTTAGAAGTTCTTCTTTGTAAAATACCTCTTTTGTGACATCGTAGCGAATAGCTATGAACTCTACTATCTCTTCTTTATGGTCTAAAATTGGAATTACTGTTGTATTAACATAAAAAGTAGATCCATCTTTTGCACGGTTTTTTACTGTATTTTTATAGACTTTTTTAGACTTTATTGTCCTCCATAGATCTTCAAACTTTTCTTGTTCTACATCTGGATGTCTTACAATATTGTGGTTAAAACCTATGAGTTGTTCTTTTGTATATCCTGAGATCTTACAAAACTCATCATTAACAAAAGTTATGATGCCCTCTGTGTCAGTTTTGGAGATGATATTGCTTTTTTCTATGGCATTTTTATATTGTTCTAGCATGATAAAGCAATTATATCACAGCAAAATTATTTGAGTATTGATATTTTACGTATTTATCTGATATACTAATTTATGCTAAATATCACTACAAATACAAAATTAGATATTATCCTACCAAGCACCAACAAAGCCCTAAGAGAAGTGCTTAAAAATGCAACTCCTAAAGAGCTTGAAGCACTAAGTTCTGGCAAAGATCTAAAGTCAGTTTTAAACTCACTTTTAAAACAAAGTTCACAAAGTAGTGCATCTGACAAGACTTTACTTCAACTACTAAAACAAAACCCAACTCTAAAAAATCTAGGGAATGTCTCCTCTAGCATCAAAGATCTACTCTCCTCTATAAAGTCAGATGAAAAAGCACTTCCTCTTCAAAAAGTGTTAAAAAGTTTTTTAGTAGATATTAAAAATTTAAATGAAAAAGATGTAAAAGCAAAACTTACAAACTCAGGAGTCTTTTTAGAGTCTCGCCTAAAAAATGCTCAAAATCCACAACTTGAACTTAAAAATACACTCACAAAACTCCAAGCCTTAGTAGATAAAAGTTCAGTCTATGAAGTAAAGTCACTAACAAAACACATACAAACTCTTCTAGAATCCCCAATACTTAAAAACGCAACAAATCAAGCCCTACTCCAACCTCAAGCTGACAACAAACAACTACTTACTCTTCTATCACGAGGAGTTGAGAAGATCTTACAAACTTTAGAATCAAACATAAAAGAAGTAGATCCAAAGCTAGCAGATCCAAAAAAAATTGATGTACTTTTTTCAAAAGAAGTAAAGAGCGAGATCACAAAACTAAATGCACTAGACACTCCACTAAAACTACAATCTGCCCAAAATGTAAAAGAGATCGTTGCAAATGACTTAAAGTCGCTTTTGCTTCAAACTAAAGAAGAAGTATTAAAGTCAAGCAGTCCAAACCAAGCGGAGATATTAAAAAACATAGATAAGTTAGCCCTTCAAATAGACTATTATCAACTCATCTCACACCTCTCAAACTCCTCATCTTTATATCTTCCTTTTTCTTGGCAAGAGTTAAAAGATGGACAAATTGAGCTTAAAAAAGATGTGGATGATAAGTTCTACTGCGATATCTCACTAAATCTTGTAAACTTTGGAGAGTTAAACCTAAAGCTTGTTTTATATGAAGAAAACCAACTAAATATAAAGATCCTCTCAGATAATCAAGAGTTAAAAGAGTTAGTAAAAGAGAATATTCCCTCACTTAGATCTGCACTAATTGGCTCTAACATTACACCAAGAGAGATCCGCATTCAAGACGCTACAAAAAAAGTACCTACCAATGTTTATGAGGCAAGCGTACAAAGTATAAACATAGGTTTTGAGATAAAAGCATGAGAAAAAAAGCAGCAGCACTTAGATACGACACCAATAAAGAGTCAGCTCCTAGGGTTACAGCAAAAGGCGAAGGCGAAGTTGCAAACAACATCATAAAAATAGCACAGCTTCACAATCTCCCCATACAAAAAGACGAAGATCTCATAGAGCTACTCTCTAAAGTAGAGCTAGACAAAGAAGTCCCAGAAGCACTATACAAAGCAGTAGCAGAGGTTTTTAGTTTTATATATAAGACTACAAGAGATAAAAAATAAGTATAAGAATTTTTTGGAACCGCGAATTTTAGGAATGCAAGTCAATGGAATTTCGCACAGTGTTTAGGGGCTAGTGCTACAGTAAAGCCTAAAAGCCCCGAATAAATTCGCGGTTCCGCAAAGAGTTGTGAAGTTTTTTGGAAGCGATGCTTCAGCTTCGCATTTTAGGCTTTTAAATCGCCATTTCTAAAAACAAGATTACTTATTTAAGCTCGCCCCAGTTATTACCGATATTTACATCGGCTTTTAATGGAATTCTTAACTCATAAACATCTTGCATGATTTCTTGAAATCTCTTAGCTAAAACTTCCGCCTCACTCTCTTTTACTTCAAAGATAAGCTCATCATGGATCTGCAGTAGCATTCTAGCTTCAAGTTTTTCATCTCTTATAACTTTTGCTATCTTGTTCATTGCAAGTTTTATAATGTCTGCTGCACTTCCTTGAAAGACGCTGTTTACTGATTCTCTCTCATATGCAGCTTTAAACATTGGAGTTGCACTCTCATAGTCAAAGTAGCGTCTTCTGCCAAGAAGTGTCTCAACATAACCTTGAGTTTTTGAGAGATCTACTATGCTTCTAAAGTAGCTCTTTACTGTAGGGAATGACTCAAAATACTTCTCTATGATCTCTTTTGCTTCTTTAGTTGTAATACCTAGAGTATCTGAGAGTTTTTTCTGTCCCATACCATATAGAAGTCCAAAGTTTACAGTCTTTGCAACGCTTCTTTTACCCTTAGCTTCATCTTCGCCAAAGAGCACAACTGCTGTTTGGTAGTGAATATCTTTGTCATCTTTAAAAGCATCTACTAAGACCTTGTCTTGTGAGAAGTGAGCTAGTAGTCTAAGCTCTATTTGAGAGTAGTCAATGCCTATGAGTTTGTTTCCACTAGATGCCACAAAAGCCTCTCTGATTCTAAGCCCTAACTGACTTCTAGCTGGTATATTTTGAAGGTTTGGGTTTTTTGAGCTTAGTCTTCCTGTGGCAGTTCCAGTCTGAACAAAAGAGGTGTGAACTCTGCTATCTTCATGCTCTTTACTTAGTTTTAAGAGTGGCTCTATGTAGGTTGAGAAGAGTTTATAAACCTCTCTATATTCTAAGAGCATTGCAATGATCTCATGTGCATCTTTTAGTGAACTTAGAACTTTTTCATCAGTTGAGTAGCCTGTTTTTGTTTTTTTACCAGTTGGTAGTCCCAAATGTTCAAAAAGTATAACGCCCAACTGCTTTGGAGAGTTAATGTTAAACTCACTTCCAGCTTGAGAGTAAATGTCTTTTGTAAGCCTTGTTAACATCTCTTTTATCTCAACTAAAAACTCTTCTAAAAATGAACCATCAACTCTGATCCCAGCTTGTTCCATGTGTAGAAGTGTTGTTATAAAAGGAACTTCAACTTCCATAGACTCAGCTATAAGATGCTCGGCATCTTGAAGTTTTAGGCTCTGGTTAAAGAGATGAAAAAGTTTTAGAGTTATAAATGCATCTTCAGCAGCATAGATAGTTGCATCTCCTAGTTCAACTGAGACAAAAGTCTCGCCTTTTTTTACACTCTCTTTAAATGTTACCATTGTGTGACCAAGAAGTTTATCTGAGAGTTTATCGAGGCTTAAAGCACTCTCTGGGTTTATTAGCCACGCGAGGATCATACTGTCTGCATAGACTTCAAATCTATCTTCATTTAAGAGCTTAGAGATAAAGTGCAGATCAAACTTGATGTTATGACCAACTACTTTACTCTTAAAGATCTGCTTTATTGCATCTGCTGCATCTTGTTCGCTAACTTGCTCAGGAACGCCTAAGTAAGAGTGAGCAAAAGGAACATAAAAAGCCTCTTTGTCATTAAATGAAAAGCTAAAACCTACAATAAAATCTTTTTCATGATCTAGTCCAGTTGTCTCAGTATCAAAAGCCACTATAGTTTGCGGTGTAATAGACTTTAAAACACTTTTTAACTCTTGTGGATCTGTTATAAGCGTAGCAAAAAAATCGAGTTTTTTACTCTCTTTTTTCTCTTTTGCTAACTTTTCATCTGCTTTTTGTTCTATCTCATCTGTTAGTATATCTTTAGCTTTTAGAGATCTTATTATGGCATTTTGTTCATACTTTACAAGCTCATCATATATGTTTAAAAATGGATGTTCTATATCCATCTTATACTCTTCAAAGTCAAGTGCATCTAGGACATCATCACGAAGAGAAACTAGCTCTTTTGACATAAAAGCACTCTCTTTTGACTCTATAAGTTTTTTTTGGTTCGCTCCATTTACAAGATGAACATTCTCATAGATAGTCTCAAGAGATCCAAACTCTTTTAAAAGTTTTTCAGCCCCAACTTTTCCAATGCCTTTTACTCCCGGAACATTATCAGCACTATCGCCTAAGATGGATTGGTAATCTATAAACTGCTTTGGCGAGACACCATACTTATCAAAACAAGCCTCTTCATCCATAACTTTTTTCTTAATTGCATCTACGACAACAACTCTTCCATCATCTATGAGTTGATAGAGATCTTTGTCATGCGAAACTATGCGAACTATGTAGTCTTTCTCTCTTGCATATTTTACAACTGTAGCGATGATATCATCTGCTTCAAAACCACTATATCCTAGTGTTTTATAGCCCATCTTGTCTATCCAGTCTATGGCAATTGGGAGTTGCATTGTTAGCTCTTCTGGTGGAGCTTGGCGATTTGCTTTATAGTTTGGATCTATTTCATTTCTAAAAGTGTCGCCTTTGCTGTCGATGGCAAAGATCAAATAGTCACTATCGTGTTGCTTTTGAAGTGTTGATATGAAGTTCGTAAAACCTGTTAAAAGTCCTGTAGGAAAGCCATCTTTGTTCTTTAAGTGTTGTGGAAGTGCATAAAAACTACGAAAGAAAAAACCAAAGGTATCTATAACAGTTACAACTTTACTCATTTAGTTTTTCTCTTGTTTTGCATATTCATATTAAGGAGCCTTTTTTTAGATTTATTATATCAGTTTTTATGAAACACTACGCGGTTTTTACCTAGTTTCTTCGCTTCATACATAGCTCTGTCGGCACATTTTAAGATCTCTTCAAGATTATTCCCATCTCTAGGAATTATTGCCACACCAATACTAGCTCGCACTTGATGTTTGTACTCTTTTACAATAATTGGTTTATTTATCTCTTGTAAAATTCTCTCAATAAGAGCATCAAAGTGAACAAAATTATCTTCTCTTTTATCTTGTCCTCTTACTAAAACAACAAACTCATCTCCGCCAATTCGTCCTGCTACATCAAAACTTCTGATAGAGTTTAAGAGTCTATTTGCCACACTCTTTAAAACTTCATCTCCATGATCGTGTCCTTGTGTGTCGTTAATAATCTTAAAGTCATCTAAGTCAACAAAAAGAAGTGCTGACTCGGTGTTATTTCTTTTTGCATAGTTTATCTCTTGTGAGATTTTTTCATAAACATTTTGTCGGTTTGCAAGACCTGTTAGTGTGTCATAAAAAGCAAGATGTTCTATCTCTTGGAGCTTTATTTTCATAAGAGTAATATCTCTATCTATCCCTCTATAACCAAGTAGATTTCCTTTTTCATCACAAAATGGAGATCCTCTTGTCAATATATGCACATCTTTGCCATTTTTGTGTAAAAGAGTGTGCTCAAGGTTTACTATTTTTTCTCTTTTGCTTGAGAGTTCAAAAAATTCTTTAGAAACTCTTTTTGCTTCATCTTTATTCATAAAGTCAAAAGGTTTTTTACCTATAATTTCGCTTGGTTCAAACCCAATTATTTTCTCAGATTGTGGGCTAACATATGTATAAATAGCCTGTTCATCTATCTCCCAAACAAGGTCATCACTACTCTCTACAAGTTGCTGAAATCTATGTTCACTCTGCTCTATAAGTCTTATTTTTTTAAATTCGTATCTCTTTAAAATAAAGTACAAAAAGATTATAAAAGAGATTATTGCCAGAGTACTCATAATGGCTGTTTGATAAAGAGGTTTCATGTGAAGACTATATGGTTGTTCTACCACAAGCCCCCAGTTTGTTCCTTTTATAGGCGTATATGATGCGAGTGTTTTTTGACCTTTATAGTCGTATTCAACACCAACACCACTCTTTTGCTCTAAAGCATTTCTCATAGGAGTTGCAATATTTAAATTATTTATCTCAATATTTGGTGGTTTCTCTTTTGAGTAGGCTAAAAATTTTATATATTTGCCATCTTTAACTCCAAGAAGATACTCTAGCTCAAGATCTACTTGAATAATTGAGTTAAAAGTTTTTTGTACTTGAAAGATTGTTGCATTTGATGCTTTGTTATTAAAATCTTGCTTTATATAATATTCTTTATCAAAAGTTGCCACATTGGAAATCATACTAGCCATAGAGTATGTTTTCTCTAGAAGAAAGTTCTTTTTCTCATAAATAAGCTTATCAAAAAGATAAAAACTAAAGAGCATCACAAGCGTCAATATAGGGGTGACTATAACAAGTAATATTTTTAAAAAATCTCTATTAAATTTCTTATTCATAACATATTCCTTAAATAAATCCTACTCTCATTTAAATATGCAAAAACTTAATATTCAGAGATAAATTTTTTATCTGACTTAAGTGTGACACTCTGTAAGAGATTTCTCTGGATTTGCAATATAGTCATATCCATTATAAATAGTGTATGCGCCATATAAAATAACCGCAATGGAAGCAAGACTCATCATCATATTTCTAAAACTAGTGGCACTTGTCAGAGTTGCTAAAAACCCAAGACCAAACATTGCAGGAATGGTGCTAAGTCCAAAGATAGCCATAACCAAAGCTCCATAGAGTGGACTTGCTGTACTTGCAGCTGTGATGGCAAAGAAGTAGACAAAGCCACAAGGAAGAAGCCCATTTAACATTCCAAGGATAAAAAAACTAAGATTTGATTTTGAGTTTAGAACTTTTTTAAAAGCATTTTTATAAAGAGATGATGAAGAAAAAGAGTGTTCTATAAGAGTTAAAAACTTAATCTTACCCATCAAAGATAAACCTGCTAGTATCATGGCAATTCCAGCAAATACTAGCAAAGCTCCATTTGCATTGTTTGAAAAAGTAATAACCCCACCAAGTGCCCCAAACATAGCCCCTAAGATAGAGTAAGTAAAAACTCTACCAAAAGAGTAGAGAAGATGTGCAAAACTTTGTGAGATCTTAGAGCTCTCTGGCTCTATCTTTATAGTAGAATATGCTAAGACTATCCCTCCACACATACCAATACAATGCCCAAATGAGCCAAGAAACGCTATACTAATAATGGTTAAAATATTTACTGTTTCCATAATTTCTAGTTATTTTCCTAAGAGTTTTTTTCTAATGTGAGGATTGTTAAGAGTCTCGCCTCTTAGCATTCTTAGTCGCATTGTATCAAAATCTACGCGACCATTTGCTTTTTTTTCATAAGCTCCAAATCCATAACCCATAGGAGTCTCATCAGTAAGTGAGTAAAAGGCAAGACTCGCATCTATATACCTTTTACTGTCCCTACTCATAACCCAAATAACTGCTTCATCTCTAAATGGTTTATCGTCAAGCCATTTTACAAAACCGCCATGGTCGTGAAAAAACCAAGTTTTACCACTAGGGGAGATAACTTGTGAAACATCTCTTAAGTCATCAATAACCATCCCACAATCACTATCTTGATACTTGTTAACAACAAGTTCATATGGAAGCTTTTGTAGGTTGTTTTCTTTTATAACTATCATTTGATTTTTAGATGCAAGGAGCAAAAATACGCTAACAATGAGTACAACAAGAACAATAACAACAATAAAAGGGATTAATTTTTTTATCATATACAAAAACTCCAAAATAACATAAACCAAACTAAATAACTAAAACTATTTGAAAATTCAAATATAAAAATCATAAATATCTAAATAAAAACTATATAAAGCATCTCTTTTTTGCTTAAAAAATAAGAATTAAAATTATATCTATTATGCTATGAGATAGATATTAAACACTACATTAGGCTAAAGGATGACAAACTTCCACTGTATTTTTGAGATCTTGCTTTTGTATGTGTGTATAGATCTGAGTAGTCAAAAGTGATGAGTGACCTAGAAGTTCTTGAACAACTCTTAGATCTGCACCACCACTAATAAGTGCGGTTGCATATGAGTGTCTTAAAACATGAGGCGAGACTCCTAGGTACTTTTGCGTTATCTTATATGCTGAGATTCTACTAAGTGGATCTAGCTTGTAGTTTATCCATACTTTTTGAGTATCTTTTGGTCTCTCTTTTATGTACTCATTTATAGCCTTTATAGCTATTTTTGCAATTGGAACTATGCGTTCTTTTTCTCCCTTAGCGTGACTAATACGAAGCCAACCATCTTCTAAATCTTGAAGTTCTAATGCTAAACACTCACTAATCCTAGCACCAGAAGCGTACAAAAACATTAAAAGAGCATAGTCTCTTAAACCTAACCATGAACTCTTATCTATTAGTTTTAGTGAGCTTTGGATCTCTTCATATGAGAGAAACTTTGGTAGTAGTTTTGGGATCTTTGCAAACTTCTGTTTTGTTTTTTGCTCACTAAAATGACTTTTATAACAAAAATCAAAAAAAGCATTTATGGAGGAGAGTTTTCGGTTAAGTGTTCTTTTGTTTGTGTATTTTGTTAAAAAAAAGAGGATGTTTTTTGTATCGAGGTTTATAAGAGGTTTTTTAAGTTCTTCTTCTATGGAGATAAGGTCACTCATATAAGCTTCAACGCTCTTTTGGCTTAGTGCTTTTGTAACACTAATGTACTCCAAAAAAGCTTCTAACTCATTACTCAAGTGAGATGTATTCATCTTTTACATAGAAGAGTTTGTCTGCTTCAAAAACAAAACCATCTTCTATATCAACTTCATAGATAGTATGAGTTTGTAGATCTCTTGAGACTTCTATGAGATAGCCTTGTTTTTCAAGTATATACAACTTGTCATTATGGATAATAAGTCCTAAAAAGTGAGCAAATGGAAATTTAATCTTTGCAATAAGTTGCAAGTCTGGCGTCAAAGATATAACTTCACCCTCTTTTGTAGTGATAAAGATCTCTTTTTCAAGATGAACGATATCACGCATCTCATAACTTACCCTGACCTCTTTAGCAGCCATTGAGAGGATTTTTGTTGAAGTTGCTGCTATTAGTTTGTTATCGACTACATTAAAGTAGATAACATTGTTAAAATTATCATCAGTAGATACTATAGTTGTTCTTAGTTTCTTTTTTGACTCAGAGTTTACGATAACTATCTTGCCATCAAGCGTTAAAAAAAGAACTAGATCATTCATAAAGTATGGATTTACAATTCTATCATCTACCGCTATTGATGGTGTACCTTGAACTTGAACTAAAAGAGAGTTTTGTGAGATGGAGTATAGAGCCATATCGTTGTTAGCAAATAAAACAGCCAAGATATCATCTTTTATACTCGCAGCTGCTATAGTTTTTTTGAGATTAAACTTCTTTGTCAATGTTTCATCTGCTATAAAATCAATCTTTAATTGCCCATCTATAGTTGAGCTTAAAACCCAACCATCACTACTTCCTAAGAGTCTATATGACTCATCTATCTTAACATCCAAGAGTCTATCTTGCAAAAGCACTTCTCTAGTCTCAAGCATAGCGGCATTGGATGCTACACTGGCGATCTTGCTATTTGCTTTTCCATAATAAGCCCAGTCATCTTTTACATCTTTTGGCTCAAAAACTTTTTTAGAGCTACACCCTAGAAAAACAAAAGATATGGAGATACTAAGTAGTAGTAGTAATTTTTTCAAAACTTTATTTCACTCCATAGTGCATAAGTGCGTTAGCAACATTTCTTAAAGATGATTCAGATGAGATCTGAGCTAATCTCTCGTGAGCTTTTTCTATCTCCGAATTACTCATATAAACAATAGCACTTTGAACTAAAGCTAAATCTTTATAAACTGCATCTTTTCTCAAAGCGTATGCGTCAAGAAGTTTAGCATCTTTAGCATCTTGTGCAAGCTCATAACTAGCTAGATCTGCTATCATCGTAGATGATGAGTTTGTTAGTTTTTTCATGCTTAACATATCTTTTTTTACAACTGCCTTTGAGTATATCCAAGCATCGTATAGATCTGTAGAGATACTTTTTATAGTAGAGAGTGCTTCAGAATTCTCGGCATCTTCACTTAAAATAGCTAAGGCTTTATTTACCTCTTTAATTTCAGACTCTTTATTGATATCATAAACTATATTTGCAGCAACTACCACAACAATAGCTACGAGAGCTCCAATAAGAAATTTTTTATATTTTTTAACAAACTTCTCAGTCATTACAGCTTTTTCAAAAAACTTTTCTTCAGAATTTAACTTTTCTTTTACCATGTCAATATCATTTTTTAGACTCAAAGATATTCCTTTATTGCTACATTATTTTATAAGTCCAAAATAATATCGCATAGTTTGTTAAAGTTTCATCAAACACATAGATATCTTTTGTTACAATCTTGTAAAATTATATAATCAAGGCGACAAATGCAAGTAAATGATGCACTATTAACCAAACTAGAAAAACTATCCTTTTTAAAGGTGTCACAAGACAAACGAGAAGAAGTTGTATCTCAGTTATCTGAGATTGTAAGCTTTGTTGACAACTTAAGTGAGTTAAATACTGATGGCATTGATGATAGTTTTGCTATGAGTGATAAAGGAACATATACAAGAGAAGATACTCCAAGTTGTGATAAAAACATAAACGAAGATATACTCAAAAATTCACCACAAAGTGATGATAACTTCTTTATAGTTCCAAAGATAATAGAGTAGAAAAAGGAGTTTTAGATGAGTGGGGAAGTAAAAAAAGTAGTAGATATAAAAAAACTACTAAAGAGTGTTTTAGCTTATGGATCTAGTGATCTGCACCTCGTTGTTGGAAGTGAACCGCAGATTAGGATTGACAAAGAACTTCGTCCTCTAAACTTAGCAGTTTTAAACTCAAAAGATATCGAAGAGATGTCTTACTCACTTATAGAAGACAAACAAAAAAAGGTATTTGAAGATACAAATGAACTTGATTTCTCTTTTGAACTTGAAGGAATAGGTCGTTTTCGTGCAAATTACTATCGTACCATGGGCGGGATAGCTTGTGCTTTTCGTATGATCCCTATAGATATTCCAACACTTGATGAGTATGGAAACCCTCCAATATTTAAAGAGCTTATAAAAAGAGAAAAAGGACTTATCTTAGTAACAGGTCCTACTGGTAGTGGTAAATCAACTACTTTAGCTTCAATGCTTCATGAGATCAACCTTACTGAGCGAAGACATATTATAACCATCGAAGATCCAGTTGAGTTTGTTCATAAAAACATAAAATCTCTTTTTTCTCAAAGAGATGTAGGAAACGATACAGCTTCTTTTGCTACAGCACTAAAGTACTCTCTAAGACAAGATCCAGATGTTATCCTAATCGGTGAGATGAGAGATGCAGAGACTATAGGTGCAGCACTAACTGCTGCAGAGACTGGTCACTTAGTTTTTGGAACTCTTCATACTAACTCAGCGCCAGGAACGATAAACCGTATCATAGATGTTTTTGATGGAGAGGCGCAAGCTCAAATCAGAGCACAACTATCATCCTCTTTGGTTGCTGTAATCTCTCAAACTCTTATACCAAGAGTAGGCGGAGGAAAGGTTGCAACTCAAGAGATTCTTATAACAAATCCAGCTGTACAAAACCTCATACGAGAAGATAAAGTGCATCAGTTATACTCACAAATGCAACTAAATCAAAAAGAGACTCATATGACCACGCAAACCCAACAGCTCTTAGAACTGCTACACAAGAAAGTTATAACAAAAGAAAACGCAATCAAAAACTCAAACAGACCTGAAGAACTTATGAAGATGCTAGGTGTTTTATAACCCTAGCGAGCTTTATCTCTCTCATTTTTATTTCATTTAGCGTCTCAT
>Ga0265293_10001899_pt1 | contig 43955 bp, 45 predicted proteins | sample Munlanlewell138R_FD_192505 | JGI IMG/M metagenome (GOLD analysis project Ga0265293, IMG submission 192505) | Leachate microbial communities from a municipal landfill in Southern Ontario, Canada - Leachate well 138R | ecosystem: Engineered > Solid waste > Landfill > Unclassified | place: Canada... | reverse complement strand
AGAAATGAATTAGAAAACTATCAACTTGCGGATGGATTTTTAGATATGATAAAGATATTTGAAGATGATAATTTAAGTGAAAACTATTATTACTTTGATGAGAGTTGGAAAAGAATTGATTATTAAATGATATTAAAATAAATATCATTTTTATTTTGGATGGGTGTAACATGGTATTAGTTATCATAATAAGTTTAATTACTTTTATTTATTTAATTCTTTCAGTTTTGTTTTTCCCGGTTATTAAAACTAGATTTATTACCTTAAATAGTTTTTGGGTGGTTAGTTTTGTAGGGGCATTAATAATGATAGTTAGTGGTTTAATTGGTCTAAAGGAAGTTTATTTAGGAATCACAAATAGTAGTGAGGTAAATCCACTAAAAATTTTAACATTGTTTATTTCAATGACAATTTTATCAATATTCTTAGATGAAGTTGGGTTCTTTAATTATTTAGCTAGTTTAAGTTTAAAATACGCAAAAAACTCGCAAGCGTCATTATTTGTCACTTTATATGTTGTCGTTTCAATTTTAACGGTTTTTACTTCAAATGATATTATCATATTGACGTTTACACCATTTATTGCTTATTTTTCAAAGCGTGCAAAAATTAATCCTATTCCTTACTTGATTGCTGAATTTGTTGCGGCAAATTCATGGAGCATGATGTTAGTAATTGGTAATCCTACTAATATATATTTAGCGACATCTTTTAATATTAGTTTTACTGAGTATTTTAAAGTAATGTTTATTCCAACTTTATTAGGGTCATTAATTGGCTTTATATCTTTATATTTAATATTTAGAAAACAACTTAAAATACCAATTACAAAAATTCATGAAGAAATAATAATAAAGGATAAATCTCTATTAATAATTGGTATTATACATCTAGCAATGTGCACTATCCTTTTAGCATTTTCTTCATATATAGATTTACCAATGTGGATAATTTCATTTATTTTTATGATTTCATTAGTTATTTTTGTTTTGATATTTAGCTTGAAAAACAAAGTTAGACGAATCGTACTTAAAAACACATTTAGACGAGGTCCTTGGAACTTAATACCATTTCTTGTTTCTATGTTTATTATTGTTTTAAGTTTAGAGAAGTATAATGTAACTAGTATGATTGCAGATTTGATTGGTACTAATAATCTTATATATAGATATGGTATTGTCTCGTTTTTATCATCAAATATCATAAATAATATTCCAATGAGTGTCTTATTTAGTAATATCCTAGCAACGAGCAGTTTTTCTAGTACAAGTGCGGTTTATGCAACAATTGTTGGATCAAATCTTGGAGCTTTGTTTACACCAATTGGTGCACTTGCAGGAATAATGTGGATGAGTATTTTAGGTAAGTTAGAGATTAAAATGAATTTTATTGATTTTATAAAACATTGTTTTATAGTAGCTATATTATCGCTTTTAGGAACTTTAATATCACTAGATATGGTTTTTAGATTTTTGGTTTAAGTCCATATAAATTGACTTTTAAGAGATAAAAGGTATAATAAGTTGTACAAATTAGTATGTGTTAATATTAAAATGATTAATCATTGGTTAGGGGTAGTTATGGACAATATAATTAGATTCCCAAAAGAGAAGATCAAGTTTGCAAATACTATTCAAGAAGCATTTGAAAATAAAGATTATAAGTTTGTAATTTCAAGCAAAAAAGAAATTATTGATAATGCTAGTATTTATCTTGATACAAAAATCATTGATCTACTTATTGAATCATATTTTGAGTTAGGGTATTTTGATGATGTTGTAACTATCTATGATGAATTAATTAAAAAGGATATTGAAAGTTTTGATATGATTTACCACACCTTGCTTAGCTATTTAAGCTATATGGATATATATCAAGCAAGAGGTCTTATTAAAAGAAGTAAACTTCTTAATAATGAATTAATCAAGCAGTATTATATTAATGATGGTGCTAATTATACTGCAGTAATTAATTTAAATGATAAGCAATTTAATCAAATGGGTTATTGCTTAATAATTGTTATTTTTATTGTAGAGCTATCAAAGGAAATGATAAATACTTTATCAATCGATAGTAGATACGTATTCTTACGATATTTTGATATGGTAAATACTGTATATGAATTAAGTGGAGATACAGACCTTGCTCAAGAGTTAGCAAGGGTGCTAAATTGGTTATTTCAAATTGAAGTTTAATAACTTGCAATATTTGGGAATTTTGGCTATAATATAATAGATATAAAGGAGAAACGTAATGAGTGTAAAATTAGAAAAAGTATCAGGATGTAAGGTAAAATTAAATTTTGTTCTTGCGGAAGAAGATTTTGATAAAGCAATTGATGAAGCTTTTGAGAAAAACATTGTAAATGTTGAAGTTAAAGGCTTCCGTAAAGGTAAAGTTCCAAGAGACATTTATAATAAAAAATTTGGTGAAGAAAGTTTATTTGATGATGCATTAAATATAGCAGTTAATAAAGCATATAATGATGCACTATTAAAACACAAATTAGAAATAGTTAATTCACCTGAATTAGATGTTGAGTACGAGACAATTGGTCGTGGCAAAAAATTGAAATTCAGTGTTAGTGTTGAAGTATGGCCTGAGGTTGAATTGGGCCAATATAAAGAATTAGAGGTTGAAAAAGAAACAACTGAAGTTACTGAGGAAGACATCAAAAATTATATTGATACTAATCTTAAATCATATGCTGAGCTTCAAATCGTTGAAGATGGTGTTCTAGAAAATGGATATACAGCTGTATTTGATTTTGAGGGATTTGTTGATGGTGTGGCATTTGAAGGTGGTAAGGCTGAGAACTACAGTCTTGAAATCGGTAGTGGACAATTCATTCCTGGTTTTGAAGACCAAATGTTAGGATTAGAAGCAGGAGAAGAGAAGACTGTTAAAGTTAAGTTTCCAGAAAATTATCAAGCTGAAAACTTACAAGGTAAAGATGCAGAATTCAAAGTTAAATTACATGAAATGAAAAAGCGTGTATTGCCAACTTTAAATGATGAATTTGTTAAAGAATTAGAACTAGAAAATATTAATAATGTTGAAGAATATAATGCATATGTTAAAGACTTATTGCTTAATGAGAAAAAAGAAGCAAGTGAAAATAAATTTGTTGATGACTTATTAAACAAAGCTGTAGAAAATGCAACGTTAGAAGTTCCTCAAGGATTAGTTAATGAAGAAGTTAATCGTGCATTTAGTCAACTTGAAAATCAAGCTAAGATGTATAATATTCCAGTAGAACAATTCTTAGGATTCTATGGTATAAGTAGCGCAGAAGAATACAAGAAAAATGTTGAACCTTCAGCTATAAATAATGTTAAACAAAGAGTTGTATTCCTAAAAGTTGCTGAAGCAGAAAAAATTAAGATTTCAGCTAAAGAATATAATGAAGAATTCGATGTAATTGCTAAAGAAACAAATAAATCAGTTGAAGAAGTTAAAAACTTATATTCTAAAGAATTATTAGCTCCATATTTGAAAATTAGAAAAGCTATTGATTTAATTAAGGAAACTGCTGTTATTAAATAAGGAGGGTATATTATGGCACATGACTCAAAAATAGATACTTGTTCATTTTGCGGGTTGCCTGCTACAGAAAATCGTCGACTCATTGAAGGGGATAATTGTTTTATATGTGAGATGTGTGTTGGTGTCTGTTATCAAATGCTAGATTTGGATAATGATGATGAAGACACAGATGATGTTCCTGAAACTGCAGAATTCAAACTTGAATTAACTCCACAAGGAATATATGAGAAATTAGATGAGTATATTATCGGCCAAGAATATGCTAAAAAAGTTTTAAGCGTGGCAGTGTATAATCATTATAAACGTGTTCAAAATAATTTGCTAGATTTAAAAAATATTGAAATAGATAAATCAAATATTTTGCTTTTAGGTTCTACGGGTAGTGGAAAGACATTACTCGCAAAGACTTTAGCAAAGATATTAAAAGTTCCATTTGCTATTGCAGATGCAACATCACTTACCCAAGCAGGGTATGTTGGTGAAGATGTTGAAAATGTATTGTTACGTTTACTACAAGCAGCTGATTACGATGTTGAACTTGCTCAAAAGGGTATTATATATATTGATGAAGTCGATAAAATAGCCCGAAAAAGTGATAACGTGTCAATTACTAGAGACGTAAGTGGTGAAGGTGTTCAACAAGCACTACTTAAAATACTAGAAGGAACTGTAGCAAATGTACCACCAGGTGGAGGAAGAAAGCATCCTCATCAGGAGTTTATACCATTTGACACAACTAATGTATTATTTATTTGTGGTGGTTCTTTTGAAGGTATTGAAGATGTAGTTAACAATCGATTAGGTAAAAAATCAATTGGTTTTAATTCTGTTGGAAACAATCATTCTTTAAGAACTCTTAAAGATGCTTATATGAATGTAAATCATGATGATATTCAAAAGTATGGAATTATACCTGAACTGGTTGGTCGCTTACCGGTATTAGCTGCTCTACTACCACTTGAAGTAAACGATCTAGTTAGAATACTAAAAGAACCAAAGAATGCTATTATCAAACAATATCAAACAATGTTTGAGATGGACGGAATTGATCTAGAATTTGAATTAGAAGCTTTAGAAGCTATAGCAGAAATGGCATATAATCAAAAAACTGGAGCAAGGGGTCTTCGTTCGATAATAGAAAACATAATGTTAGAGATTATGTTTAATGTTCCAGAGCAAAAAGCTCTTAAAAAGTGCATCATAACAAAGGATGTAGTTCTAAAAAAAGGGGAACCTAAATTAAGTAAGACAGCCTAATTGATTAGGCTTCTTTTAAGAAAGGAGTTGATTTTGTGTTTTCAAATCAAACGATAGTACAGGAGACATTACCAGCAATAATTGTTCGTGGATTAATCCCACTTCCAAACAACGAAATAAGACTTGATGTAGGAAAAATAGAAAACCAAAAAGCAGTTAAAGCAGCCTTAGATAAAAGTAAATATATAGTATTGTTAGTTCAAAAACATCTATCTGTAGAAAACCCAAAACCAAACGATATAAATACTGTTGGGGTTGTTGCGAAAATTATATATAATATGGATGCAACCCAAGTACACAAGCTTAAAGTTGTTGGTATAACAAGATGTGAAGTATTAGAGTATGTTAGTATGACTCCTTACTACACAGTTAGTTTTGTAACTAAACCATCTGAAAATGAAAATGTCAATGACGAGATTGCGTTTGTTAGATTATTAATTGATGAATTAGATGCAAATGGTCAAAAACTATTTGTCAACAATCCTGATTTAATTTCTAAAGTAACAGGCGGAGTAACAGCAGATGTGTTAACAGATTTACTTGCGTATAATTTACAATTAGATTTTAATAGTAAAATGAAGTACTTAAATACTTTTAATGTCAGTGAAAGGTTAAAGTTCATATTACAAGATATTAAGCGTGAGAAATATATTCAAACTATTGAAGCAAGCATTGATAATGAAGTAAAAAAAGTTATTAGTGAAAATCAAAAGGAATATTATCTTCGTGAAAAAATGAAAGTTATTCAAGATGAATTAGGAGATAAAGCAAAAAAAGAAACTGAGATTGATGAATTACGTAAAAAAATCTTAGAAGCCAACATGCCTAAGGATATTGAAGAAAAAGCACTAACTGAATTAGCAAGGTATAGTTCTTTATCAAGTGCAAGTGGTGAGAATGCAATCTCAAGAACTTATCTAGATTTCTTAATTGCTCTTCCTTGGAGTAATGAGTCTGTAGATACAACTGACATTAGAAAAGCTAAAGAACAATTAGATAAAGATCATTATGGATTAGAAAAAGTTAAGGATCGTATCTTAGAGTATTTAGCAGTTAGAATTATGACTAAAAAAAATCCACAAGCGATACTTTGTTTGGTTGGTCCTCCGGGAGTAGGTAAAACGTCTTTAGCAAGAAGTGTTGCTACTAGTTTAAACAAACAATTTGTTAAGCAATCTCTTGGTGGAGTAAAAGACGAAAGTGAGATTCGTGGCCATAGAAGAACATACTTGGGGGCACTTCCTGGTAGAATACTTCAAGGAATGAAAAAAGCTAAAGTGACTAACCCAGTTTTCCTTTTAGATGAAATTGATAAACTATCAAGTGATTACAAAGGGGATCCAGCAAGTGCGATGTTAGAAGTTTTAGATTCTGAACAAAACAAATATTTTAGTGATCATTATTTAGAAGAACCCTATGATCTTTCTAAAGTATTCTTTATAGCTACTGCCAACTATTTAGAAAATATTCCAGCAGCATTAAGGGATCGTTTGGAAATTGTTGAATTAAGTAGTTACACTGAGTATGAAAAATATGAAATTGCTAGGGGTCATCTAATTAATAAACAGTTAGATATTCATGGTTTAGCAAGAGCTGATTTTATTTTAAGTGATGAAGCTTTACTTGAGATTATTCGTAATTATACTAAAGAAGCAGGGGTTCGTGAATTAGAACGCCATATTGGTACATTAATTCGTCGAGCAATTAAAACCATCCTTATGGACAAAATTGAAAAAGTTAATATAACAAAAGATAATTTAGAAGAATGGCTGGGAAAACCAAAGTTTACTTATAATCGTGTAGATAAAGTAAATCAAATTGGTGTTGTAACAGGTTTAGCTTACACTGCCTTTGGTGGAGATACTTTACCAATTGAAGTTACATACTATAAAGGTGAAGGAAGATTAGTTTTAACTGGAAAACTAGGTGATGTAATGAAAGAATCTGCTCAAGCAGCTCTAAGTTTCGTCAAATCAAATTCTGACAAACTTGCTATTGAATCTGATTTATTCAAAAAGAATGATATTCACATTCATGTTCCTGAAGGTGCTGTTCCAAAAGATGGACCTTCTGCGGGGGTTGCTATTGCAACAGCAATTGCTTCTGCTTTTAGTCACAAGTATGTTAATCGTTTAGTTGGAATGACTGGAGAAATTACTCTTCGTGGTCGAGTATTACCAATAGGTGGATTAAGAGAAAAGGCGATAGCAGCTCATAGAAGTGGTTTAATAAAAATCATCATTCCAAAGGATAATCAAAAAGACATTGAGGATATTCCAACTAGTGTAAGAGAAAGTTTGGAAATTATAATGGCTGAAACTTTTGATGAAGTAATTAAACATGCGTTAGCATAAACTAGAGTTTTTAAAACTCTAGTTTTTTTCTTGCCATTAACTATTATTTATGATAGAATATGTTTAATAAACGGGTGAAAATATATGAAAATTGAGATGTTTAACTTATCATACATAATTTATGCGGTGTTATTTTTTTTGTTTTTGGTTTTTTGTCTGTTACTACTAAAGGATAAATCAGATAGTTATAAGAAAAGATTTATTTCTGGATTACTTTTTTTTGCTTTGATAGTTCATTTTCTAAAGTTGGCATTTGAGCCATATATAAATGATCCAACTGCAATTAGAAAAATAACTCCAGAGAATATTTGTGCCTTGTCAACTCTAGTTTTCCCATTTGTATTTTTAAGCAAAAGCAAGGTTTTAAAAGACTATATGTTCTATATAGGTGTATTAAGTGGAACACTTGCGATTTTTTTCCCGGTTGAAGCATTTGGAAAAGATGCTTTTATATTTGATACAGTAAGATTTTATATTGCTCATATAATAATTACAGTTGCTCCATTTTTAATGGTTGCTACAGGTCTGCATAAACTTGATTATCATCGTATATATAAAGTACCTATTATGTTTATTTTAGTTATGACTATTATTTTAGTAAATGAAATAATATTAGAAGAAATTGGGCTTGTGCCACTTCGTGGAGAAGACTTGCTATTTGATGGACATCGTAATTTTTCAATGGTATTTGGTGTCAGTGATTCTCTTCCTGGTGTTAGTGGCTTGCTTGATTTTTTCACCCCTAAGTTTATGATGAGAATCCCTTATGGTGAATTTTCCGGACAGAAGAAGTATTGGCCTATATTATGGGCTATCATTCCGTCGTTTGTCCTAATAGGAGGCTTAAGTTTTCTGCTTTCTATTTGGTTTGAAAAAAAACATATGCTTCAAGATATGAATAGTATTAAGGATTGGTTGAATAGAAATATATTTATTTCAAAGAAGAAATAATTAGAAAAAAATAATTGCGCTTTATTATTAAATGTGGTATAATAAAGAAGCATATGAATAATGTATTTATGACAATATCATAGGAGGATATTATGACTGGTTGGGACATTTTATTAATAATCATTGCAAGCTTATTAATAATTATAATCGTTTTACAAGAATCTAAAGAAGATGCTACCTCAGCTTTCACTGGTGAAAAATCTGAATTATTTGCTAACAAAAAAGAACGTGGAATTGAAGTATGGATTAGTTGGGTAACTACTGGACTAGCAGTTGCATTCTTACTTGTATCTGTAATCGTTTCATTCTTTGTTGATAGATTGTAGTCATAATAGGCCTTTTCATAGGCCTATTTTTTAATAAGAGGTAAAGAAATGAAGGATAAAATTTTAAACTTAATGAATACAAAAAATTATATACCAAGAACTTTAGAGGATCTTAGTATACTTTTAGAATACAATCAAGAGTCATTAAGTATATTGCTAGATGAAATGGAAAATGATTTTTTAATTAAGAAAACTAAAAAGAAAAAATATGATTTATTAAGAAAGTTTAACCTACACTTAGGAACAATTGAAGTGAAAGAAAAAGGGTTTGGCTTTATTATTTCTGAAGAGTTCACTGAAGATTTGTATGTCCCTAAAGAATTTATTGGCGGAAGTATGAATAAAGATAAGGTCTTGTTCTCAGTGATTAGTGGTGATGATACTAGTGGTCAAAGAAAAGAAGCAATGGTCACCCAAGTTGTTCAACGTAATTTACAAAATATTATTGGTAAAATTGCTTTAAATGAAGAAGGAAAAAAAGAGTTTGTTCCTGAGGACAAGAAACTCAATCTTAAATATGATGTTGTTGATTTTGGAATCAGTGTTGTTGGAGATGTAGTAGATTTTTCAATTGATCAATATGTAAATGCTTATTTGGTTAGAGGAAGAATTAAGAATATTATTGGTAATATCAACGATGTTGGTATAGATATTAAAGCAGTTGCTTATAAGTATGCATTCCATTCTGAATTTCCTAATGAAGTAATCGAAGAAGTTAAAAAATTAAGTATTGATGTAGAAAAAGAAAAACTAACAAGAAGACAAATAACAGGAAATATTATCACTATTGATGGTGAAGATGCAAAAGATTTAGATGATGCAATAAGTGTTAGACTTCTAGATAATGGCAATTATGAATTAGGTGTTTATATTGCTGATGTATCATACTACGTTAAAGAAGATTCGAAATTAGATGAAGAAGCATATGAAAGAGGAACAAGTGTGTACTTGGCTGATAGAGTAATACCAATGCTTCCTCATAAATTATCTAATGATTTATGTTCACTTAATCCAAATGAAGATAAATTGGTTATGGCGTGTGTTATGGAAATTAATAATATAGGTAATGTTGTTAGCCACGAAATATTTGAAGGCTATTTAAAGACAAAGTATCGTATGACTTATACTTCTGTAAATAATATCCTTGAGAAACACGATGATGAAGAAATTAAAAAATATATAAATATTTATGAAGATATAAAACACATGTATAACTTATCTTTGATCTTGAAAGAAGAAAGAGTTAATAGAGGATCACTTGATTTTGATATACCAGAATCTAAAATTATTGTTGATGAGAGCGGAAAACCAATTAATGTTGAACTTATGACTAGAGGCGTTGGTGAAAAATTAATTGAAGAGTTCATGCTTAAAGCCAATGAGACGGTTGCTGAAGTTGTTCTTAACTTACAGTTACCATTTATATATAGAGTTCATGATGAACCAAATAATCTAAAACTAACTAAGTTTAGAACTGTTGTTAAAGCTTTAGGTTACTCATTTAATATTAAAAAGAATAAAGTTCATCAAAGTGCTTTACAAGATTTACTTGGTAGTATCAAAGAAGAAGACCGTGGCGTTTCTACTTTACTACTTCGAATGATGGCTAAGGCTAAATATAGTGAGAAGAATATTGGCCATTATGGTTTAGCAAGTTATGCTTATACTCATTTTACTTCGCCGATTAGAAGATATCCTGATTTAATTGTTCACAGATATTTAAGAAAGTATTTACTAAAAGGCGAGGTAACAATTAAGGATCAAGAAAAGGCATTAAAGAATATAATTACTGTGGCAAACCATTCTAGCAAAAAAGAACGTGATGCAATTGAATGTGAATATGAAGTTAATGATATGAAAAAAGCTGAATATATGATTGATCATATTGGTGAAATATATGAAGCAACGATTACTTCTGTTACAAACTTCGGTTTGTTTGCTGCTCTAAATAATACTATTGAAGGATTTATACATATTTCCACTCTTGATGGTTATTTTGTATACAATGAAACCAAGATGGCTCTTGTTAGCCCTGAAAAGGTATATAGACTTGGGGATAATGTTAAAGTTAAAGTTAAAAAAGCAAGCAAGGAATTAAGGCAAGTTGATTTTGCGATTGTTGGGAGTGATAGAAATGGAAAACACAATAAAGGTAATTTCAAGAAACAAAAAAGCAGGTCATGAATATTTTATTTTAGATACATATGAAGTGGGAATTGTTTTAAAAGGGACAGAAATTAAATCTATTAGAAATAATAAAGTTAGTATTCAAGATGCATATTGCCAAATTAGCAATAATGAATTGTGGATTATTAATATGCATATTGGAAAGTATGAAAAAGGTAATATTTTTAATCACGAGGAAACAAGAAATAGAAAATTACTAGCCCATTCAAGAGAGATTAGAAAAATGGTTGGTAAAACAACACTTGAAGGATTAACTTTAATTCCATTAGAGGTTTATATTACTAATGGGATGGCAAAGTTAAAAATTGCTTTGGCAAAAGGTAAGAAGGCTTACGATAAAAGAGATGATTTGAAGGAAAGAAGTATCAAAAGAGACATTGAACTTAATTATAAAAACAAGAGGTAAGTTATGAAATGTGAAAGATGTGGAAAAGAATTTAAAGAATATGTTGATGCTTGTGATAATTGTGGGTTTGATTTTGAAGAGGGTCGTATTATTAAGAAAAAATTAAATTTAAAATATGATGAATCCTTATATACTAATAATACTGATTTAATAGATTATCCAATATTAACATTTATATTAGGAATACTTTCAATGATTATTCCAGTATATCTATTTAGTATTTTAGCTTTGATATTATATAAAAAGGAGTCTAATTCTAGTTATATTCCAGCAAAGAATATCGGTAGAATACTTGCAATATTGGGTATATTTTCATCAACAGGGTTGACATTATTCATTTTATTTACATTTGTCTTTTAGTACAGTATAATATATATAGAAGGATAACTTCTATTTGGGATAGTCATGGTTTCGACAGGCTATTTGAAGTAATGTAAGCATGCCGTTGTTGCGAACGATAAAACGCCGAGGTTTTTAAATAACCGGAAACACAAATCAAAAATTAGCTTTCGCTGCTTAATAGCGTAGCACTCTTGATTCGACCGACCTTCAGGGTTTAATTAATAGAGTCTAAGAAACTGCAGGTTGAATATTTTGTTAGTTTCGCCAAAATATTTGAAATCTAGAAACTAGTCATAGTTAGTTTGCTTATTGCATAACTATGTATGAACTAAAGATAATAAGATAAGCATGTAGAAAGCAGAATGAATAATAGTTTGGACAGGGGTTCGACTCCCCTCTATTCCACCATTTAGAATGAATAGGTTTGATACAATTTAACGATTTGTATTGAACCTTTTTTTGCTTTACAGGGTTAGTTTACAATTTTTACGTGTATTATGAGTATTTGTATGATGTTATTGGTGAACATCATATAAAAAGGAATGAAAAAATTATTGTGTACTTTACATTTTTCTGCCTATATAGAATTTTTATATAAAAAAGACTATTGACTTACTTTGTCAACAGCCTCAAGCAGAAAGGTATTTATCTGCTTTATTTATTTAAAAAAGTTATCATTGCACTAACATGATTAATGACAATCACAAATTAAATGAAACCATAAAAAAGATGGCTAATTCATTTTTGTTATATAGAGTATGCTTAAAACCAATCGATGGTTTTGTTTTCCCAAAACTTTATTTTGAAATCTTACTTGTCAATGTTCTTTTTTATCTTAATCATTGCGAGCCCTAGTAAAACAGCAAACACCAAAAATAGCGCTGAAGCGATACCAAACTGTAATCGCTCGGATGAAGAAAGATCGCTGAATATAGCTACTGCTAAAAAAGCGAGTGTACTGAGTACAAATATGGTAAAAGAAACGGATATAGCAACGATAAAACGATGGTTACGTGCTTTAAGACTAGAATTATCGCTGAACGATTCAGGGCGTTCATTCGTATACTCTTTACGCCACACATACGCACTGGCCATTTTTCCAACATACTCCCATCCAAAATCCTCATAGGTCTGTTTATAATTCTTTTTGGGAGTAGCCTGCATGTCAACTACATATCGGTATTTTCTTGGCTCTGATTTTTCAAACCGCATAGCAATAGAACTAAATTGACCGATTTTTGCTGGATGCCAACCTGTCGTTGCAAGTTCCTCGAACCATTGTTCATATTCTGCTGGAACAACATATTTAAAAACTGAAAAGAAGAATATTTTTTTGTTTTTCATAATACTGCCTCCAAATTTAAACAAATTTCTTTTATCCTCTTTGATTCCTCGATTAATATTTGCTCTCCTATTTTTGTAATTAGATAGAGCTTTTTACGTTCGATTTCTCTTGTGGGGCATATCAAACCATCCGCTTCTAGTTTTCCTAAACTCTGATAGATGGTACCTGCACCGAGCACGATACGCCCACATGTCAACTCTTTTACATGAAGCATTACTCCATAACCATGTTTCTCTTCTTTTAATGAAAGGAGTATGTATAACATTGTTTCACTCATTGGTATAAATCTTTTTTTAATTGCATCATAATTCATAAATCACCTCTATATCACAACAATATACATCACGTTGTGATACATTAATTATATATCATATTGTGATATATGTCAATACAAATTTTGTAAAATAATAAAAATCTTTTTTAAACAACACAAATAGTGTTCTTGTTTTGTTTTTGTAGCGCTTGAATGTATCAAAGTTGTTTGTGATTCCTACGGCAAAACGGATAGACAACTCCTAAGTCTACTAACTATATTACGAAATTTAGTAGGTAATTAACATCTGCATTTTATTCCACATTAGACAAAAGTGAATGCCAATTTTTAATACATAGAAAGGGAATAATCTCTTATTTGTATGTAATGTTATAGTATAGTGAGTGATAATTAATATTTTGTTTTTTGAATAGATATAATAGTGTTTTTGTATAATTTGAGATTTTAATAGATATATGATATAATCAATTGAATTAGAAAATAGAAATAACAAAAAAATTAGATCCAGAGACTAGGTTGACTATTTATTAAGTAAAGAGGTGTATTTATGGATGAAGAATTGATTGCTCCTTGCGGAATGAACTGCGCTTTATGCATAGCATATCAATTTAAGGAAAATGATATAAACAAACTAGGATTTCATAAAAAATATTGTCCTGGTTGCATCCCTAGAAAAGAAAACTGTATGCATATGAGAGATACATGCGAATTGCTTGCCAAAGGTACTATTCGGTTTTGTTTTCAATGCAAAAATTTTCCTTGTAAGAGATTAAAAGCATTAGATAAACGATACCGAACAAAATACCATATGAGCATGGTAGAAAACCTCAACTATATCAAGGAGTTGGGAATGGAAGAATTTCTGAAAAATGAAAATGACAAATGGCGTTGCAAAGATTGCGGAGGGACTATTTGCTGTCACAACGGATTATGCTTAAACTGTAATGTTGATATGCTCCTCAACAACAAAAAATATCACTGGGGAGAAGAATAGAGTAATATCATTTATTTGGAGGTTTAAAGATTATGAAATTAGATGGTTTTGGGATTTTTGTAAAAGACATGGCAACGATGGTCCGTTTTTACAGGGATGTTATGAACTTTGAAATTAAGGAAGATGAAAACACATCAAATGTGTATTTGATTAAAGACGGCATTTTGTTTTTATTATACCGTCGGGCAGATTTTGAGAAGATGACAAATAGAACCTTTGGATATGCGAATAATATTAATGGGCATTATGAAATTGCAATAAGTGTTGAAAACTATGCAGCGGTTGATTTGACATTTAAAGAAGTAGTATCTAAAGGAGCTATACCTGTTTTGGAACCTACCACTGAGCCTTGGGGACAACGCACATGTTATATATCCGACCCAGAAGGGAATCTAATTGAAATTGGTTCGTTTAACAAGTAAAGACACCATATTAGAAAAAGTGAAGATAGGTTTTTGATTTTGCAGTTATAGTTATATAATTTATATATAAAGGTTAGTCATTGCTATAGCACTCCTAAAGTAGACAGTGAATATATAAAGTTATTCGTTTTTTAAGTTAGGAGTATTTTTATATGTGTAGTTTATTATTATTAGCACTACGTTTTATGATACAATGTTTTCATTCTTTCTTTATTTAAAATTTCTATTAGAATAGAGTTAATTTAGTGAAATATCATTTATTTCTATAAAGTATACTGGGTGCGTAAAAAGAATTAATATCAATATTACTAAATCAAACATATGATAAAGATGCGAATTTGGATTCTATTATTGAAAGATTTGAATTTAGGAATTTTTTGAAGATGTATTTTGTAATCATTACTTGAGGATAGTTAAATATATCAAAATTTAACTTCTAAAAAAGTAGATATGAATATATGTCTTGACATAAACTAAACAAAATAGAATAATATTAATATAAATTTTTATTATAACATTCATTGTTGTGATGTTTTTGTTACAATAATAATGACCTATAGAAGAGGATAATTCATATGTTTCAATTACTTAAAATGCGTAAAGAACAATTTTTTGTAACAGTCTTTTTGATTACTATATTAGTAATAGTGTTTTTAATTGCACCATTTACTGATACTGTTAATGGTTTTATAAAAATTTTAGTTAGTCCAAGTGTTTTAATTACGGACTATATATTTATAGCGGGGTTATCGGCTACACTCTTAAATGTTTTATTAACAACATTTATGAACTTGTTTATTGTGTATAAACTTGGACTGAAGATGACAGGTCCTATATTTGCTTGTTTACTTACTATTGCAGGTTTTGCTTTTTTTGGAAAGAACCTTTTTAATGCTATTCCGCTTTATATTGGAATATATCTTTATGCTAAAGTGTCTAAAACAGAATTTAAAAATCATATTATTGTTATGCTTTTATCTTCAGGAATATCTCCAATTGTAAGTTATTTAATATTTGGATTAGATATCGATTTATTATTATCAATTCCTATTGGAGTTTTTACGGGTATTTTTATTGGCTTTTTGTTACCAGCATTTAATGCTCATGCACTAAGGTTTCATCAGGGATATAATTTATATAATACTGGTTTTTCTATGGGTGTAATTTCAATGATGCTTACTGGTGCACTTACTTCATTTAATCAAGTCATCCCAAGAAGTATAGAAGTAAATAATGATTATCATTTTCCGCTTCTTATTTCTACAATCATAGTATCCTTGTTATTTATTGCTTATGCGATTATCTCTGATAAAGAGGTTTTTAAGAAGTATAGAAATTTGATAAAAAGTTCAGGGCGATTAGTAACAGATTTTGTAAGAGATCATGGAAAAGAAGTGGTAGCATTAAATATCGGAATATTAGGTTTATTAGTATCTGTTGTAATAATTGTTACTGGTGTATTAGTAAATGGAGCTGTTATGGGAGCAATATTAACTATACTTGGATTTGCTGCGTTTGGGAAACATATTAAAAATGTTATTCCTGTCATGTTGGGTGCTGGATTAGCAATTATTTTAACACCAATAGAGTTTACTATTGGTCCTATACTAGCATTGTTCTTTGTGACTGGACTTGCACCATTAGCTGGAAAGTATGGATTTTTTGCTGGTATAATAGCTGGATTTATACATCTTTTAATTGTTAGTTTAGCTCTTAATTTTCAGGGTGGATTTGATTTGTATAATAATGGATTTGCTGCAGGGTTTGTAGCAGCAGTATTGTCACCTATTTTTAATACATTTAATGAATTAAGGGGGGTCATAACAGATGAGAAAAACTGAAAATAAAAAATTATCACAAATAGTTGGTGAACTTACAGCATTTTTTCTTAACCATGGAAGTGATACTTTTGAAATTGAAGTAAACCAAAAAAATGATCAAGAAAAAATAACAATTAAAACTAAAATGATTAAGAAAGAAGATTTGGATTTTTTTCTTGAAAAAATGAGTAGAAAAAGAGAAACTGAAATTGAGACATATGGATGGTCTTTAATGGGGGATACCGAACTAGAAATAACTGGATTACTTATAGATGAAGTTTTTCATGAGGAAAAAAACGGTAATCTAATTGTTACATTAAACAGAGTTAGAAAACAACCATAATATTATATAGTTTTATCCAGATATTAATATTATATTTATATTCATTAAGATAAAATTATGAGGTGAAACAATGAGCGAAAATAATTATACTAGACGTAAAAGATATAGTGGGAAATACCCTAAAACTTTTAAAGAAAAATATAAAGAACAAAACCCTGATAAATATTTGGAAACAATTAATAAGGTAATGAGTAAGGGCAACACTCCTGCAGGTATGCATAGATCTATTATGATTGAAGAGATTCTTTCTTTTTTTGATATTAAGGCTGGAGAGGTTGGAATTGACTTAACAACCGGTTATGGTGGACATAGTAAAGAAATTTTAGATAAGCTTAATCATACGGGTCATTTATATGGTATTGATCAAGACCCAATAGAATTACCTAAGACTAATGAGAGATTACAATCATATAGTTTCACTGAAAAAGACTTTTCTCTTCATCACTTAAATTTTAAAGACTTCCACAAGATAAAAGATGGTGGTTTTGATTTTATATTAGCTGATTTAGGTGTATCTTCAATGCAAATTGATAATCCCGAAAGAGGTTTTTCTTTTAGAGAAGATGGTCCATTAGATTTAAGAATGAATCCTGATGTTGGTAAACCTGCAAACATAAGGTTACTTGAGTTAAGTGAATTAGAGATCGAGCATATGCTTATTGAAAATGCAGATGAGATTTATGCAAAACAAATTGCATATGAAATTACTAAAGCCAAACAACAAGGTCAATTTATTCAAACGACTTCTGATCTGTATAAAAAAATATCAATTGCATTAAAGCATTTACCAAAAGAAGTATATAGTGATGAACTTAAAAAGGCAGCGAGTAGGACTTTTCAAGCTTTGAGGATAGAAGTTAATAGTGAATATGAAGTTCTTTTTGAACTGCTTGATAAATTGCCAAATTATTTAAATCCAGGTGGAAGAGTTGCAATATTGTCTTTCCATTCGGGTGAAGATAGACTTGTAAAAAAGGCATTCAAACATTATTTTAATGAAGGGGTTTTTAAATCAATAGATGGACCAATTAGTCCATCGAGTGAAGAGATATATAATAATCCTCGTGCGAGATCTGCAAAACTTAGAACTGCGATAAAGGCATAAAATAAATATTAGTAATAAATTTAACTCCAGCAAATTCTTATGTTTTTGCTGGTTTTATTTATTCGTAATTAAATTCTAGAAATAAATTGAAATTTTATTCATATTATGTTATAATTTTGTAGTAATAAAAAGATAATAGAAGGTTGAACAATGAAACATTATTACAATGAATTACCAAAGAATTCCAAAGAATTTTTCAGTATTGATGCCAAAGATAGTAAAACAATATTATGGTTAAATATCGTTGCCGTAGTTATGTTAGTTATTGTTGGGTTACCTTTTATTTTATTTAAACCATACGATATTTCAAGTTTAGATACTTTTTTTACTTTTTTAATAATAATATTACCAAGTATGTTTATGTACATTGTATTACATGAACTTATTCATGGTTTGGTTTATAAGTTATACACAAAACAAAAATTAACGTTTGGGTTTACTCTTTTTGTGGCTTTTTGTGGTGTACCAAATATATATATTAAAAAGAAAGCTGCGCTTGTGGCAGTTTTAGCACCTTTCGTATTTTTTTCAATAATTCTGATACCGGTTATCTTAATAGTACCTGCTAATTTATTTTACTTAATATCACTGTTTATATTTTGTTTGCATTTTAGCGGTTGTGTTGGAGACTTTTTTGTAGCATATATTCTAATAAAGAGTAAAGGCGAAGTAATCATAAATGATACTGGTCCAAAGCAAACATTTTATATTCTTAATGAAAATACGAATTTATAATATATATTATTTAGTTATTATAAATTTGAAATTAGATATTTAAAAACTAGTAGGAGGTTAATTATGAGTTTTCGAGCAAAGATCAGTGCTATTACACCATTAACATGTGTAGCTACATATTTATTTTTAGGATTTCAATTTGGACTTTGGAAAGAGGGACTAGTAGTATTTTTACTTATACCAATAATGCCGATTTTATTGGGCTATAAAAAATTACGTTTCTCTGTTGGGTTTATTATTACAATTATTTATTTAATTATGGGATTTGGATTTCACTATTGGCATCCAGGATGGATTATATTCTTCTTAATTCCGATTATTCAAATTCTTATTGCTCCTTCATCAAAAAAATGGTTTAAAACAAAGAATGACAAAACTACTATAATAGATGATGAAAATATTTTATAAATAGAATAATATATTTGTGAATATTAAATAAACATTAAAATGTGCACCTTATTTTTTTAAAAAAAAGGGGCACATTTTTCTTTGCTTTTGATTATGTCTTTAAATTAATATGTTGAAATCCAACAAGTTATTGTTTTATATTGTAAAACATAGTATAATTAATCGAGAAAATATTTATATAATAGAAAGGAATCAATTTACTAATTGATCGAGTAACTAATTATGTACTTTTATCCAGATAGCAATGATAAAATAACTGCAAAAATGATTGAAGAAATAGAATTATTTCTTGGATATTGGAATTTAAGTGAAGCAAGACTATTAGACTTAGTTGAAAAAAAGCATTTACCAAAGAAGTGCAATAGTATGCTTGATTATGGGTGTGGAGAGGGTAGACTTATATTAAGATATAAAAAGTATTTTAAAAATATAACTGCAATTGAACCAGATAAACATAGATTTGAAATTGCAAAAGAAAACATTGAAAAAACAGACAATAGTGTAAAAATGTTAAATGGATACTATAATGATTTTAATTTAAACGATCAATTTGATTTAATACTATGCAGTCATATTATTCAACATATCTCAAATATTGATGTTGAAAAAGTATTCAATGATATATACAATGGATTAAAAATCGGCGGGAAATGTTTTTTAATGACAACTCATTCAAAAGTAGGTAGTACTTATTATGTTAATGCAAGTATAAAGAATGGTTATTATAATGAGAATATCATTTCTGAAGAGTTATTTCATAGAAGTCTTGAAGAAAAGGATATATTACCAACAGCAATTTTTGACATACAAAAACTTAAACTTTCTTTGCAAAAAGCAGGCTTAAAACTTATTAAGTATTATGTTTTTCATTTAGATAATAAAAACAAGTCATATAAAATAATTAATGATAAAACAGTAAACACTTTTTCTTGCTTAAAGAAAAAGCATGGTCGTGATATGTTGTTAGTAATAGAAAAATCTAGGAGGGTTTAATATGTTGACAATAAAAGAGGGTATACTAGGATGTTTGTTTGCGGTAAACATTAATGGGAGTAATTGTAAAAATATTGCTAAGGATATTGACTCAAAGCTTTTTTGTAATAATTTTGTTGAAAAGCAAATAAGTAAATCCTATGAAGATTATTTATCAACATTAAATTTTGTTTTGTCGGGAGGTGGAATAATTAAAGAGGGGGTTCACTATGAACTAAAACCTTCTGAAATACCAATGGATTTATTTGGCCAAAAAAATACAACTAGAAACTTGTATGCATTTTGTTCAATACATGCTGAACTGAACTTAGCCGTTTTCTCTTTTAATATAGATGTAAGCGGGTTATCTACTCCGGATGTAATAACTTTAAACCAAGCAATTTATGGAGGGTATAAAATTAAAACATTTAATAAAGACTTAGGTGAATATGATGACTTGTTGTGTTTGATGAAGGCGTACATGGATTCAATTAAGTGTAAGTTTCCAAAAAGGAAATCTATTTTTGATTACTCAAGCAATAGTATATCTAAAGAATATAGCCCATATGTGCTAATAGAAATAAAAGAGATAACCCATTCTAATGATGATTTATCTTTAATTTGTAACCCAACAGAATTAATAAAAAAATATTCTCAAGAGTTTTATGGTATTATTACCGGTGATGAAGGATATGAATTTGTTCCCAAACAACGATGCGATGATTTATTAAGTGAAAACTGGACTACAAGAGATTTCTTCGTAACTATTCCTTTCTTAATGGGATCATTATCTATAAATCTAGCAAACTCAAAAAGACATAGTGAGTATCTAAAGCTTCAACAAAATTTTAATGAGAGTAGATATCGCGAAGTAAATAAATATTTCAACGTTTATAAAAACAAAATAATTGCAGGATTATCTCATGGTGTTGCAATTATGGTAGAAGAAGGATTAGTTGTGAGAAGACTGCTTGATAGAATATTATTATCTAAAGTTCTTGAAACAAACAAGGATATGGGAATTACTTTTAAAACTAGAAAAAAAATTATTACCACCATCAATAGAATAGCTTCTTTGAATATAATGGAAATTGATTCATTGGAAAAGCTAATAATCTCAAAAATGAATATTTTGCAAGATCTTGAAAAAGTTAAATATAATCTTGATTTAAATCAATCAGAAATTGATATAAAGTACTCAAGGACTATTAATGCAGCTGTAATACTATTTACAATTCTTCAAATTATTATTGCAATCTATACGATATTTTTAAGTTAAAAAAACCTCATGATGAGGTTTTTATTTTGATTTCTAAATTATGATAAATTTAAAGCTATATATTCTAAATCTCTTAAATTCTTTTGCGGATCTTATATTCACATGGCTACTAATTGGATTAGTAATTAATAAGAAAAATATTAGTAGAACTAGTCTTAATATAAAATCAATAGATGGGACAATTAGAAGTAAACTTAGTAAAATTAAAAGACTTGCAACAGTATCAATTGTTGTGGCTGTTAGTATTCGTGAATAAATATTTTTAAGACGAAAAACAGAAATCATTCCAAATATAATGAAAAGCCAAGAAATAACTAATAAAACTATTGTAACATAAATCATTTTTCTCTACCCCCAGTCATAATGAATTTAGAAAGTAGAGTCATAGTAAGAAATCCTATTATTCCATACGATATAGCAATATCTAATAAAGTTTTACTATCAATATAAATAGCGTACACGACAACAAATATAATGATTTTTATCGAAATTAGATTCAACATTAAAATGCGGTCCCATATTGTTGGGCCTATTAGTAACCTAATAAATGATACTATCATCCCAATAACTAATATTAATAATGTTATAAGCAAAAATGTATCAATCATTTTACTTTCTCCTTTGCTTTTAGTAATTTTTCAAATCTGTTTCGAATAGGCGCTTCTAATGATTCTATAGGTGTATTTGGTTTTGCAAGTACCATTACTTTAATTATATTATCATTAATGTCAATTGTGATTGTTCCTGGAGTTAGAGTAATTGAGTTGGCGATTATCCCTACTTGCACAGGATCCTTAACATCTAAGACAATATCAAAAATAATTGGTACAGTATTATGTTTAATTATGTTAATTACATATATAAATGATGATTTAAATATTTCATAGAATAGAATGAAAAAATAGATTATCAATCTATGAACTCTAATAGATTGGTACATAAATCCGTTCTCATCATAAAGGACATGAAAGCTTGCAACACTTACAATAGCACTAAAGATAATACCTGTAATTATTGTTTCCAAGTGAAAGTTGAAGTTTAATAAAAACCATAAAAACAGCATAACAATAAATATTTTGTATCTATAAATAATAAATTTCATAGTTGGCCTCCTTATTTATTAAATTTTTCTAATGTAATTATTACATATATTCAAAAAAATTTGTTTCAATAAAAGGAAAAAAGATTGTCCATATAGACTGACTTTAGAATATTATTGGAAAAATATGACTTTGTTTAAAGCGTGTATGCAGTTGAAAAAACAAATAAAAAGGTATATAATAAATGAAGAGGTGCATATGTATGGAAAAATGGATCATATTTGATTTTGATGGTACAATAGCGGATTCTGTAAAAACGTCGGTTAAAGCATATAACATCTTAGCAGAAAAGTATAAGCTACCTTTGATTTCAAAAGAAAAGTTAGCAGTAATGAAAGAATCTTCAATTAAAAAGCATTTAAAAGAAAATAATATTTCATTGATTAAGATGTTGTTTTTAAGAAAGAAATTTCTTAAGCTCTATGAATCCTTAATTAATGAGATAACTCTTTTTGAAGAAATGAGAGATTTATTAATTTATCTTGATAATAAAGGATTTTTATTGGCTGTATTATCTTCAAATAAAATTAAACATATTAAAGATATAGCAAATAAATTTAACCTGAATATGTTTGATACCATGATTGGTGGTGCATCACTTTTTGGAAAAGAACATCTTCTAAAAAAACTAATTAAGAAAAAGAATATTAATTTATCAAATGCAGTATATGTTGGTGATGAATCTAGAGATATAATTGCTTCAAAAAAAGTAAATTTAAAAATAATATCAGTATCATGGGGATATGAACATAAAGATGTTATTGTTAAGCAGATCCCAGATTATATTGTTGATAATCCTAATGAGCTTAAGGAAGTCATTATATCTCATTTCGCGAAATAGAAAAGCATTTTCATAGCTGAAGAAAAGCAAATTTGTAGTTTCTAATTTTTTTATATGGTAAAATACAAAAAGAGTAAGTAGTTTTATTTTCTAATAATATTTGGCGCCCTATACAGTTAGTCCATTTGGTATTATCGGACTTGTTAATCCAGATGGTTTATTATCCTGATATAGTGTATGGATTATTTGTTTATATTAAAAAGGGTTAAATTTATAGTTGTATTTATTAATTGTGGGTGTAGATTCTTAGAGTAGATAAATATTTACTTGCTTCAAAAATTTTTACAGAAAGGAAAGGGTGGTTTATCTACACTACTGATTTAATGGCTAAACATCAAGTGAAAAGAAAGTTTTCTATAATTGAATATATACCAATAATGTTTAAAGCAGCTTATAGCTTTTTACTAATGAGAATTTTAAAACGTAAAAAATTAGTTAACAAGCAGTTTAAAGAAAGAATAATGCTTGCTGTAACTGAGGTAAATGGTTGTGCTCTATGTTCTTATATGCATACAAAAATGGCTTTAAAAACAGGTATGACTATTGAAGAAATAAAACAAATTCTTTCAGGGGAATTAGATGATATTCCTAATGAAGAAGTTATTGCAGTTTTATTTGCTAAAGACTTTGCTTTCAACAAAGAAAAAATAGATATGGAGTTTTATAATAAATTACTTAATCAATATGGTTTTCTTAGAACAAAGTTAATTATATATATTGTTAATTTTATAACAATGACAAATGCTATGGGGATATCATTGGATTTATTAAAAGCTACATTGTCTTTTAAACATGTGAAAAAAAGTTGTGTTCTTAATGAAATATTAATTCCATTAAGTACATTAGTATTTTTTCCTTTGTTTTTAATAATATCTTTATTCATAGTTCCGTTTATGTACCTAAGATTAATAAGAAAGAATAATGAATAAATAGTATTAAAACTTTGATAATTATCAAAGTTTTTTTGTTTGTAAATACTATACTTTTCTAGTATAATTAATATAAGTAGTGTTGATATTAATCCGGGAGGAAATATGAAATATAATACAATAATAATTGGTGGAGGAACAGCAGGATTAATGTGTGCTTACCAGTTAGAAGAAGCAAACATAGATTATGTTGTATTAGAGAAGAATGATTCACTAGGGAAGAAGCTTTTGTTAACAGGAGGTACGAGATGTAATGTAACTAATAATTTAGACACTAGTTCTTTTATTAGTTCATTAACGATACCTCATAGAAGATTTTTGTATTCCTCTTTAAGTGACTTTAACACTAAAGACATTATAAAATTCTTTAATGATAATGGATGTAGTTTAGTGCTGAATGAAGGTTTTAAGTACTTTCCAAAATCATATAAAAGTATCGATGTATTGAAGGTTTTTATTGAAAAAATATCAAAAAACAGAATTATTTTAAATTCTAATGTTACTAAGATAGCTAAGAATAATGAATTATTTGTTGTCCAATCTGGAAGTCAAATTTACCAAGCAACTAATGTTGTAATAGCAACAGGATCCAAAAGTTTCCCAAAAACCGGTAGTTGTGGAGATGGTTTAGAATTTGCGAAGATGTTAGGAATTAATTATTTTGATTTTACTCCAGCAGAAACTAATGTGTTTTCTAGACAAGTTGTTAATGAATTAGCTGACCTTCAGGGTTTTAGTTTTAAAAATATTAATGTTTCGATTAAAAACACCAATATTAAAACACAAGGAGATGTTTTGTTTACTCATTTTGGTTTAAGTGGACCAGCAATTATGCATTTGTCAGAATATATATTTGATTATTTAAAGGAGGGTAATGTCACACTAAAGCTCCCCTTAACAAACAGTACACAAGAGGAAATTAATTCTTTGTTTATCGAAGCAAGAGAAAAGAATTTTTCACTTTTGAAAACTTTGGAGAAATTGACTACAAAAAAAATAGCCAAAATATTAATAGATCAATTATCTATAGAAGAAAAAAATTTTGCTGATTTAAATAAAAGACATATTTTAAGTATCAAAGAAAAACTATTGGGTTATGATATTACAGTAGATAATGTGTTAGATGTAACAAAAGCATATGTTAATAAGGGTGGTATTGATACAAAGGAACTAAGTCCTAAAACCATGGAAGTTAAATCAGTTACTAACTTATATTTTATTGGCGAAACTGTAGATTTACATGGACCTATTGGTGGTTTTAATATAACGATTGCTTTTTGTACGGCTGTAAGTGCAGCAAAAGATATAATTAAAAAGAATCATTGAAATGTTATTTATCATCAATCTATTAAATTATTATTAAAAAGTGAAATTGTATAATATTTAGATTTGAGATTTATATAATTTTACTTGATGCTTGTGTAGATTATTTTATATTGTATTAAATGAATTTGAGTAAAAAGCCAATACTATATTTAAGATAATATGTTAATGATGGCATATTGATAATGTACAATAAAAATGTTACTTATTTAAAGGGGTATGAAAATGGAATTAAATAAATCACAATGGGTTATTCAAGACAAGTTTGATTTTTTAGAGTATTTAAATGGATTCAAGCGAAGCGATAAAGTTAAATGGTCAAAAAATATCTTAAAAACAGATTCAGATGTTTTAGGAATGCGTACAAACGATGTTAGAAACATTGCAGAAGAAATAATGAAAGGAAACTTTTACTCTTTTTTAGATTTAGATATTGTGGATTATTATGAAACTATCGCTATATATGGTATGATAATATCAAGATTAAGTGATAAGAAACAGTACTTAAAATATATTGATAAGTACTTGGCATATATGAATTGTTGGGCTCATTGTGATTTGCTTCAATTCCCTCTTCTTTATGAAGAAGACAATATTTACTTGGAATTATCCAAGCAATATTTAAATGATCCTAGAACGATGGTTAGACGACTAAGTCTATTTATATTATTTCAGTATGTTAAAAACAAAAAATATTTAGAAAGAATTTTTAGTGCCATACTTGAGTTGAAAAACGAGGATGAATATTATGTAATAATGATGGCAGGGTGGTTACTAAGTGAATGTATCATTTTGCATGAAAATGAGACAATTCATTTTATTTCATCTAGCAGTTTAAATAAGAAAATAGTTAATAAATCGATTCAAAAGTGTCGTGAAAGTAATAGACTAGAAAAGGAAAAAAAAGATTACTTGTTGCAATTTAAAGTTAAATAATTTAAACTCCATAAATTACATAATTATTGTATGTAATAATGATTGGAGTTTTCTTTTTTTTAAATCAAATCCTATTAATTTTTTGTATTTGATGTGGATATTTAGTATGATGTTATTCATAATATAAAAGCTTTAATAGGAAATTACTATTGGCAAAAAGAGTAGTTTGTTATAACAAATTATGGTATAATATATATATAACTATAATTATTCTGTTAAAATAATGATTTTAGGATGAGGTGAAGTTTATGCATGATGATGGATCAATTGCAAGACTGTTAGTTTCGCAGGTTTTTGCCACATTATTTTTGTATGTTTTAGTTCCCTTAAAAAAACCTGTAAAGAGAAATTTGATTTTAATTATAACGGGGGCATTATTAATTACAATTTTTAATGCATTAATCATTTATTATATGGGTATTACTTTTTATATTAGATTTTACTTCGTTTCACTAGTTTTACCTTATTTTATTTTATTCTATTTTTTTGCAGTTTATAAGAAAGGCAAACTTATTTTTGCTCTACTATCATCACAAGTAATAGTCAATGCAGCAATAATAAATGGTCTGTTGGCTTCATATGTCTTCTATAAGGAAAACAACCCTGTGATTGATACAATTTTTAGAGTTATAACTTTTATTTTGTTTATCCCTATACTATATAAATGGATTAGACCGATATACTTAAAAATGGCTGAATCTCTTAATAAGGGGTGGTGGGTATTAAACTCATCAATGGTAGTTTCATATGCATTATCTTATCTAATACTGTTTGTTCCAACAACAGTATTCGAAAGACCTATTTATTTTTATCATGCATACACTGGAATATTTTTGTCACTTCTTGTTTATGCTATTATTTTCTTTTTGTTTATTGAAATTAAAACAAAGATCGATATAGAAATAGATAAACAAAAGTTATCACAAGAGTTCTCGGCTTTATCTACCCAGTCAGAAATAATTACTACTATAGCTTTTAAAGATGTATTAACAGGTATTAATAATCGATATTATTTATTCAGACAAATAGATTTATATATTGAAAACAATAAAAAGTTCTTGCTGGTTTTTATTGATTTAGATAATCTAAAAGAAATTAATGACACATATAGCCATGCTAAAGGTGATTTGTATCTAAAAAGATTTGCTAGTGCATTAGAGCATACAATTAGTGACCATGGTAAAGTTTATCGATTCGCTGGTGATGAGTTTGTTTGTTTACTAGACTCAAATTGTGATTCTTTCGATGTAGAAGTGTTTAGAGATAAAGTTATTTCTCATATGGAATGGGACTTACCATTCTTAGGTTTTAGTTTAGGTGTTTCATGTTTTCCAAATGATGGCCTTAGTGCTGATCACATAATTAATTTGGCTGATGAAGCAATGTATGTTGAGAAAAAGGCGAAGAATTATCGAAGATAATTTGTAGAACAACAAAATGGAATTTTATAGTTTTTATGTTATAATATTATAAGAATTAAGAAAGGAATTAGTATAAAACAAATCTATTATTAATTGTGTTTTATATTAGAAGTAATCTCTATGAGTTTATATCAAATAAAAGTAGAAGATATCAACAATAATGTCGTTGAGCTTGAGAAGTTCAAAGGTAAAGTTCTATTGATTGTTAATACAGCAACTAAATGTTTCTTTACACCTCAGTATGAAGGCCTGCAATGGTTATATGATAAATATAACAAGTTAGGGTTTGAGTTGTTAGATTTTCCTTGTAATCAGTTTGGCAAAGATGCACCAGGATCAATTGAGGAAATTGATAAGTTTTGTGTTGATAAATTTGAAACAACATTCCCAAGGTTTTTAAAGATTAATGTAAATGGTGATGATGAATCAATTTTATATACTTATTTAAAACGTCACGAAAAAGGTTTCTTGAATAAGAAAATCAAATGGAATTTCACTAAGTTTTTAGTGGATCAAGAAGGTAGAGTAATTAAAAGATATTCCCCATTAGTCAAACCGAAAAAAATAGCAATAGATATTGAAAGATTATTAAATAGAAAGCAGGGCGAGTAATTATGTTTTTAGCAACTAAAGAACTAAAATATACTAAAGCTAAATTTGCTTTGATAATTGCTGTGATTGTTTTAGTAAGTTATTTGGTTTATTTTTTGACTTCACTTGCTTATGGACTTGCTTCCTCATATACTAATGCAGTTGAAAAATGGGAAGCAGATGAGATTATTATTACTGTTGAATCTAATGATAGTATGATGATGTCTTATTTAAGTCAGGCTGATTTTGATGATGTTAATACAGATGGTTCTAAAGCTAAATTAGGCTTGTTTCCAGCAGTTATAAATAACCCTTTATCAACTAATCTTTTAGATTCTAGAATTGATGTTTATTTTTTTGGAATTGAGGATAGTTTTTTAATGCCTAATGAGGTTAAAAATCTTACCTTAAGTGGAAATAAAGTTGTTGTAGATGAAGAACTTCAAAAAGAGGGATATAAAATAGGTGATTCTTTTGGAGTTACTGGAAGTGATGCAACTTATGAGATAATTGGATTTTCATCAAAAACTACTTATCAAACAGCACCAGTTGTATATATGAGCTTGTCTACTTGGCAAGAATATAGATATGGTACTAATAATACACCTGATTTATTTAGTGGGATTATTGTTCAAGGTTCAACAAGTAGTTTACCAACTAAACTTTTGACTTATACCACTGAAGATTATATTGCTACTTTACCTGGATATTCAGCTCAAGTTTTGACTTTTTCTACAATGATTGTTTTCTTAATTATAATTGTTGCATTTGTTTTAGGTATTTTTATATATGTACTTACTATCCAAAAAACTAGCATGTTTGGAGTAATGAAAGCTCAAGGTATATCTAATGGATATATTGCTGGATCAGTAATTGTTCAAACTTTCATTTTGGTATTAATAGGAATTATCATAGGGTTAATACTTACAATTATAACGGGTATATTCTTAGGTGATGTTATTCCATTTGCAATAAATTATTTGTTCTACATTGTCATAACAGCTGCATTTTTCTTATTTGCTTTATTTGGTGCAATGTTCTCAGTAAGGGCAGTTTTAAAAATTGATCCATTACGTGCAATAGGAGGCTAGTATGAAAGTATTAATAGAAATGAATAATGTTAGTAAAGACTTTTTACAGGGTGATAATGTTATTAATGCATTGAAAACTACGAATTTTAAAGCATATGAAGGAGAATTAATAGCAATTGTCGGACCTTCAGGTTCTGGAAAATCAACTTTTTTAACAATATTAGGGGGACTCCAAAAACCAACAACTGGGAAAGTATTATTGAATGGTGAACCATTTAGTGAACTTGAAATAAAAGAAAAGTCAAAGATAAGATTAGAAAAAATTGGCTTTATTCTTCAAGCTTCAAATTTAATCCCCTTTTTAACAGTTAGAGAACAAATGGTTTTATATAATAAAATTAATAAAAGCAAAGTTCAAAATGAATGGATAGACGATTTGTTTAATAAATTAGGTATAGATAAGTTGGCGAATAAATATCCTAATGAGTTAAGTGGTGGTGAGCGTCAAAGAGTAGCTATTGCTAAAGCACTATATCACCAACCAAATGTAATATTTGCTGATGAGCCAACTGCAAGTTTAGATACTAAGAAGGCTTACGATGTTGTTAAACTACTAGCTAAAGAAACAAAAGAACAAAACAAAGCTACTATTATGGTAACTCACGATGAAAGAATGCTTGAGTTTTGTGATCGTGTTTATGTTATTGTCGATGGAATTCTTTCGGAAAGAAAGTAATACTATAAATAAAACACCAACAAAATGTTGGTGTTTTATTTTACCTTATAATAATTATTGGATGTATTTATAAAATATATTGAACAGATATCGTTTAAATGATTTAATTATGTTAGAGGTGAGTTTATGGATTCATACACTACTAGAAAACAGAAATTCAAGGACAAATATAAAAAGTCTCTGATTAAGAACTTGTTGTCTTCTTTTGTGATGACTACAGTTGTTGTTGTGATCGCAGTTGCTGTTACTTCAAGAACTCCAACTGCTCAAATAATTAACACTGAAGTTTTTGGTAATGATATCTTCTATGATGTTAATATTGTTGACAATGATTATGCTATTTTGGAAAATAGTTTAAGAATAATTGCAAAATCCCAAACAAAAAACCATATGAAGAGTCTATCAGTTGGGAGAATGCAAGGAAGCTTTGGACAACTAGAACCTAATACAATATATGATATACAGATTGTTGCTAAGTATGGTTATGGAGAAGGAGTTCTGGCAAAAACAACGGTTAAAACTGAAGAAAATTACGGAGGAAGAATTATAAATTGGGAGTTCGTGAAACCTGATGAACAGATGGAATAATCCTTTTTGGTTAATGTTGTTACTGCATATAATGATTATAAAAATGAGATTTCAAGCGTTAGGTTAAAGTATGCAACTGCTTACTTACAACCAACACAGACTCTTCTATCAAATGGCGAAGAACTCTATTATGAAAGTATAGATATTTTAGATAAGAATACGACAACACAAATTGAAATTTTTGCATATGAAACTGTAGAAGTATTTCTAGTGTTAGAGGCAAGTTTGTTTAATGATGAAGTTGTAGTTCTAGATGAGGTTTCTTTTAAAACACCACTTAAGCTTTACGCATCAGTTTATGAATATGATGTCGGTCCTGATTATATAAAGATTAACTTTTACCCAGATTTCTATAATAGAACTGATATTACTTATTACTTAAATTTATATAAAGATGGAAACATACTAGATACTAAAACTATTAAATACATTGAAAGCTCAGAAGAACACTTCTTTGTTTTCGAGTATAATGATTTAGATGAAAACAGTTTATATCATTTTTCTGTTATAGCAGAATATATGGTCTTCGATAAACTTCACGAAGTAGAGGAAGAAGTTAATTCTTTGGATGTTTATACAACCCCTGTTTATAGCTATAGTGTTTCAGCACAAAAGAGTGATACACAACTAATTGTTACTTTGATTTTGGATGATCCTAATTCTGTATTATATGACTTTTACTATTATATATATATAGTAGAGGAAGATAATGAGATATATTATAATGGTACTGAGGGTGTGATTATAGACAATCAAGTCATTATGCAAGTGGAAATAACTGATGAGGTTGTTTATAAAGTTGATATATATGCAAGCAAAAAAATTAATGAAAATATTAGTTATACTTGGTTACAAATAGAATCGATAGTTAAATAGAATTATACAAGGAGAAAATTCATGTTTAAAAATAAAACAAAAAAAGAAAAAGTTATATTAATTGTCACTATTAGTATTATTCTTGTGCTAATATTGATAGGGGTATTAACACCTATAATATTTGAAGGAACCTTATTTGATGATATAATATCAAATAGTATTGGAAAGTTTTTCAATGTATTGAAATTTATTAAAGGAAATTATGTGAATATCCTTGAAACTATTACTATAATAGTGTTCATGTGGATATTAAATCAAGCATTAAAATTTTTAACTAAATTAATGACTAGAAAGGGACATAGAAGTGAAACAATTGGCGATTTGTTAATTAGTATTATTAGATATTCGAGCGTTATTATTGGAATATTCTTGGTATTAAGCGCATGGGGCGTTGAAACTCCTACATTACTTGCTAGTGCTGGTATTTTGGGTCTGGCTATCAGCTTTGGTGCTCAAAGCTTAATTGAGGATGTTTTAAGTGGTTTATTCATAATCTTTGAAAGTCAGTTTAAAATTGGTGATGTAATTCAAGTTGGTGACTTTAGAGGAACTGTAATTGAAATAGGAATAAGAACAACAAAGTTTGAAGATGTTAATGGTGATGTTAAAACAATTAATAATTCCGATATTAGAAGTACAATCAATACATCATCACACTTATCTCCAGTTATTTGCGATATTTCAATTAGTTACTCAGAAGATTTAAAAAAGGTTGAAAAAATAATTAATGATAGCCTAAACAATATTAGAAAAGAAATTAGTGATATTAAAGAAGGCCCATATTATCGTGGGGTTCAAAGTTTGGCTGATTCATCAGTTGTTATCAGAATATATGCAAAAACTGAAGAGTCAAAAAAGTATCAAGTAACAAGAGATTTAAATAGAGCAATGAAGATACTATTTGATGACAATAATATTAACATTCCTTTCCCACAACTTGTTATCCATCAGGCAAGTAATGATAAGAAAGAGTAGTTTTCTAAACGTCTTTAGTTATAAAGAAATCAAAATCTAAAATGAGTTGAATTTTTTGAAGAATAAAAATAAAAACATTATGTAGATATTATTGCTTTTATGTACTATAATAAACCTATAAGAAAGTAATTATCTATTTAATGAGGAGAGCATTATGCCATATTTTGAGTATGTAAGTAAAGAAGAAGTATCAAGAGTTAAGAATGAATTAACTAAATTTATTAATATAATTCAATCTGATATTAGAGATAAGTTTACTTTCACGTATTCCTTTGTTGGGAATTCTACTAGAAATATGGTAACAACTAATTATTACTCAAATATTGGCTATGATTATGATGTAAGCATTATGGTCAATAATGCTGATGAAATCGAAGAGAGCCAAATCGTCAATATTCTCAAAACTGCATTTGATAAATACTCAGATTTATTCAAATACAACAATATTGATGATGATAAGAGAGTGATATCAATTAGGTTGAAAGATAAAAAAAGGTCAAAATTAAATCATATTTGTGATTTTGGTATCCATAAAAAAGGGACTGATGAATCAATCCAATACTTATCATACTCTAAGAAGAATAATAAATATTCTTGGGTTAATATTCCGAGAGGTATAGCTTCATTAGATCATAAAATAATGTGGCTCAAAGACAATGGGTACTGGCAAGAAGTTAGGGATATTTATCTTGAAAAACGTGCATCAGGTATAAACAAGAATAAACCAACCAGATTAATTTTTAATGATGTAGTAAGTTTAATATTTGAAGCATCATCTCTTAATAATTAGTCTTTGAAAAACTAGTATTTTGTACTAGTTTTTTATTATATTTGTTAATATTTTTTTTATATGTTATAATAAGATATAGATAAAAAAAGGAGGAATTAAAATGCAGTTTCGCAAGGTTATTCTTTCTTTTTTTGGTTTTGTATTCTTAGGCATGGGTGGTATTGGAGTTTTCCTTCCTGTGTGGCCGACAACACCATTTGTTTTATTGTCATTCGCTTGCTTCTCATCAACTCCTAAAATAAAAAATTATATTATGAAAAACAGTTTTTTTAAAGAGCATATTGAAAATTATGAAAAAAGAAATGGTTTATCTACTAGAATTCTTATTATTAGCATGGTATGGTTGTGGTCGATGCTAATTGTATCATTTATTTTTGTTGATTACATATATATTAGATTATTACTTATAATTGTAGGTATTAGTGTCAGCTTGCATTTATTAGTAATGACAAAACCAAAGGATAAGAATTTAAAATGAAAAGAATATTTGGAAGAGTTGAGTTTGTTTTTGATTTATTGTATTTATCAAGTGCTTCAATAATGGGTTTAATAATGTTTCTAAGAAGTAATCAAGACACTAGGATGCTAATTGCAGCATTTATGACTATGGTGCTTGTTTTTGGGGATATGTTCCATTTGATTCCGAGAATGAAAATTATAATAAATCAGAATAAAATTAGTGATACAAAATCTCTTGGTATCGGTAAACAAGTAACTTCTATAACTATGAGTTTATTCTATCTTCTATTTTGGTATTTGGGAATTATTTTGTTTGAAATTGATAACATTTTATTATCCATTGTAATTATCGTCTTGACGATAATTAGAATTGTTTTTTGTCTTGTACCACAAAATCAATGGACTATCAAAAATCCTCCTCTTAAATGGAGTATTATAAGAAACATACCTTTTGTTCTTCAAGGACTTATGGTTACGATACTATTTTATATATATAGAAATAGTTTTCTTAATTTAAAGAATTTGTATTTGGCTGTAATTATTAGTTTTGTGTTTTATATTCCTGTTGTATTATGGGCGAATAAAAAACCAGCTATAGGAATGCTAATGTTACCCAAGACATTAGCATACATATGGATTATTATATTATTAATGAACTTATAGAGATTAAGGTCTCAATAAAATATAAAAAGGAGAAAAAGATATGAAAGATCACAAAAAACTTACTAATGAAGTAGGGGCACCAATTGCAGACAATGAGAATGCTATAACTGCCGGTCCCCGCGGACCTGTTGTTATGCAGGATGTTTGGTTGATGGAAAAAATGGCACATTTTAATCGTGAAGTGATTCCTGAAAGACGTATGCATGCTAAAGGATGGGGAGCTTATGGTAAATTAACTGTAACTCATGACATTTCTAAATACACTAAGGCAAAGGTTCTTCAAAAAGGAAAAGTAACTGATTTATTTATTAGGTTTTCTACGGTTGCTGGCGAACGAGGAGCAGCAGATTGCGAAAGAGATATTCGTGGAGTTGCTGTTAAGTTTTACACGGAAGAGGGAAATTGGGATCTAGTTGGTAATAATACACCTACCTTTTTCATAAGAGATGTTCATAATTTTTCTGATTTAAATCGTGCAGTAAAAAGAGATCCAAGAACTGGAAGAAGATCTGCTCAAAACAATTGGGATTTTTGGACATTATTACCGGAGTGTTTCCATCAAATAACTGTCGTAATGAGTGATAGAGGTATACCTGCTTCATTTAGAAACATGCACTTTTATGGAGAACACACTTTCTCATTTTATAATGATAAGAATGAAAGAGTTTGGTGTAAATTCCATTTTAGAACTGAACAAGGCATTAAGAATTTTACAAATGAAGAGGCTGCTAAGATTAATGGCATGGATAGAGAATATATGGGTAAAGATTTATATGAGGCTATCGAATCTAAAAATTTCCCTAAGTGGAAAATGTATGTTCAAATCATGACTGAAGAACAAGCAAAAAATCATTATGAGAATCCGTTTGATATAACTAAGATTTGGCGTCATAAGGAATACCCATTAATTGAAGTTGGTGTTTTAGAATTAAATAAAAACCCTGAGAACTATTTTGCTGAAGTGGAACAAGCTGCATTTACTCCTGCTCATGTAGTTCCTGGAATTGGATTCAGTCCAGATAAGTTCTTACAAGGAAGACTTTTCTCATATGGAGACGCTCATAGATATCGTCTTGGAATTAATTACAACCAAATTCCTGTTAATAGGGCAAAAGTTGAAGTTAATGACTATCATCGAGATGGAGCAATGAGAGTTGATGGAAACTATGGTGGTGCTCCAGCTTATACTCCTAATAGTATGGGAGTATGGTCAGCTCAACCTGAAGTTATGGAACCACCATTAGATTTAGATGGTGCAATGTATAATTATGACCCAAAGGATGATCCAACTGATGATTGTTTTAGAGCTGGTGGAGAGTTGTTTAGAGTAATGAATGATAAGCAAAAAGAAATGCTTATTAGTAATACAGCAGAGGATATGGCAAGCGTTACTGAAAATATTAAATATCGTCATGCTGCTCATTGTTATCTAGCAGATAAAATGTATGGTGAGATGTTTGCAAAAAAAGCTAATTTAGATCTAAACAAAGTTATTGAATTGTCTAAATTAAGTAATAATGATTTAAATAAAGTTACAATTGATTGGAAATAGGATAAAAGGCATGCTACTAATAAGCATGCCTTTCATTTTAAAAAGCGTATAGTTTGAACTTATAAAATAAAGTTATATAATATAAATATATAATATAGGAGGATATTCATGAAACAACCAGAAATTAAACTATCAAATGGTATTATGATACCAGCAGTAGGATTTGGAACTTGGCAAATTCCTGATGGAAATGAAGCGTATAATGCAGTCAAACATGCGCTTAAAGTTGGTTATAGGCATATAGATACAGCCATGGCTTATAAAAATGAAGAGAGTGTTGGTAGAGCAATAAAAGATTCAAAAATCCCAAGAAATGAAATATTTATCACAACTAAACTACCAGCTTATATTAAAGGATATCAAGAAACAATTGATGCATTTAATAATTCATTAAAATTATTAAATGTTGAATACATTGATTTGTATTTAATACATGCTCCTAAACCTTGGGGAGTAGAAGGTGATGGAATGGATTACATGGAAGCAAATATCGCTACATGGAAAGCTTTTGAAAAATTGTACAATGAAGGATTAATTAAATCTATTGGGGTATCGAATTTTCAACCAATGCACTTAGAAGCACTAATGAAAGAAACTAAAATAGTGCCTATGGTTAATCAAATTTCTGTTAATCCTAATTTTATTCCTAGAGAGAACATTTTATTTAACCAAAAGCATAACATTCTTATTGAAGCATATTCTCCACTTGCAACTGGAAGAGTATTTCAAAGTGATAGATTTGATGATATGGCAAAAAAATATAATAAAACTGTTGCTCAATTATTAATAAGATGGAGTTTACAAATGGGATTTTCACCTCTTCCTAAGTCAGTAACACCATCAAGAATTGAAGAAAATTTTTCAATATTTGATTTTGAAATTTCAGAAGAAGATATGGACACTATTGGAAAATTATAAAGCAAGCTCAGCTTGCTTTTTTTGTAGTAATATTAAAAAATCCTATAATGGATAATAGACTATATATTATCAACTATAGAATTATTATGTAATTTTCGAAAATGAATATTCTACTTTTTAAGTGTTTTTAACCTTAGTATAGAAGTTGTGACTATTATTGCTATAATAGGTAACACAATATAAGTAATAATATTATTTATTAAAAATACTGTAATAGGAATAGATATCCATATTGTTACAACAGCATAAATCTTTGTCTTTATAGGTATAGATCTTTGATAAACATAGTTGGATATATATTTTCCAAAAATTTTATTGTTTAATAACCACTCATATATTTTCTTTGAGCTTCTAATATAGAAATATCCAGATAGGAGAATAAAAGGTGTTGTTGGTATTATAGGTAATAGTATACCTATTGTACCTAGTATTAGGGAAATGGTTCCGAGTATAATGTAGATTATTTTTTTGATAATTTTACCTCCTTTAGTTGTATTTCTATTATAACTGAAAATTTCAGAAAATCAATTTTATAGATAATAAAAGTGTATTATAATAAAATATAATACACTTTATATTAAACTAAATTTTGATTCTTATTTAATATAATAACATCAGTTATATCCATTGGTTTGTAGTAGAAGTATCCTTGAACAATATGACAATCTGTTAGTCTAAGCAGTTTTATTTGCTCCTCTGTTTCAATTCCTTCAGCTAAAACGTTAAAATTTAATAGTTTAGCCAGTTTTATAATTGTATTATATACTTCTAATTTTTCTTCATTTAAATATTTAACTGCGATACTTCGGTCTAGTTTTACAACTTCTAATTGATATTTGGTTAGGTAGTCTAATCCGGCTTGCCCTGAACCAAAATCATCTAGAGCTAGTTTAAAACCAATCTCATTAACTTTTTTAAGAAACTCTAAAGCTTTATCCTCTTTATCAATTAATACACTTTCAGTTATTTCTATACCAAAAAGAGAATAATCAATATTATTTTCATCAAGCAAATCTTTAATATATTTAAGTAGTTCTTCATCTTCGAATTGATGAACAGAAAAGTTTACATATATTGTTTTTAAAGGGATGTCTTCTAGTTGAAACATTTTTAATGCTTCAATTGATTTCTGAATAATAACTCTACCAATAGAATTAATTAGGTGTGTCTTTTCTGCAACTTTAATAAAATTGACTGGTGTAATATCAGCATTAATAATTCTGGCTAGTGCTTCATAACTTACAATTTGACCAGTTTTCATGTCAATCTGTGGTTGTAGTTTAATTTTAAAACCATCATGTCTTAAGGCTTTTCTTATTTCCTGAACTATGTCGGCATCGCTTTGGAGAATATCCGACATATAGTCTTTATAATATGTATATTTTCTTTTGCCTGTTGATTTAGATTCATACATTGCTATGTCAGATTTTCTGATAAGCTCTGATGTAGTGTCGCCATTTTCCGGATAAATCGATATACCTATAGATAAATCTAGTACGAATTCATCTTCATCTACAGTTATTTGCGTATGAAAGTCATCATAAATTTTAGACATTGTATCTTCAATTTCATTGTTGTTTTCAAATGGTAATAAAATAACAAACTCGTCTCCTCCATAGCGCGATACAAATAGATTCTTGTATTTACCAGTAGAAAGTTTTTTCCCAACTTCTATAAGAATTTTATCCCCATATACGTGACCCTTGGTGTCGTTATGATTTTTAAAATCATCTAGATCAATAAATAGAACTGCAAATTTAACTTTGTTTTCAACATGCTCCTCAATTTTTTGAGTTAAGTATAATCTATTTGGGAGTTTTGTTAGAAAATCGGTAAATGCTAGCATACTAATTTCATTGTTTAATACAATGTTTTCATCATTTGCTTCCTTTATGCGATTAGCAAGTTTATCTAAAGATAAAAACATATTTTTAAATACCACCATTTTCTTCTTTGGCTTTTTGTATACACCACTTTTTATATCAAAACTTGTTAATGACTTATCTAACATTCTTAATGGTATTATTACTTGAATAACTTCTAATATACCAAAAGCAAAAATTGATGCTACTCCAATTAATGTAATTGCTATAGTAAGTGTATTGTTCATTTCTCTATAGAACTGCAATGTATAGGAAATCGCAAGTATTGTTTCAACTTCACCATCTCTGTACACAGGAACTAAGACTTCTAATACTTCATGATTTTCTTGTGTATATAAAACATCGTGAGTGTAAGTTTCACCGCTAAAAACAGCATTAAAAATATCATCATCAAATGTTGTATTAGATTGAATAAATTGTCTTGTGTCTGCAATCACATCTTGATCACTATTTATTACATAAGCAAATTCAATGTTTGTGTTTTCTACAACAATTTTTTGAACAATGCTCTCATATGATAAATCTGCAGTTAGTTGCACGACGTAATCAGCGTTAAGCGCTGTTTCAACAAAATAACCATCATCATCTCTGGCATATACAACCATGTAGTATACGTCTCCCTCAGTTGATAAACGAATACCTTCAATGTATAAATCTTCATCACTTTGCATGAAATTATAAATTGGATCACCCGGTGTTGGCGTCCAACCAATAAAAGTATTTGTGTTATCGTATATTACTTCTCCATCAGGAGTAAACCACCAAATGTTGTGAACGCCAGTAATCTCAGACAAATCTTGTAAATAATTATTTGACAGTAAATCTCTATTCTTAATAACTATTTTTGCAACCGAAACGAGTTTTTCACTTAAATCATTAATTATATGAGTTTCTAGTTGATGATTTTGTTCCACAGTATGTGCATAGGATTGTGAATAAAATTCATTATTTTTTTTGTAAATATCTTTAAAATTATCACTTGTATAATAATATAAAACAACAGAAAGCAGAAAAGTTATAACAATTGTTACTATGAGCGGGAAAAAAAACAGCCGATTTAAATTAAAATTTTTAAGTTCTTTTGGCATAATTCACCTCATTACTTTTATATTCCTTTAATATATTATATCACATTTTTGTTTTGTTTAGGCAATAATGTATTTATATGTACTTATGTAATTGAAAAAATTCAATAAAAATGTTATGATAATGATAGTGAAAAAGTATATAACAAACCAAAAGGAGCCATTATGAATCCAAGCAGATTTAAATATATTAATACAAAACACAATGATGTTTCAAAAAAAATCCTCTTGTATTGGATGCAACAGTCAATGCGTGTTGAGTTTAATCATGCACTAGACTATGCGATAAAAATGGCTAATTTGTTTAAAATACCACTTGTTGTATTTTTTATAATAAGGGAAAACTACCTAGGTGCAAATCTGAGACACTATAAATTTATGATAGAGGGGCTAATTGAGGTCGATGAATCCTTAAGAAAGCAAGGAATTAAATTTGTTGTTTTTAAAAATGAGAGTGAAGCATATAGTTTAATAAAAGAAGCACATACCTTAGTAATGGACTATGGTTATTTAAAAACACAAATAAATTGGATTAAAAGCATTTTAGATTTCATAGATTATTCAATGTTGAAGATTAATGTTGCAATAATCGAAACTGATTCAATTGTTCCCGTGAAACAAGCCTATTTCAAAGGGGCTTATGGTGCATATGTCATTCGACCCCATCTGATGAAGAAACTTACTGAATTTATGGATTACAGTAGTCCACCAAAATATTTAATTAAACAAGAAGCAAATTTGGAAGCTTTTAACTATGTGAACATAAGTTTAGATATATTAAAAAACCTTGAAACTGATTTGGATGTTAAGCCATATTATAAATTTAAAGGAGGTCATAGTGAAGCAATAAATCATTTAATCAATTTTTTTAATAACAAGGTAAATGATTATAGCAGAAGAAGTGATCCTTCATTACAAATACAATCATATCAATCGATATATTTACATTTCGGAAACATATCCCCTCTTGAAATTATGAATATAGCTACAAAATATTATAATAATAATTTAGTTAAAAAAGAAGATTATGATAGTTTCATTGAGCAATTATTAGTTAGACGCGAATTGTCTTTTAACTTTGTTACCTACGAAAAAGATTATGATGATTTTGACTACATGACAGAGGAATGGGCATATATTACTATGAACAATCATATAGAAGATAAAAGAGAATATATCTACACAGCTGATGAAATTGAGTTTAGCAAAACACACGATATATATTTTAATGCTTGCATGTATGAAGCTAGATTAACAGGGTTTATGGCAAACTACATGCGAATGTATTGGGCAAAAAAAATCATAGAATGGTCAATAACCTATAAAAATGCATATGAATTGATAGTTTATTTAAACAACAAGTATTTACTAGATGGTCGAGATGCTAATACATACACAAATATTGCATGGTGCTTTGGAAAGATGGATCGTCCATGGATGGAAAGGCCAATATTCGGCAAGTTAAGATATATGAATGATTTAGGACTTAAACGTAAATTCGATATGGACAAGTATGTTCAATTAATAAATTCCTTAAAAAAAGAGTAAAAATTTTATTTTTACTCTTTTTTGTTAGCTTATTTTTATCTTAAATTAGTTATTATTTTTTTGCAAATCATTTGCAAAAGAGTATTATTTTTGCTATAATAAGATATATTCTTGGAGGTCTTTGATGAAGAAAGTAATTACGTTATTATTATTTACACTTGTAATATTTTTTGGTGGTTGTACCAAGAAAGAAAATGTAGATATAATTACAACATCTTTTATAGGATATGATTTGGCATATAATATTGCTGGAGACAATCTTACTATTGAAAATATAATGCCATGGGGAAGTGAATTACATAATTTTGAACCTACTCCTAGACAAATGAGCAATATAAATCATTCTGACTTGTTTATATATTTAAGTGTAGAATTAGAACCTTGGGTAGCCAATAATGTTACTCAACCTAATGCTCTGAACTTATCCGAAAGTTTTGTAAGATTAGACCATGACCATAACCACGATGATGATATTGGTCCAGAGGAAGATCATCTTCATGAAGATGACCATGATCATTCAAGTCTACATTTTTGGACAGACCCTACTACTTACGTGCAACTAATAAATGTAGTTAGAGATAAGATTATTGCCATTGATCCAGAGAATGAACAATTGTATACATCAAGAGCTATTGTTTATTATGAAATGATAAACGATCTACATATTGATTTTGATATATTTACACAAAACCTAGATAAAAGAAATATATTTTTAGCTGGACATAATGCAATGGATGCATTTGCCGAGAGATATCATATAAATATCAGATCACTTACTGGTGATTATAAACCGAATGCCGATTTAACTGGACCTCAAATTATAAGTCTACGTGATGAAATAGTTGAATTAGATATTCACTATCTATTTACCGAGGAACTTGTAGAGCCTAGAGTAGCATTAAGATTAAAGGAAACACTCGAATCACAAAGCTATGCATTAAATTTATTAGAACTTCACGGTTATCACAACATCAGTCAAAAACAATATGAAGAAAGGGTGAACTATGCAAGATTATTCCAACAAAACATCGACAACATCAAACAAGCCCTTAGCAATTGAATTATCTGATGTATCAGTTAGTTTTGGTAAGTTTTGTGCTTTAAAGAATGTTAGTTTTTCTATTAATAAAGGTGACTTTTTGTATATTGTTGGTCCTAATGGCAGCGGGAAAACCACTCTTATTAAACTTATGGTAGGAGTTATAGAACCTACATTAGGCAAAGTACATATTAATAGTGACAACTTAGGTTATCTTCCTCAAAAATTTAATTATTCTCATCAGTTTCCTGTTACCGTAAGAGAGGTTATTTATAGTGGATGTAAGAAACAAAGAATTATTGCTACAAAAAAATCCAAAGCCTTGATTAAAACTTGGCTAAAAAAAATGGAGATTGAACATCTTTCTGAAAATTCAATGGCTAATTTATCCGGTGGAGAACAACAAAGAGTGTTCTTAATTAGAGCATTAATTAATAAACCAAATTTATTAATTATGGATGAGCCAACAAGTGCTCTTGATCCAAAGTTTAGAAGACATTTTAATGAAATAATAAATAGATTATCAAAAGAAGGAGTAACTATAATATATGTTACTCATGACTTACATGATCGAGTTGATGATAATGCAAAAATAATGTATGTAGATCAAACCGTAAGATTCTTTGGTAACTTTAATGACTATGCAGCAAGAAGTAGAGGTGAAGATAATGTTTGATTTTTTCACTGAACAATTTATGCAATATGCACTATATCTTGGATTAGCTTTAGCTGTTGCAGCTGCATTCTTAAGTCCATACCTTGTATTGAGTCATCAAGCTATGATAGCTGATGGTATTGCGCATATCTCATTTACAGGTATTAGTATTGGATTGCTTTTGTCATCACAAGCTTTGTATTTTGCGATACCCTTTGCAATAATTGCATCAATTGCGATTACTATATTAACAGAAAAAGCAAATATGCAAAATGATGCCTCGATTAGCGTTGTATCGGCCTTTGCACTGGCAATAGGTTTAATTATTGTTACTGTAGGTGATGGTTTTAACCGTTCAATTGAATCACTACTAGTAGGTAGTATATTAACTGTTAGTACTTCTGAAGTCCAATTAGCAATTATATTAATGGTTATTACAATTGTTTTTGTTTTAGCATTCTATCGACCACTATTGGCAATGACATATGATCCAGAGTATGCAAAGTTTTCTGGAGTTAAAACTTCTCTACTAAAATATAGTCTAGCAGCATTAACTGCTGTATTTGTAGTAATTGGTGTTAAGACTGTTGGTATTTTACTTATTTCTGCATATACAATCTTTCCGGCTTTGATTTCTAATCAACTTGTTAAGAGTTTTAAATTAACTTTAGTAGGCGGAGTAGTTATAGCTATATTTACGATTTTCATTGGTATAACATTATCATATCATTTAAATCTTCCAACTGGATCTACCATAGTTGTTGTGTACACAATATTATTAATTGGTGCATACTTACTTAGAAGAATACTAAGGAGGAATTAAAAATGCGACTAACAAAAAATAGACAACTTATATTAGATATTTTTAAAAATCACAATGAGCCATTAAGTGCAGAAATGATTGCTGATAAAATAAATGATGTACTTATAAATCTCTCAACGATTTATAG
>Ga0265293_10001898_pt1 | contig 43965 bp, 46 predicted proteins | sample Munlanlewell138R_FD_192505 | JGI IMG/M metagenome (GOLD analysis project Ga0265293, IMG submission 192505) | Leachate microbial communities from a municipal landfill in Southern Ontario, Canada - Leachate well 138R | ecosystem: Engineered > Solid waste > Landfill > Unclassified | place: Canada... | reverse complement strand
CCGTTTGATTGAGCTGAGAGCTTATTTGCTATTGCCAAACCAGCCGAATCATCAGCAGCTTTATTAATTCTCAAACCTGAACTTAGTGAATTAAGACTTTTATCTAGTCCGACATTATTCTTTGTTGCATACATATGTGCATTCATTGCACCTATATTTGTGTTTATTCTAAATCCCATGATAAATCCTTTTTGGGTCAAGAGCTTTTGGCTCTCATTAAATTTTATCTTGACTTCCATGTCCCGACGAGTACTAAATCGTCACTTAAAAAAATAAGTTTAGTAACTTTTGAAGTTTCTTTGTAAAATCTATCTTTTTACAATTTATACTTTTTTTGCTACACTTGCGAACTTAAAAATAACTATACTATATATAATGTATAGCACAATAGGAAAACTATTTGAACTTAATTATCGTCGAATCACCCGCTAAAGCCAAGACCATTAAAAACTTTCTAGGCAAAGAGTATGAGGTTATAGCTTCTAAGGGGCATATACGAGATCTGCCCAAATCACGTTTTGGAATAAGCATAGATGAAGAGAATCATCTTGTTCCTACCTATAGCGTTGCTAAAGAGAATGCGGCAACGGTAAAGGAGATAAATACCTTAGCAAAGAAGAGTGATACAATATATATCGCAACCGATGAGGACCGCGAGGGTGAGGCAATTGGGTGGCATATAGCTCATGCTATCAAAAGAGACCCCCAGACACTTCCTAGAATAGTTTTTCATGAAATAACAAAAACTGCGATAAAAAACGCTTTGCAAAACGCTCGTAAAATAGACATGGATATGGTAAACGCCCAGCAAGCACGACGTATTCTTGACCGTGTTGTGGGATACAAACTCTCTCCGCTTCTAAGTTCAAAAATACAAAAAGGGCTCTCAGCAGGTCGTGTTCAATCCTCAACTCTAAAGCTTGTAGTAGATCGTGAGCGTGAGATTAAAGCGTTTGTTCCACAGGAGTACTGGACAATAGACACGCTCTTTAAAAAAGATATAGAAGCAACTCTAACCTCACATAAACAAAGCAAGCTCTCAAAACTATCAATTACAAATAAAAAAGAAGCGGACGCAATAGTTGATAGTGTCAAAGCTGACTCTTTTGTCATATCAAAAATTGAGACAAAAAAGAGAAAGAGTTCAACTCCGCCACCGTTTATGACATCTACTCTTCAACAGACTGCTTCAAGCAAACTCGGATTTACTCCTAAAAAAACAATGATGGTAGCTCAAGCTCTTTATGAGGGTGTAAAAACTCCAAGCGGGACAAGTGGTGTTATTACATACATGAGAACAGACTCACTAAACCTCTCACATGAAGCAGTAAGCGCTGTTCGTGGCGTAATTGAGAGCAGATTCGGCAAAAAGTATCTTCCAAAAGAGCCTAAAACTTATACCAAAAAAGCAAAAGGTGCTCAAGAGGCTCATGAGGCAATTCGTCCTACAGTGTTGCAATTTACTCCAGAGGTTGCACAGAGCTTTTTAAAACCCGATGAGATTAAACTCTACCGTCTAATATATGAGAGATTTATGGCATGTCAGATGAATGATGCTATCTTTGAGCAGCAGAGCATTATCTTTAGCGGTAAAGAGAACGAATATAGAGCGAGTGGAAGAAAACTTATTTTTGATGGTTTTTACGCTCTCACGGGAACGGAGGATAAAGACAAACTTCTTCCAACACTCAAAGAGGGCGAAGCAGCCGAGATACAAAAAGTAAAACAGGAGCAGCACTTTACAGAGCCCCCAGCTCGTTACTCTGAGGCGGCGCTTATTAAAAAACTTGAAAGTGAAGGAATTGGGCGTCCATCAACATATGCTCCGACAATTGCAACTCTTAGCAATAGAACTTATGTTACAATCGAGAAAAAGCAGATTATCCCTACAGAGATGGCATTTACCGTCACAGAAATTTTAGAGAAGAATTTTGCAAATATAGTAGATGTCTCTTTTACTGCGAACATGGAGGAGAAGCTAGATGAAGTAGCAGAAGGTCAGAATGATTGGCAGAAGCTATTAAGCGATTTCTATTTTCCGTTTTTAGAGCAAATTGCGGAAGGTAAAGAGAAAATAGTCTCTCTAAAAGTTGCTAAACCTCTTGGTCGTGCTTGTCCTAAGTGTGGTGAAGAGTTGCTTCTTCGTTCAGGTAGATTTGGGGAGTTTATTGCATGTAGCGGCTTTCCAAAGTGTAAATATACTGAACAAGTTGAAAGTAGTGATGGCGATAAAGAGTCGTCAAACTCTGAGTCAAGCGATGAAATTTGTAATAAATGCGGCAAGGAGATGGTTGTAAAGAGTGGTAGAAACGGTCAGTTTTTAGCATGTAGCGGTTATCCTGAGTGTAAAAACACAAAAAGTATAAATGTTGAGGAGAAGATAAGCGAGACTCCATGTCCTGATTGCGGTGGTAAAATAAGCCTTAAAAACTCAAGACGAGGTCCGTTTTGGGGATGTGAGAACTATCCTGATTGTAAATTTATCTCAAAATTCGAGCCTACAACTATCAAGTGTAAAGAGAGCGGCTGCGATGGATCTTTGGCAAGAAGAACTTACCGAGGCAAAGAGGTTTACGAATGTATAAAATGTAAAGCAAGAATACCGATTGAAGATATAGAGTAAAATAGATCATGAAAATAGGCATCATAGCAGACACTCACACAAAAGTGAAAAAAGCCAAAAGAGCAATTGATGCCCTTGTAGCCGACGGTGCTGAGTTTATGCTTCACGCGGGCGATATCGTAGATGTTGAAGTGCTTCATCTCCTAAAAGAGAGCGGCTTAAGGTACGAAGCAGTCTATGGAAACAACGATGCCCATCTGGCGCAGTTTCACAATCAGTTCAATCTTGTCCAAGAGCCATACTATTTTAAGCTTGCAAACACTAAGTTCAAGCTTATGCATCTCCCTTTTTATATGACTCCAGATGTAGATGTTATAATATTTGCCCATACGCACGAATTTTCTGTAGAGTTTGTTAACAACACTCTCTTTTTAAACTCCGGTGAAGTATGCGCAAGAAATAAACCGCTCTCTGAGTGGGCGATGCTTGAGATAAAAGAGAGTGAGTTTATCGTAACAAGTTACACAAGAGCCAATAAAAGCGACAAGATAAAAAAAGAAGAGTTTAGATACACGAGGCAAAACCATGAATAAAGAGATATTTCTATGCTCAATCTGCAATATAAATAGCGGTACATGTAATGAAGATTGCAAATTTTGCTCTCAGAGCATACGCTACAAAGCAGATATTGAGCGTTATAAACAAAAAGATATAGAGATTATCCTAAAAGAGGCAAAAACTGCTTATGAAAACGGTGCTCTGGGATTTTGTCTTGTAAGTGCGGATAAGGGTCTGAGTGAAAAAACTCTCTCTTTTGTCTGCTCAATTGCTAAGATTTTGACAAAAGAGGTGCCACATCTTAGACTAATAGCATGTAACGGTACTGCAACGCTTGAGCAGCTTCTTACTCTTAAAAAAGCCGGTATAAAAGCGTATAATCACAACCTTGAAACCTCAAGAGAGTACTATGAAAAAGTCTGCACGACACACTCTTGGGATGATAGATATGAGACATGCGAAAATGTAAACAAAGCAGGACTAGTGCTTATTAGCGGCGGGATTTTCGGACTTGGGGAGAGCCATGAAGATAGAGTCTCAATGCTTGAGTCTCTAAAATCTCTAAACCCCACATCGGTTCCTATAAATTTTTATCATCACAACGAAGCACTTGAGCTTGCTCCAAACCCACTAAGTGTCGATGAGGCTCTATCTCTTATACAGCTTACTAGAAATACGCTTGATTCTGCCGAGCGCATAATGGTTGCCGGAGGACGTGAGCTAATGTTTGGCGATAGACAGAGCGAGATTTTCTCACATGGTGCAAACTCTATAGTAATTGGAAACTACCTCACAACGAGTGGGCGTGATATGAATAAAGATTTAGATATGCTAAAATCACTAAATCTAAAAATAGCAAAAACGGTACGATAAACAAATGAATGAAAATGTAATCCTAGTAGTAACAATTTCTCTTATAATCATATTTTCGCCCTTTTTTGCGAAACTTTTAAAGCTTCCTACTACACCTATTGAGATTATATTTGGAGCTATTTTCGCTTACTTTGGTTTTTTGCATGAGGAGCATCTTTTTGAAATAGTTGCAGAACTTGGATTTTTATATCTTATGTTTATAGCCGGAACTGAAATAAACTTAAAAAACACTCTCAAGACCCCAAAAGACTTAATGAAAAAAATCATTATCTACCTTATTGTCTTATATGCTTTCTCTATTGCCATCTCCCTCTACCTTGACCTTGGAAAGATATTTATGGTGCTTCTACCGCTCATCTCTGTTGGGCTTATAGCGACACTATCAAAGGAGTACGGAAAAACTCCTTGGTTATCTCTCTCAATGACTGCAGGAGCAATAGGCGAGATAGTCAGCATAGGATTTTTGACTCTAGTATCTGCTGCCCTACAGTCAGGTCTTGGAATGGGTCTTTTTAAAACAATCTTTGCACTTGCGCTATTTTTACTATTTATGTTTTTACTATTTCGTGCCATGGAGCTTCTTTTTTGGTGGTTTCCGGAAGTATCAACCTCTCTTATGCCGCATGATGATAACAAAGAACAAGATATAAGACTCTCCATGGGGATATTCTTTCTTCTTGTAGGAGCTATGCTATATCTAGATTTAGAGCTCGCTTTTGGTGCATTTTTAGCAGGAATTTTTATTCCTACCTTTTTTGAACACAAACATGAGCTCCCTGAGAAACTAGCCTCTTTTGGTTTTGGATTTTTAGTGCCTATATTTTTTATCCATATAGGTAGCTCCTTTAACCTTGAGATGCTATTTATGGACGGGCTTATAGAAAAAGCGCTCTTTATTACGCTTGCTATGACGTTAATGAGGGTTGTGGCTTCTCTTGTTTTTATAAAGGAGTTAAAACTTATAGATTCTATACTTATGGGTCTCTCTCACTCAATGCCGCTAACTCTTCTCATCGCTATGGCAACTCTTGCTTATAATGCAAAAAGTATAGACGAACTTAACTACTATGCGCTTATTTTAGCTTCACTTTTCCAAGCAATTATTATAATGATTATTATTAAGTTGATAAATAACTATAAAATTAAAAAAAGTGGAGTCAAAAATGAAATTCATTAAAACATCTATATTTTTATCACTATTTGCTTTGTTTGCAAATGCACAGACACCTTTTGAACTAAGCGGTGTTAAGAGCTACTACCCCGTAGTAGAGCTAAATAGCGATAGAATTGATAAAAAATATAAACAGATTCTGCTTGATATGATTGTAGAGACATCTGAAGAGCTTGAGATCAATACTCAAAACTTCTCTACAAGGTCACTTGCATTTCTTATCAGCTATATAGGGGTGGGAGATACTATTGCTCTGAAAATAGAGTTGATGCTAGGGGAGAATGCAAAGAGGCTTGATACAAAAGATAATATTTTTGTAATCTCCTACATGAGCAGTCGGATTTTGGTTGTAGAAGATTTAGAGTTTGACTTACTTGAGACTGCTCAAGAGCTTTTGTATAACTTTGCACAGCAATACAAGGATGACAACTTATGAAAAAACTACTGCTTATAGTGATGCTAAGCTTGATGCTCTTTGCCGACGGGTATAAAGAGTTTGCTAAAGAGATGGCATATGAGACGGAGTATAAAACGGCTCTTGAGAGAGCAAAAAAAGAGAATAAAAGCCTTATGATTCTCATGATTACAAACTACTGTCCTTGGTGTAGCAAGTTTGAGAAAAAAACACTAATGGATAAAAATGTTGATGATAAGATAAAATCAAACTATATCCCTCTAGTCATAAATCGCCAAGAGGGGAATTTTCCAAAATACCTTAATGCTCCCGTAGTACCGGTTACATTTTTTGTAGAGCCAAATAAAGAGGAGATAACTTACCAGAGTATCGGATTTTCTAACAAAATAGACTTTTTAAACCTTTTAAACTCCTTGGAGTAGAGACAGAGGCTCTACTATTTTTGCTGAATATGACAAGCTATTGCATAACCGTGATTTAATCCCAAAGCTATACTTCCGCCACTCTCCTGCGTAATATCTCCGGCTACAAATAGACCTTTTATATTTGTTTCATAGTTATCGTCATGAACAGGCTTTGCATCTTCTTCTTCTATCCCCGCACTTGCTAAAAATGAGCTAGGAGTAGTTCCTCCGATTGCGTAGATTACTCTATCAAAAATTTGTGCTTCTACTTCACTAAAGATAACTTTCACTCTGCCATCCACATCTTCAAGAGCATTAATGTTTATACCTAAAATCGGCTCTACCTCTTTGTGCATAATTGCATTTGCAATATCTCTTTGGTTTGTAGGGTTTGCACGTCTAAATGTCTCTCTTCTATAGCAGATTGAAACTTCATTTTTAGCACTTAAATCAACTGCGTACTCTATTGCGCTATCTCCCCCGCCAACTACTAAAATCTTTTCACCCTCACCGCATCCATCAAGCGTGTATCCTATCTTCTTTTTAACCCCCATCGGTATCTTGTAGGTAGGCTTATTTGGTTTTCCCATTCTTCCTATAGTAACGACAACATACTTTGCGGTTATGCTTTTTCCTGCCATAAAAACCTCAAAATATCCATCTTTTTTAACTATGCTTTGAACCTCAACATGTGTTTGAAGCTCTACGGAGTGATTATTTAATATCTCGTCAAAAAAATCCAGCGTACTCTCCTTTGTGCCGTCAACAAAGTAGATTCTACCATCAAGCTCAACCTTCTGACCCTTCCAATCTTTGTCAACCCTTTTGTTGTCTTTATAATATTTTCGTATAGTTGCGTTGTGATTTTGATCCTTCTCCAGTAGAACAATATCTCTAATCCCCTGCAAATAGCTCTCAACCGCAGTAGCAATTCCTGCCGGACCGGCACCTATTATCGCGAGATTGTACATATGACTCATAACAATTCCTTATAACATATTGTCAACATTCTAACATAATAAAAAAACAATCTAAATATATTTTATACTATAATTCAAAAAGCAAATCTATTTTTTTGGAAAAACAGACAATGATTACTTTTTTAATTTTTTCTCATGCCACGCGTTGATAATCAAAAATTTTACTCCTCTGCCATAGAGAAATACGGTACCACGGCAAGAGGTGTAAACTGGCACTCTAAGGAGTCTCAGAAAATCAGATTTGATGTTATCTTAGAGATGCTTCCCGATACTCTTAGTTCATATACTATTGCAGATGCGGGATGTGGGTTTGGAGATCTATATACCCATATGTTAAAGAGAAAAAAAGCGCCTAAAAACTATATCGGCATAGACTCACTACCTGACATGTACTCGATTGCAAGCCATAAAACCGGCTGTGAGATAGTTATTGCCGACATCTGCAAAGAGAGACTCCCCTTGGCTGATTACTATATCTGCAGCGGTGCTATGAATGTGCTAGAGAGTTTCGAGACACACCTCTTTATACAAAACTGCTACTGTGCCTCTAAAATAGGTTTTATCTTTAATGTTCTTCATGGAGATAAGGTCAGCAAGACCTACAACTACATGACAACCTCTCAGATAAAGCAGATTGCAAATGATTTGGGGGCTTCGGCGCTGATAATGAAAGATGACTATATGGAAGATGACATCACGGTTCTACTTTTAAAAAACAGTGAAGTGACTCTATAGTGTGTGCGATTTTTGGTATATTAGGCGAGCATGATAAGAGCAGAGCAAAAAAGGCACTCTTGCTTCTACCCCATAAAACCCCTGATTTTTACAAAGTTGTTCAAAGAGAAAATCTCTTTTTTACATGCCAAAATATAGATACGGCGCAGATTCACTCCAACTTAAAGCAACCGCTTTATCATGGCGAAATTTTAATCTCACTAAGCGCAGAGATTTATAACCTCAAAGAGTTAAAACAAGAGCTTGGAAGTGAGTTTGTATTTAAAACAGATAGTGATAGTGAAGTAATAGTTGCAGCCTATCTAAAATGGGGTGTAGATTTTGTATCTTATCTTAGGGGAGAGTTTGCAATTGCTCTTCTTCATAGCAGTACTTTATACCTTTTTCGTGACAGACTCGGTAAAAAACCTCTCTTTTATATGGAGGGTAAAAGTTTTCTGTTTGCCTCCGAGATAAAGGCTCTTGTGCCCTTTTTGCATAAGAGGGAGATGGATGAGGATGCTCTTCTTAGTTACTTGTCATTTTTAGCACCCACACCTCCTTTTACATTTTTTAGAGGCATCAAAAAGCTAGCTGCGGGAGAGTATCTCAAGTTTGAAAACCAATCTGTAAAGGTAAAAAGATACTTTGACCTACTTAATAACAAACCAAGTGTTATAACTAACAAAGATGAAGCTGTTAGCACTTTAGAGAAACTACTTGAAGAGTCCATCAACATACGGCTGAGTTTTGATACTCCTATGGCATCTCTGCTATCAGGCGGTATTGACAGCGCGACAATAAATGCTTACGCTCTTAAAAGCGGTATAAACTTGCAAACATACACTTTAGGCTACAAAGATTACGCAAAATATGATGAGAGACAAAATGCAAGAGAGAGTGCAGAATTTTTAGGTCTTAGCAATAAAGAAGTTGAGATAACTCAAAATGACTTCATAAATGCCAGCGAAAGAGTATTAGATATGCTTGATGAACCACTAAACGATCCAGCCGCAGTTCCTCTATATCTACTCTTTGAAGAGATTAAGAAAGATGGTTACGAAGTAGTTTTAAGCGGAGAGGGTAGTGATGAGCTATTTTTAGGTTATAGACAATACTTTGAATATCTTGACATTCAGAATCTCTCAAATATAAAAAGCAAAAACTGGTTAAAAAAATATTTCCGAGCAAATTTTTCAATGAATAGAGAGTGGGAGCACTATAAACGAATCTTTGATGAGAGCTTGCTTTTTCGTACATCAGGAGAAAATTTTACCGACCTTCAAAAAAATGCTCTTTTTAAGCAAAATATAAAAGATAATCAATCCCTAAAGTATCTAAAAGATTATAGAGAGAGGTTTGAGAGTTCTTTACATACAGATGAGGCTACATGGTACAGCTACATTGATTTGAACCTCTTTCAAGCAGAGCATTTTCTTGCAAAACTAGACCGTGCTTCTATGGCTAATTCTATCGAATCACGAACACCTTTTTTAGACCATAAGTTAGCATCTTATATCTTTAGTATAGACCCAAAACTTCGCTACGAAGATGGAGTCACAAAAGCACTTCTAAAAAAAATTGTACAGCCACACTTAAACGATAAAATTATTAATAGAAAGAAAAAGGGATTTTCTAACCCTTACATGGAGTATCTGATAAACTCTAAAAAAATAGAGTTGATTCAAGAGATAAATAAAGAGACAGGATTATTTAAAAAAGATAAACTTGATGAGTATATCCAAAAAGCCTCAACCGGAGGCTTTAAACAGCATGTTTGGGGACTTTATGTTCTAAGTGTTTGGATAAAAAAATGGCTGCTCTAACTCTCTTTTTTGAGTGAGCTAAGCGAAACAAATTGTGAAATCTCCGGGTCATAATACTCTATCTCACCGCTTTGTATATCATAAACCCAGCCATGTATTGATATCTCATCTTTATCTATTCTGCTTTTTACCGAAGGATAAGTTAAAAGATTCTCTAGTTGTGAAATTACTGATAACTTTTCAGTAAGACGGTACAAAGTCTCTTTATCAGCCTCTAATCCAAGAGCCAAAAGAGCTTGTGATTTAGCACTCTCTCCAAGACTAAGCCATGTATTTGTATGTACTAGTTCCGGATCTCGTGAGCATCTTTTGTTGTAAATTGCTTCTATCGCTCCGCATTTTGTATGTCCGCATACGATTATGCTTTTTACTTTTAAAACACTTACTGCGTACTCTATAGCTGAAGCTGTTGAGTGAAAATCTTCATCGGGTTTATATGGAGCAACAAAATTACCGATGTTTCTTACAACAAATAGATCACCGGGGGCACTATTAGTCATTAAATCCGGCAAAACCCTTGAGTCTGAGCACCCTATAAAAAGAGCTTTTGGCGTTTGACCCTTGTTGGCAAGCTCCAAAAACTCTTTTTCATGAGCTTTAAAATAACTCTTTTGAAACAGTTCATTCCCTAGCATCGCACTATAGTTATCCATATATAACTCCTCCTACTTTTTTATAAAAAAGTATATCCAAATAAAAAAAATCGGCATTAAAATTTATGCTAATCTTTTAAATATCTTATATTTTTCTAGCGCTTAAAAAAAGATACTCCTTTCCTGTTACCGTTACCCTGTACTTTTTTTGTTGTAGATATTTTTTGCAAAAGTGTATATCTTTTAGCACCAAGCCAAGCTCGCTAAAGCTGTAATTAGGGGCTTTTGCACCATAAATCATCTCACCGCCTATCCATCTGCAATTTGGAAAGCCAAGTATCATAGCGCCGCTATTTTGTAAATAGTTTTGGTATATAGACATAAAAGTAGCATTAAACTCTATATTAGAGCTTTGAAGCGTTCCTATAGAGATAATCAAATCAAACTTACCCAAGTTTAATTCGGGGAGTCTATTTATATCATGACAAAAAAATGCTACATTCTCATAAGCTAAAAACTCTTTTTTTGCATACTCTATTGCCGACTCAGAGTAATCAACCCCTACAAACTCTATATTTTTAAACTCTTTATCTCTAAGTATATCTTTTATAACCGCAAACTCATCACCGCGATTTACTCCGAGATTTAGAACTCTTTTTTTGCTTTTTATATCTATAAACGATAACGCTTTTTGATAGTGGTATAAAAAACTAAACTGAGCAGTTTTATCAATACTAAAAAATTCACTCCCCGCTCCATACTTTTCACTACCCCTCTTCTCTTTATGAAAAGAGACGCTCTCATTTAATTTTTCAAATCTCAAAAGAGTGCTATTTTCATCATTTTTTATTGGGGTAAGCATCTTCATAAAGAAGAGTTGTGCCAAATCAACAAATGATTTATAACCTATGCTATCTATATCTGAGTCCAAAACTTCCACTTCAACAACTTCGCCATCTTCTACATTTAAGCTCTCAAAATACTCAAGTATCTCTTGCGGACTTTTTTCTTTTAGTTTAACTCTTCTCAAAAGGCTACTCTGGCGTGTTGTAAGAGCGGTCACCCGCATCTCCAAGCCCCGGAATTATAAACATGTCGCTATTTAATCTCTCATCTATCTGCGCGATGTATATATCAACATCAGAATATCTCTTACTTACCCTCTCTAAACCCTCAGGCGAGCCTATAATGTTTAGTGCAACTATTTTCTTAGGATTTCTACTCTTTATAAGCTCTATCGCATCACAAATTGAGCCGCCGGTTGCTACCATCGGGTCAACTAAGAGTATAGTTTTGTCTCTACACTCTGGAAGCCTGTCATAATAGAGAACACTTTTGTGCGTAGTCTCATCTCTTTTTATCGCCAAAAAACCTGCTGCCGCATCAGGCAGAAGTTCTATGGCGCTACCTAGCATCGGCATGCCTGCTCGCAAAACCGTTGCTACTACTATATTTTTCTCATCAATTGCGCCAAAACTCTGCTCCCCCTGCCAAGTTTTTATACTCTTTTGAATTAACGAAAACTCTTTTAACGCTTCATAAACAAGCTGTTTTGTAAGCTCTGCAATTGTATGTCTAAAACGAATTGCATCGCTTTTTTGGTCTCTTAAGTGTGTAATCAATGTCTTAGTGAGAGGATTTGATAGTTCGTAAACCATTCTGTCTGCCTTAGATAAGCTTTTGTGAATTGTACTATTGTATCTATTTGATAGCTCTTAATTTTTTATCTCACAAATGCTTTTATTTATAGCATGAAGTAGGTAGTCAATATCGCTAATCTCCTGCGAAAAATGGATACTTATACGAAGCCATCCCGGTTTTTCTTCCATAGTGTGGTTATCATCAAGCCCCAAAAGGTCATGTCCGTACGGTCCGGCACATGAGCAACCTGCACGAGTCTGCAAGCCATTTTTGCCGGACATATAGGAGCAGAGTTGATATGGGTCGACACTCTCTATATTAAAGGAGACTATCCCGATATTTTCCTCGCTTAAACTTCCGTAAATCGTACACCCCTCTATATCTAAAAGCCCCCGAGTAAGATATTTCATCAACCTGTTTTTCTCTTTTTTAATCCAAGTAAACCCTATCTCATTACGTAATTGATAGGCAAGTGCAGCGCGAATCAACTGCAGTATAGGAGAAGTTCCGGCATCTTCGCGAGCCTCTTTCTCATCAACAAAAAGGTGGCTGTTCCTATCTACATACTCAACAGTTCCGCCGCCCGCAAATGTCGGCGCAATATTATCATCTATAAGGGATTTTCTTATTGCTAATAGTCCACATGAGCCGGGACCTCCTATAAGCTTGTGAGGAGATAGAAACATTACATCATAAAAGGAGGATGGAACATTCATGTATGGAGATGAAGCGGCAGCATCAAAGCATACGATTGCTCCATATTTACGCAGTATTTTAGAAATCTTCTCATATGGAGTAATAATGCCCGTTACATTTGAGGCTATACAAAAGGCACCTATTTTTTCAATATGTTTACTTGTTTTTAAAACATCTTCAAGCTGCTCTAGGTCAATCACCCCATCGCTGTTAAGCCCTATTCTAACCGTGTCACATAGCGCTTCGCGGTAACTTACCTCATTTGAGTGGTGCTCATAGGGCCCGACAACAACAAGCGGGCGTGATGAGCTATGACTTTGAATTTTAAATCTTTTACGAGTAGCAGGCGGAATATATATCCCTAAAATCTCCTGAAATTTCTTAATAGCTGCCGTTGCTCCACAACCCGATGGTAAAATAGCAAAATCAGGCTCAAGCTTTAGCAAACTCTTTAAATGTATGCGCGCTTGTTTATACAAAAGATCTGTTTTTGCTGCCATTGAAGCCTCTTTTGAGTGTGTATTTGCATAAGTTTTTAAAACCTCAGCTATACGCGACTCTACCGCTTTATATGCGAGTCCTGAAGCTGTATAATCAAAATAGTGTCTCTTGTGAGTTCCGATAATACCCTTTCTTATCTCCTCTTTTAAATTTTTTTTATCCTCTAAGAGAAGTGGTCTAAATAGCTCTTTACTCATACAAAACTCCTGCTGCATAGTCTTGAAAATTTTTATAATGAGTGTTTTTGTAACTCTCAACTACACTTCCTACAATTTTAAACGCATCCTCTGGGATAAATTTTATACCTGTTTTTTTTCCAAAACTGCTTTTGTCCCCCTCAAGATAGCCGCCTAAAATCAACTCAAACCCAGACACTGTCTTGTCGTTATGCTTAAACTTACATCCCAATAGCCCAATATCTACAATGTGCGGATGGGCACATGAGTGCGGGCATCCGTTAACACTAAATGAGAGCGGTTCACTAAAATTAGGAAACCTTTTCTCTAGATACTCTGCTAGCTCAATCGCCAAATCTTTTGTCTCAGAGACTCCATATTTACAAAAATTTATCCCCGTACAAGAGATACTTCTTGCCTTAAAAGGAGATGGATTTGCGTCTATTTTTATCCTAGAGAGCTCTTTTGCTGCAGCATGAGCATTTTTGCTTGGCAAATCAGTTATGACAAAGTTTTGAGATATTGTCGCTCTTATAGCGGTGGCTTCATATTTTTTAAGTATATCCAAAAGACTGTATAATCCTTTAGCCCCTATTTTTCCGCCATTAACCGCACAACCGATATAGCTTCTGCCCTCTTTTATGCTGTTATGAATACCAAAATGTCCTCTTTTTGCATAAGGAGTGTAGGCTTGAATTTCTCTTTTTTGAAGAGTAAAGTCTAGTTTTGAGTTTAGTGTTTGCAAAAATTTATCTACTCCAAAACTCTTAAGAAGATGTCCTAGTCTTGATTTGTATCTGTTTTCTCTGTTTCCATACTCTTTGTACATCTCGGTAACAGCCTTTGTAACCGCCAAAACCTGCTCTGCTTGTACATAACCTAGATGAGAGGCTATCTGTCTGTTTGAGCCCAAACCACCGCCAACACTTACATCAAACAAAACAGTGCCATCTTGAAATTTTGTCGCATTAAAACTCAAATCCTGTATCTCATGAGAGGCACAGTGTTTAGAACAGCCGCTAATCCCGACTTTGTACTTTCTAGGAAGATTTGAGAGCTCTCTGTTTGCGTCAAAATATTCGTTTATCTCTTTTGTAATTGTGTCAACATCATAAATTCGCTCACTATCAACATCACTTACGGGACATGTGACAACATTTCTCGGAACATCGCCACACGCAAAAACAGTAGTGAGTCCAGCCTCTTTTAGTCGCTCAAAAATTGCCGGTAAGTCCTCTACCTTTATAAAGTGGAGCTGAATGTCTTGTCTTGTTGTAAAATCGGCAGTTCCTCTTGCATATCTCTTTGAAATCTCAGCTACAGCTTCAAGCCCGTCTAGATTAAGTCTGCCGCCTATAAGTTTCACTCTTAGCATGAAATATAGAGTATCGTCATCTTTGTCTTGAAGATTTTTGTTTTGGGAATAAAACCCATACCACTTAAATCTCTCTATATCTTCCGGGTCAATCTCTTGGCTCGTTTTTGCATAGCGATATATATCGCTTAAAACATCCAGACCATCTTTTTGGCTCTTTATCCGTTCAACTTTTTGTGCTTTTGTCTCTTTTGACATGTTTTATTCCTAAAAAATCTCTTTTGCTTCCCAATGAGGAAAATGTTTTCTCACTAGTGCGTTTAACTCCACTTCAAACTCTGAATATTCTGAAGTTTTTGTTTTTGAAGGTTCCTCTGATTTTTGCACAATCATTCCGGCACCTACCGTGTTGTTAGTAATTCTGTCTATGATTATAAAGCTTCCCATAGCCTTGTTTTTACTATACGCATCATACGCTAAGGAGCTCTCTAGATCGAGTTTTGCATGCCCTATCTCATTTAGATTAAGCAGGTTTGCACTCTGCTGCTCTAGAGTATTTACATCAGTTTTATAGTAAAACTTATCTATGCTTCCCACGCTCAAAGATGAAGCTCTTTTTATAAAATATTGCTTATGTTTTAGTAGCGGCTCTTCGCTCATCCAGACAATATTCACATCAAAAGAGTCCCCGCTATCTGGCTGCTCGTCACTTTTAACGATTATATTGCCACGACTTATATCTATCTCATCCTCAAGCCTTAGAGTGATTGCCTGCTGCGCGTATGCGTAATCCAGATTGCCATCATAGGTGACTATCTCTTTTACTCTTGAGCTTTTTCCTGATGGCAAAACTGTTATGTTATCGCCGACACTTATGATGCCAGAAGATATAGTTCCGCAAAAGCCTCTAAAGTCGAGGTTTGGTCTATTTACATACTGCACAGGCAATCTAAAATGCATTAAATCTCTGTCACTTCCTATCTCTATATTTTCCAAAAGATGCAGAAGTGTCTCGCCTCTGTACCATGGGGATTTTGGGCTTTTATCAACCACATTGTCGCCATTTAGGGCAGAGATGGGAATTAGTGTAATATCATCACTTAGCCCAAGCTCTTTTGCAAAAGAGAGGTACTCTCTTGATATATTTTCATAAACCTCTTGACTAAACTCCATCAAATCCATCTTGTTTATCGCAACAACTATATGCTTTATGCCAAGCAGTTTTGCTATAAAAGAGTGTCTTCTTGTCTGCGTTTGCATACCGTATCTAGCATCAATGAGAATAATTGCCAAATCAGCAGTACTCGCACCTGTTGCCATGTTTCTTGTGTACTGCTCATGTCCGGGTGTATCGGCGATGATAAACTTTCTCTTATCTGTCGTAAAATATCTGTATGCGACATCAATGGTAATCCCCTGTTCGCGTTCGCTCTGCAGTCCATCAACAAGAAGTGAGAGGTCAAACTCGCCCTCGGTTGTACCGCTCTTTTTTGAATCCTTCTTTATGGCTGCTAGCTGATCTTCAAAAATCATCTTTGAATCATGTAGAAGTCTTCCTATAAGAGTAGATTTTCCATCATCTACACTTCCACATGTTATAAATCTAAGCAACTCTTTGTTCTCATGCTCTTTTAAATAACTCTCTATATCCGTTGCTATTTTTGTATCTAATACCGACATATTAAAAATACCCCTCCATTTTTTTCTTCTCCATAGAACCCGCTGAATCATTATCGATTACACGTCCTTGCCTCTCGCTTGTTTTTGTCAAAAGCATCTCTTGAATAATCTCGCCTAGCGTTGTAGCGTTTGACTCAACCGCTCCCGTCAGAGGATAGCACCCCAGAGTTCTAAAGCGAACCATCTCCTCTTTTACAACCTCTCCCTCTTCTATGGGCATTCTCTCATCGTCCACCATTATCTTGACTCCGTCTTTTTCAACAACAGGTCGTTTTTTTGCAAAATAGAGTGGCACAATCGGAATATGCTCTAAGTAGATATATTGCCAAATATCAAGCTCCGTCCAGTTTGAGAGTGGAAAAACTCTTATGCTCTCACCTTTGTTCACTCTTGAGTTATAGAGATTCCACAGCTCCGGTCTCTGGTTTTTAGGGTCCCATCTATGGTTTTTATCCCTAAAAGAGTAGATTCTCTCTTTTGCTCTGGATTTCTCCTCATCCCTTCTTGCTCCGCCAAATACCGCATCAAACTTATATTTGTTTAGTGCCTGTTTTAAGCCTTGTGTCTTCATGATGTCGGTATGCAGAGCCGAGCCATGCACGAAAGGGTTTATATCTTTTTCAATCCCCTCTGGATTGGAATGAACTAAAAGCTCAAAACCCTCCTCTTTTGCTCTTTTATCACGAAACTCTATCATCTCTTTAAACTTCCATTTTGTATCTACATGTAGAAGCGGAAACGGCAGTTTTGCAGGAAAAAAAGCCTTTAGAGCAAGATGAAGCATAACCGCGGAGTCTTTTCCCACAGAGTACATCATCACAGGATTGTCAAACTCCGCAACGACCTCTCTAAGTATATGAATAGATTCAGCCTCAAGCTGTTTTAAATGTGTCAATCTTTTTGTATCTAGCACTTTGTATCCTTTATATGTAGTCCACACTCTTTATGTTTAGGGTCTTCCCACCACCATCTTCCACTTCGTATATCTTCACCATCTTTAACCGCTCTTGTACAAGGTGCGCAGCCAATGCTTGGATACCCTTTGTCATGCAGGGCGTTATATGGGACATCGTTTGCTTTTATGTAGTCCCAAACATCGCTTTGGCTCCATGAAACAAGCGGATTTAGTTTTATAACTCTGTTTGCCTCGTCCCACTCAAAAAGTTGCATATCTTCTCGTGTCGGACTCTGCTCGGCTCTAATACCCGTTATCCAGATATCAACGCCCTTGAGTGCTCTTTGTAGAGGTACTATTTTTCTCACATAGCAGCACTCCTTTCTATTCTCTACAGAGTTATAAAAGCCGTTGATTCCCTGCTTTTGATATAGTTCTTCAACATCTCTGCTGTGTGGAAAATAGACCTTTATTTTTGTCTTATATTTTAAATTCGTTCTGTTCATTACATCATATGTCTCATAGGGAAGTCTTCCGGTATCGAGCGTAAATATCTCTGCACTTTCATCTATTTTTAAAATCATGTCACTCAAAACCTGATCCTCTGCCCCGAAGCTTGAAGAGAGTGCTATCTTCTCTTTATACTCCTCCAAAAACTGTTTTAAAACTTTTTTCGGTTCTTGATTTTTAAATCTTTGGTTTAGTTTTGCTATTTTCTCTATCACTCTATTTTCCTCTTATATATGATAATCGTTTGCCGTGGCTTTATGTCTGCCAATCTCTATCTTGTTCCACGCTCTCTCATGGTAGTAGTACAAAATCATTTTTGTCACAACCTCTATGGAGCCTATTGATGCCGCCATAACTAAATTGCCTGTTATTATGTAAGAAATTACTATCGTATCTAGCGTCCCTACTGTTCTCCATGAGATAGTTTTGATAACCGACCTATATGCTTTTTCCTGCATCATCACTCCTCATCGTAGAGTCCGCAGCTTAAATACCGCTCTCCGGTATCACACAAAATAGTAACTATCGTTTTACCTCTATTCTCTTGCCTGTTAGCAACTTGAGTTGAAGCAAAAACATTTGCACCTGAGGATATACCCACCAAAAGACCCTCTTTTTTTGCCAGCTCTTTTGAGGAGTTGATTGCGTCTTCATTGCTTATTTTAATAACTTCATCATAAATTTTACTATTTAGCACATCAGGAATAAATCCCGCTCCTATCCCCTGAATCTCATGCGAACCGGCATCTTCATGTGAGAGTACCGCAGAACTTTGAGGCTCAACGGCTATGATTTTTATATCTGGATTTTTGCTCTTTAACACTTCACCGATTCCGGTAATTGAACCACCTGTTCCTACTCCCAAAACTAAGATGTCAACCTTACCATCGGTATCTTTTAATATCTCAAGCGCTGTTGTTTTTCTGTGGATTTCAGGATTAGCCATATTTGAGAACTGTCTTGGCATAAAGCTATTTTTCAACTCATTTTCTAGTTCATGTGCCATCTCAATCGCGCCGCTCATCCCCTTTTTTGCATCTGTTAAAACGAGCTTTGCACCAAGCGCTTTTAAAAGTTGCTGCCTCTCCAGACTCATTGACCTTGGCATAGTAAGGATAAGTTTTATTCCAAGACTAGCACACACGCTTGCCAATGCAATTCCAGTGTTACCGCTTGTCGGCTCAACTACAACAGTATCTTTGTCAATTAAACCCTGCTTTATCGCCTCTTGAATCATATGATTTCCGATTCTATCTTTTACAGAGTGTGTTGGATTCATAAACTCACATTTTGCGAGTACCAATGCATTTTTGCTTGCAATATTTATCTTCACCAAGGGCGTATTTCCAATAAGTTGTGTTACATTTTTTGCATAATTCATAGTGACTCCAGCTCAATATTTTTACTCTTTAATAGTTCATAAAACTTACATGCAAAACAGTAATCTTTTGCAACCTCTACTATTTTCCATAGAGCCAAAAAAACGGTTAATAAAAGAGCTGCCGTTGTCTCATTTAAGAGGTCTGCTATTAATACCGCAAAGAGCATACTCAAGCCGACATGTGAAGCGAACTCCTTTGCATAGCCCTCACTGAGTCTCTCTTTTAGATTAAATAGCTTTACTAAAATAGTAGAGATTAAATAGATAGGACTCATAAGAGGAGTCATGTAAACTCTTACTAAATAGTCATAAATCAATATATATATAAATAACTCATTTGCGCTAAATAGATATGCACCCATAAAGAGCAGTGTTACTCCTGCATGAACGCGAGTTTGATTCTCATCGACAACATTTTGTATGCTATTTTCTGCATGTTTCATCTTACTTATCCTCCTATTTTAATAATTGACGAAAGTATAATTTATTTTAGAGGTAAAGTCAAGCAAATTTGTAATGTTAATCTATACTTATTTAGTTAGGATTGCTTTAAACCCTTCTATTATGGGAGTTAAAAAGGATTTTAAAATTATTTATTAAATACGACAAAATTACTTTACATTATTTAAAAAAGAGTGTATACTTCTGCTAAACTTTATATATTGGAGTTGTAATGCCACTAATATCAACAAAGGGAACATACGGTTTAGCCGCAATATGTGAACTAAGCAAATATGAGGGGGAGTCTCCTATGCAGATAAAAGAGATAGCCGCAAATGCTGATATCCCACAAAACTATCTTGAACAGCTTCTTGGAAAACTAAGACGTGCCGGAATTGTAAAGAGTATAAGAGGTGCTAAAGGGGGATATATACTTGCACGTGATCCAAAAGAGATAAAGGTTTTAGATATCTTAATCGCTCTAGAGGATGACTTAAAAATCGTTGATACAAAAGTCGAGCATCCAATACTCAGTCTCTTTTTTGACGACTCAAGAGAGAGCATAAAAGATATTTTTGATGTTAGCATAACAGAGCTCTCCGGATATAAAAATAAATTTTTAAATTACACTATATAGGAAAAAATAGGTGAAATCTTGTCCAATTACATATAAAACAGTAGATCAAAATATAGTAAGAATAGTTGCCTCAGAGGTCTCTGCTCTTGGAATCTTTTTTATAATTTATCCAAGTTTTGTTATTTTAGCGCTTCTGCTGTATGACTTTTTTGTACGTATGATAGGTTATGAGAAGATAAGTCCGCTCTACAATATAGCAAGAGTGACCTCAAAACTCTTTAGGGTAAAAAAAGATAAAATCGATGCAGGCCCAAAAGAGTTTGCACTTAAGATAGGTTTTTTATTTGCTCTACTCTTAGTTATTCTATTTTTGTTAGATCAGGCATTTGCTACTGTCGTGGTTATGGTTGTATTAACAGCATGCGCTCTCTTAGAGGCGCTTTTTAACTACTGTATAGGTTGTAAAATGTATATGCTTTTAAAAAAGTTTAAACTACTATAGTAGCATCCTCTTACTAAGAGAGGATGTGTCTTAACTGCATTGCGTACCATAATACAATGAGGTTTAAAAAGAAAATCATCATAGAGCTTGCGCGTGATACTATTTTTTGAACAATAGTGCGCTCATTCTTATGTGTCTTTAACGCTATGCGCATATGTACAATCGTAAAAATTGTTATAGCAGCAACATAAAAGAGCTTGTTGCTCATCATGTACCCGAGTTTTGACTCATTAAGGTCGAGTGTCAACACATCAATAAGATTAAAGTTTACAAAAAGAAATGTGCCGGTGCTAAGCAGAACTATAAGCCAAAAAGTCTCAAAATATCCATAAAGAGGTCCTAAATACTCATATGTTTGCGCTTGTGCCTCCTTCCCCTTTAATAAAATTCCTAACGCAAACAGTAACAATGCTCCACCTATCCATGCAGTTGCCGCCAATATATGTATATAGAGTACTACATCTACCATAAACTATCCCCTTAAATATTTTTTGTTTTCAATTATAGTGTAAAATATAAACAAAAAAGAGGTCAAAATGCAAGAAATAACTATTTGGCATAATCCAAAATGTTCAAAATCACGCCAAGCTATGGAAATAGTCGCTCAAAGCGGATGCAAAGCTGATGTGATAAAATATTTGGAAGATTCTCCTGATGAGAATAAGATAAAGAGTGTTTTAAAAATGCTTAAGCTCACGCCTAGAGAACTTATGAGAACAAAAGAGGATTTATACAAAGAGTTAAATCTAAAAGAAGAACAAAGCGACAAAGCTTTAATATCTGCAATGGCAAAATACCCTAAACTAATAGAGCGCCCGATAATCATCAAAGGAGATAGCGCAATTATAGGAAGACCCACAGAGAAGATTGCACAGTTTTTAAATAGTTAAGACTCTCTGCTCTGTTTTTTAACAAAGTGGCACTCTGTTGTGGAGTATGGGCAAGTCTTAACTATGCTCATCTCAAACTGCTCCTCCTCTATACCACCGACTACTCTCTCATAATGACGCATGGCTGCACGAAACGCGGTAAGTACCATATTTGCACTATCTTGATGCTCGGTAGATATCGCTTCAACCTGCTCGCCTTCGGGCTTAGTCGTGTCAACTTTTGGAGCAGGAATTGCCGCATAACTATCCTTCAAATCCTTCTCTAGAGCCGAGGTTATCTCTAGGGCACTCTCTATTGTCTCCCCTTTAATCATCTCTGTAAATATCGAACCTAAAGTAGTTGTATCCTGATTGCCGTTTGTGCCGAACTTAACATCTACTATAGAGTTATTATCTCTTTTGATATACATAATAACGTAACTCTTCGTTGCATGGTCTATCCCAACCCCAACACAAGTGGCATCTTCAATTTTCCCGTAGTTTTCGGGCTGCATAAGATGTTTTCCTATCTCCGCTTGGAGCTCTTTTTCTTCATTCATAATCTACTCTTTTTCACTTAACATTTCAATGCTTACACTGTTGTCTTTTATAAATTTTGAGATAATTGCGGAGTGGTTGTGCTCATAAGGCTTTAGATATACTATGCGCTTAATTCCGCTTGCAATTATATTTTTACTACAATCACTGCATGGCTCAAGCGTCACATAAATAGTAGCGTCCTCGATGCAGATACCTTTTCTTGCAGCCCATATTATTGCATTCATCTCTGCATGTATCTCATATGTTTTTGACCACTCATGATGCTCATGCGTATATTCGCCCTCCCAATAATCACAGCAGTTTATATATCCGGCAGGAGTACCGTTGTATCCTGTACTCAATATCCTTCCATCTTTTACAATAACGGCACCAACCTGCTTAGAGACACACTTCGATGCGCTTGCTAACTCTTGCGCAATATTTATAAAATTCTTATCGCTCAACATATACTACGGCTCTCTGATAATCTTTATATCCGCACTATTTCTTAATCTTGCAAAGTAATCACTTAAAACCTGCTCTCTTTTTTGAGACATAATCTGGTTCATTATCTCATTCTTAACACTCTCATACTCTATGCTGCTTGGAGAGTGTACCTCTTTTAAATAGAAGCTCACATATGAGCCGTTTGGATCGGCTACTACCGGAGTAAAACTATTTACTTGCGTATTTTCAAGAAGTCTTGAGAGTTCTGGCGAGACTTTATTGTACTCAAGAAGCTGCTCATCCATTTTTATTCCATCGGAGTGAAACATCGGTATGGATACTTTCTTTTCAAGATCTGCTCTATTGTTTGAGCTATATATTATGACTCTAAAAGCGGTAGGATGCAAAAACTCATCCTTATGAAGCAAGTAGTACTCTTTTGCTTCATCTTCACTTGGAGTGTCTATAGAGGAGTAGGCAATTGAGGAGTAGAGCTTTTGTGAGAGTAGTTTCTCTCTTGTCCTCTCTTTAAACTCTGCAGAGGTTAAGCCGTTTGAATTTCTTACAGCTTCATAAAACTCATCTATGCTCATCTTATTTGCAGCAGCCACTTTTTTAATATCATCATAAACATCAGAGCTTGTTACACTGATTTTTCTCTCAGCAATCTCAATAGCTTCTAATTTTTTTCTTATAAGATTATCTATTGCCGTATCTGCGTTGACCTTAGATATTTTCATCTCCTCTTTTACATCATAAAGAGTGACTGCCTCTCCTTTTACTACAGCGCTGACTCCACTTATTAACTCTGCGCCAAGTGCCGCACCAAAAAAAAGAGATAAAAATATCTTATACATTCGCTATCCTATGAACTATTATTATATTTAAAAAAGTATTTTACCCGCTTTTAACAAATGATAGCCTAAAATTCTATAACTATTTTACAAAGGCTTTTTATGGTTGTTACTCGTTTTGCTCCAAGTCCCACGGGCTATCTACATATCGGTGGCTTAAGAACGGCTCTTTTTTCCTATCTCTGGGCTAGAAAAAATAGCGGAAAGTTTCTTCTTCGTATTGAAGACACAGATAAGGCTAGAAACTCCAAGGAAGCGGCAGATGCAATATTAGAAGCCTTTAAATGGCTTGGACTTGAGCATGACGGGGAGATAACGTACCAGTCTCAAAGAGATGAGATATATGCAAAATATATAAAGCAGCTTCTTGATGAGGGAAAGGCATATAGATGCTACATGTCAAAAGAGGAGCTAAAAGAGCTAAGAGAGACTCAAATGGCAAACAAGCAAAGAACAATGTATGATGGCAGATATCGAGATTTTAACGGCACCCCGCCAGAAGGCATTGAGCCGGTTATCCGCATTAAAGCACCGCTTAGTGGAGATATTGTTGTCAGAGACGGCGTAAAAGGCGATACCGTTTTTAAAGCTGAAGATATTTTAGATGACTTTGTAATTGCGCGAGCCGACGGGTCACCTACATATAATTTTGTTGTAGCAGTAGATGATTATCTAATGGGAGTAACGGAGGTCATACGCGGAGACGACCACCTCTCTAATACCCCCAAACAGATTGTAGTTTACGATGCTCTAGGATTTAAGACACCCAACTTTCACCATGTTCCTATGATACACAACTCAGAGGGTAAAAAGCTAAGTAAACGTGACGGCGCTACTGATGTGATGGCTTACAAGGAGATGGGTTACATGCCACAGACTCTTTTAAACTTCTTAGTGCGTCTTGGGTGGAGTCATGGAGATCAGGAGATTTTCTCCATGGATGAGATGAGAGAGCTATTTGACCCAAAAAATATAAACAAGTCTGCATCTATCTACAATACCGAAAAACTTGACTGGTTAAACTCTCACTATATTAAAAACACTCCAAATAACGAACTCGCAAAACTGCTTGAGCAGTATGGACTGCTACTAACCTCACATGATAAAAAAGAGATTTTGCTAGATGCTCTAAAAGAGCGTGCAAAAACATTAAAAGAGATGGCAGGTCTCGTCTATGAGATTATTAGCACCCCAACATATTATGACCAAGCAGCCGTAAAAAAAGCCTTCAAAGATGATACTGTAGAAATTCTTACTCTTTTTAAGGAGAAGATTACTACATCAGAAGAGCTTCACTTGCCAAGCGATTATCACCATATAATGCAAGAAGTCGTCGATGAAATGAAGATAGGCTTTGGTAAAATCGGCCAGCCTCTTCGCGTTGCACTTTTGGGAAAGATGTCCGGTCCGGGACTTGATAATGTAATGGCAATAATAGGTAGAGATGAGACTATATTGCGCATTACAAATGCTATTGATAGGCACTCATAAAAATGAAAAAGGTTTTACTTCTTCATGGCTGGGGCGGGAGTGATTATCCACATTGGCAGAGTTGGCTTGCGGGAGAGCTTGCCAAAGATTACGGTTGTGTCAGTTTTTTAAAATTTAGTAACTTTGATTTCCCAAATAAAAATGAGTGGTTACTCCAGTTAACCAAAGAATTAGAAGATTTTAATCCGGATATTGTTATTTGTCACTCCTTGGCAAATATACTCTGGTTTCATCTCTGTAACGAGAAAAAAATAAGAGAAGTACAAAACCTTATTCTCGTTTCTCCTCCAAGCCCAGAGTGTACTATAAAAGAGCTCAGCAGCTTTTTTCCATGCACTCTTCCAGCAAGCTTATATGCAAAAAACAGTCTGCTTATTACCTCAACAAACGACCCATATATAACAAAAAAAGAGACGCAAGAGCTTGAAGAAGCCCTTAATATAGAATCTCTAGTATTAGAAAACGCAGGGCACATAAATAGTGATAGCGGTTATGGCGAGTGGCCGTGGATATTAGAAAAGATAAAAAATCTCTCAAATTAACAGCAGTAACGATATTCTGTCTCGAATGAGGCTAACTTCAGTGCCATAGCGGCTAGCGTAGCCAAAGGAAGTAACTCCTTTGGCATTATAAATAAAACAAAAAAGAGCCTAATGATACAACTTATTAATATCTCAAAGAGTTTTGGCAAACAGGAGCTATTTAGCGACCTTAGCTTTAAACTAAACTCAGGTAACAAAGTCGGTTTAGTCGGACGCAACGGGAGCGGAAAATCTACACTTTTTAAGCTTATTTTAGGTGAAGAAACCCCAGACACAGGGGAAGTAATTATTCCAAGAGGGTATAAAATAGGTGCGCTAAAGCAGTATCTTGAATTTAGCCAAAGCACTCTTAGAGAAGAGGCAGCATTAGCTCTTGAAGAGGATATGAAGTATGATATTTACAGAGTTGAGAAGATTCTTTTTGGCTTGGGTTTTACACAAGAGGACTTAGAAAAAGATCCGCTCTCCTTCTCAGGCGGTTATCAAATTCGCATAAACCTTGCAAAACTCTTAGTAACCGAACCAAATCTGCTTCTTCTGGATGAGCCGACAAACTATCTCGACATTCTCTCTCTTAGATGGCTGAAAAGTTTTCTAAAGAATTTTGAGGGCGAAGTTATTTTAATCACTCATGACAGAGATTTTATGGACGCCGTCACTACACACACAATGGGAATTGTTCGTAGAGGTTTAAGAGTTATCGCCGGAGATACGCACAAATATTATGAGCAGTTAAAGTCAAGTGATGAGCTACATGAGAAGCAAAAAATTTCACAAGATAAAAAAGTAAAAGAGCTTGAGAACTTTATCGCTAAAAATAAAGCACGTGCTTCAACCGCTGCTCTTGCGCAGTCAAAAGTAAAACAGCTTCAGAAAATGGATATGCTTGAAGATTTGGGATATGACTCATCTTTAGAGTTTGATTTTAACTACAAAGAGACCCCTGCAAAAGTTCTTCTGGATGTTAAAAATCTAAGTTTTGGTTATACCCCTGAGAATATTCTCTTTGAAAATATCTCTTTTGTACTCCAAAAGGGGGAGCGTCTTGGGATTATCGGGAAAAACGGTAAAGGTAAATCAACCCTTCTAAACACAATTGCAGGAGAGCTAAAGCCGCTTAGCGGGGAAGTTTTGATGCATACAAGCACCACTTTTGCACACTTCGGACAGACAAACATTGCAAGGCTACATCCAAGCAGCAGTGTCTTAGATGAAATTCACTCTGCTAATACAAAACTCTCTGCGCAAGCCATACGCGCTATTGCCGGAGCTATGATGTTTAGCGGAGATAGTGCAGATAAAAAGGTCTCTCTTCTCTCAGGTGGCGAAAAAAGCCGTGTCATGCTTGGCCAAATATTAGCACGTGATGTAAATCTCCTATTTTTAGATGAGCCTACAAACCACCTAGATATGGACTCCATTGAAGCACTAACAGTAGCAATCCAAAACTTCAAAGGCTCCGTAATTATAGTAACTCACTCAGAAGAGCTACTACGCCGCACATGTGATAGACTTATCATATTTACAAAAAACGGTGCAGAGTATTTTGACGGCGGGTATGACCTATTTTTGGAAAAAATGGGCTGGGAAGAGGAGGAAAAAGAGAGAGTCAAGCAAAAACCTAAAACAAGTTTTAAGAACAACAAAAAAACAAAAGCCGCTCTCATTAGAGAGAGAAACAAACGTATCTCGCCTATTAAAAAAAGGATTGAAAAGCTTGAGAGCTCTATTGTAGAGATTGAAGAGAGTTTAGCTTCTTACCAACAGAAACTACTTGAGGCTACAAATAGAGGCGATAGTTTTAAAATCATAGAGCTTTCAAAACAGATCTCTACCGGTGAAAAAGAGATAGAAGATCTCTTTGGGCTTTTAGAAGTTGCTCAAGGCGAATTGGACGACATTTCACACAAATATGATAAAAATATGGCACAATTTGACTAAAATCAATGAATAAGGCGCCCCATTGAGATAATATTTATATATATGGAGTAAAAATAGTGCAAAAACATCGTAGCTTTAAAAATAATATAATTTACATATCATTAATTTTATTATCTATAGTTATTGCTATTGTAGTATGGTCTGCATCCAAAAGTTATCATGCCTCTCTAGCTCAAGAGAGATTTGATACCGCTGCTAATGAGTACGTCTATAAAATTCAAAAACATATACTTAAATATGAAAGAGTTCTACAAAGCGGAGTAGGTTTTTTTCATGGAAGCGACAGTGTAACTCGTAAAGAGTGGCATGATTTTGTACAAGCATTAGATCTTGAGCATAACTATCAAGGGATTGAGGGGCTTGGCTTTGCAAAAATGATTAAACCTAATGAGGTGGAGCAAGTAGAGAGACAGATGAGAGAAGATGGGTTTGAATCATTTTCGCTAAAACCGACAGGTAAACGTGAGCAATATAGCTCAATTCTCTATCTCGAACCAATGCATGTACGCAATATAGAAGCTATCGGGTATGACATGTTCTCAGAACCTACTCGCCGCTTAGCCATGCAAAGAGCCAGAGATACTGCAAAAGCTATTATGTCTAAAAAAGTGACCCTAGTTCAAGAGATTGACGAAGATATACAAGCAGGCATCTTGATATATCTGCCTCTTTATAAAAAGGGGATGAAAACAGAGACTATACAGGAGAGACGCGACGCACTGCTTGGCTTTGTCTATGCCCCTTTTCGCATGAACACTCTTTTAGATAGTATAGCCATGGGTACATCTATTTTAAACTTTAAGATTTATGATAGTCAAAACACCTCAGATGCTAGTCTGCTTTATAAATCATCTAACGCTTCTTCCCACGCTCCTAAATATAAAGCTAAAAAAACAGTAGAGATAAACGGCAGAAAATGGCATATAGACTTCTCAAGCACAGAGAGCTTTCATGACTCTACGGACACATTTTACCCTATGCTTATAACATCTATGGGTCTCTTAGTACACTTTTCGTTGCTTTTTATTATTTTGATGCTTATCAAAAGCAGGCATCTACTAAAAGTGCAGGCAAACGAACTACTTAAACTCTCTCAGGCACTTGAGCAGAGCCCAAACAGCATCATAATCACTAATATTGACGGAAACATAGAGTATGTAAATAAGGTTTTTTACACAACTACCGGCTATACAAAAGATGAAATAATCGGTAAAAATTTTCACTCTCTACACTCCGGCACAATTCGGACAAAAGCATATGACGATATGTGGAGTAGCTTAAAAAAAGGTCAAATATGGCACGGGGAGTTTGTAAATCTTAGAAAAGATGGTACCGAATATATTGAAGGAGTAAAAGCATCCCCAATTTTTCAACCTAACGGAACAGTCTCACACTATGTTGCTATAAAAGAGGATATTACAGACAAGAAACGCTCAGAAGAGCATATCTACCGTCTTGCAAACTTTGATCCGCTCACCGGTCTTGCAAATAGGTTTCAACTAGAGGGGCATACTGAGTATGCAATAAGAGCGGCAAAGCGTAATCATGAGAAGTTTAGTGTTATTTTTTTAGATCTAGATCACTTTAAAGATATTAACGATAACCTAGGACATGATGCAGGAGATGCTCTTTTAATTGAACTCTCTAAGCGTTTTAAATCAATTTTACGTGAAGTTGATACCGTATCTCGCCTCGGCGGTGATGAGTTTGTTTTTATTCTGCCAAACAGTAATGCAGATGGGGCTCTGCGAATCGCCAAAAAACTTCTTGAGATAATAAATACACCGCATATATATCAAGGTAACGAACTTTTAGTTACCGCTTCAATAGGTATCGCAATCTACCCAATAGACGGGCTTGATCAACAGACCCTCTTTAAAAATGCCGATACCGCCATGTATGAAGCAAAAAATAGTGGGCGAAATAGATATCGCTTCTTTAGCAAAAAGAGTTAGCTTAGCTCTCAACTCTTTTTATAAACTCTTTAATACCCTCTTTTTCACGTTGAATTATCAACTCAAAAGAGCAACTATTTCCATGCATTTTCTCAAACATCTTCTGTGCATTTTGCTCACTATCTACAAGATATGCCAACAAAAAAGAGTCGTTGCTCCAGCGAATTAGCATATCATCTTGGCGTATAATACTCTTGAAGTGTTTAACTAGCTCTGCTAAGTCAATCTCATCCTCTTTTGTTATTTTTATCAACACCGCACTGATTATTTTTTTGTTAAAGGAGGCTGCATCTTGATAACTTTGGGCAATTTGAAGAAAGTAGTTTTTAGCATAAGCGCCGCTTTGAATATCTATGCTTGCATTATTTTGTATCATTATACGCTTTATGAGTGTCTGCGTAATATCTTCAAATACGCCAATAACATACCTGTCTATCTTCTGTACATGTACTAAAAAAGCGTGTGGCTCATATGTAGGTGTCATCATACTAACAATCCTCTCACTCTCTTTGAGTTCTAAGATAGCATCAACCCAACTGCTCCCTTTTGCAATTTTTTCCTCATGAAAATAGGAAGGGTGCGGAACAAAATTATTCACAAATGGACCAAACTCCTCTTTGTACTCATCTAAAGAGGATACTGTGAAAAACTTTTTAAAAGCTCTGTTTATAAGGATTGGGTCATTTTCTTCAAAGAGTATCATCAAATCTTTTTGTGAATCAATAATAGTTTGAATAATTTCCAAACTTATCTCTTCTTTCATGCGGTGCTCCTTTTTTATCTTAAGTATCTATTTTCTGAGAAAAAGTAACTATAAAATCCAAACAGAAAATCTTTTTGCTTTTATTTTTCCATCTTTGAGCTTACTGTGAGCCTTATCTATTTTGCTGTTTAAAATGGCAACGTAACTCTGCTTCTCATAGATCTCTATCTTTCCAATAGCACTTCCCTCTAATCCCGCATCACCCGTTAGTGCTCCTAATATATCTCCGGCACGAACCTTATCCTTTTTGCCACCCTCTATAACAAGCGTTATATATGCGGGTTTCATCTCAAATCCATCTATCTCTTTTAGCTTGCTTGCATCTTCAAAAAGGCGAGTTTCATTCTTATACTCATAAGCTTTATCTGTCTCGTAAGCTTCATACAGAGTAAAAGCCAACCCCTCTTTACCTGCTCTTGCTGTTCTGCCTATACGATGTGTATAAGTCTCTTCGCCATGAGGCATGTCATAATTAACCACCATGGAGAGCTCTTTTATATCAAGTCCTCGTGCTGCGACATCAGTTGCCACTAACACTCTACAGCTTCCATTAGCAAACTGGACTAACACATCGTTTCTCTCATACTGCTCTAAATCCCCATGAATTGCGAGTGCATCTATCTTCCTTTTTTGCAGAGTCTGAGCAATCTTGTCAACTTCTACTTTTGTGTTAGCAAAAACTATAACATTCTCAGGTTTGAAATTGCTAAAAATATTTATAAGCGTATCTATCTTCTGAGAGTTTTGCACCTCATAAAATCGCTCAGTGATTTTGTTTGCCACTTCTATAGATGTTGTTTTTATATTTATGGCATCTTTTTGGATTTTGGCACTGATATCCATAATCTCATCCGTATATGTAGCCGAGAAAAGAAGTGTCTGTTTCTCTTTTGGCGTAAACCCTAAAACTTCATTTATCTCTTCGCTAAAACCCATATCTAACATTCTGTCGGCTTCATCAAGAACAAGCGTGTCCATGTCTTTAAGAGAGAGCGTCTCTTTTTTGAGGTGTTTTAAAATACGCCCCGGAGTTCCCACAACTATATGTGCACCATGACGAAGTGAGCCAAGCTGCGGTCCAAATGCACTTCCGCCGCAAAGAGTTAAAATCTTTATATTGTGTGCAAACCTTGCAAGAGTTCTAAGCTCCTTGGCAACTTGGTCAGCTAACTCACGTGTCGGGCAGAGTATAAGAGTTTGAACTCTAAACTTTTTAACTTGAAGCTTGTGAAGTAAGCCTATTCCAAAGGCTGCCGTTTTACCGCTTCCTGTCTTAGCCTGCGCAATAACATCTCTGCCCTCCAATATAAAAGGCAGACTCTGGGCTTGGATGGGAGTCATCTCTTTATAACCTATCTCATTTAGGTTATGAAGCATCTCTTTAGTAAGAGTAAGCGTTTTAAAATCTGTTTTACTCATCAATATATTACTTTTACTCGTCCAACTTCACGACTCATAAGGCGGACTTTGATTCCATGAGGATGTATCGGAGATTTTGTCAATATATCGCGCACTATACCGTCTGTAAGTTTTCCGCTTTGCTGATCTTCTTTAAGGACTATTGCCACACTCATCCCGCTTTTAATATTTGCTCTTTTTGTTCCGCTCATCTTTTATCCTTAAATCGAAGCTACAGCTATCTCAAATGCCGAGGTCTCTTTCATGCACTCTATAGTAATATTACTAATTGTACCGCTTTGTAATGAGTGTCTGCGCTCAAACTCTATTATAGAGTCGGGCTTAAACTCCTCTATATCTCTAACTAAAACATATATCTCACCTAAGATACCCTTGTCATGCAGTAGTGCACTCTTTACAACATCATAAACGTTCATCTCATCTAAAATCTTCTGCATCTTATCTTCAAAAAGTACATCTATTAAAGAGAGTACACCGACAAAGTAGGCTTGTTCAAGCATACTCTTGCCGGCATCAGGCTCAACCGCTCTTAGGACTCTCTCCATTAATTCCGTACGATTTTTTACCATAAGCATAAGGGGCGATGTCTTTGGGTTTGGAAGATTTGCCATCGAATAGACTACTAGCATAAGCCACTTTGCCAGAGGTTCTCTTCCTACAAGGGTTAAGATGTGATTAATAGAGGATATTCTATTTTTAAAATGAAATGCCCCGGAGTTTATATATTTAAGCAGCAAAATAGTTATGGAGCTGTTTTTTTTAAACTCATCTATTATGAGATTAAAATCCGCATCATTTGCCAGAAGCGAATAGAGCTTTAAAATATTTAATCTTGGAGGTTTGCACTCATCCCCCTCAAACATCTTTGCTTTTGAGAAATAGTATCCGGTAAAAAACCCGCAACCCAATCTTTTAGAGAGCTCATACTTAAATCTGTCCGAAATATTTTTACCTACAGCGCTAACTCCTCTCTCTTTTACACGGGCTAGCATATCTATATTCTCTTCATTGACTAAGATGTTCTTATCAAAGTTGATTTTTACAAATGAGACCTCATCTAAGATTTTTGCATACTTCTGCATATCTGCACCATTTAGTGTAAAATCATCAATGGCTAATATATACCCCTTCTCCTTTAGAGAGGCGACTCTTTGTATAGCACTCTCCTTTGTTACATCTATATCCGCACTCAAAGAGAGGATAAAAAACTCGCTAGATATAGTAAATAGTTTATCGCTAAAGAAGAGACTCTCATCTACCTTTATAAACACTTTGCGCTTGCCCACTACTAACTGCGAGCCAATTTTATCAAGAGCCTTACAAAGAAGGCTTTGAAATATAAAGCCATTCTCCTCTTTGTTCATATTTTGAGAATAGTATAGGAGTTCATAAAACTCAATTGCTGCATCTTGATTAAGAACAGGCTTGCGCCCAAAATATAAACTTTGCATACAAAATCCTCACTTTTTATAAAAGTAGATTATATTATCTTTTTGCTACAATACACCAATAATTTGGAGAATATACGCAATGTTTGAAGCCCTTTACCTATCAATAGGTCTGCTATTTGGCGCAATAGGTGTCTGGATTAGTGTAGTAAGTAGTTTAAAGAACAGACTTCGCCTTGAGGCTGAGAAGTTATCGGTTTTACAAAGCCAAAATGCTGTTTTACAAGAGAGAATTGATGGTATAAACGAAAAAAACAGAGAGAAGTTTGAGCTATTAGAGCAAAACAAAGAGCAGATGAGACTTGAGTTTAAAGAGCTTGCCGAGAAGATTTTAGAGAACAACTCCCAAAAATTATCAATGCAAAATCAAGAGAATATATCCAAGATGATTAACCCTATGAGAGAGCAGTTTAACGAGTTTAAAAAGCAGATTAACGATGTCTATATAAAAGAGGCAAAAGATCGTTCCATGCTTCAATCTGAGATAAGAAGTATCAAAGAGATAAATCATCAGATGAGTCAAGATGCCAAAAACCTTACAAAAGCGCTAAAGGGTGAAAATAAAAAACAGGGTGTCTGGGGAGAGATGGTTCTACAGAGTGTTCTTGAGAACTCCGGTTTGAGGCTAGGAAAAGAGTATGAGCGGGAGGTAAGTCTAGAGCACAAGAGCAACGGCAGCCGCTACCGCCCTGATGTAGTTGTTCATCTTCCGGATAACAGAGATATTATCATAGACGCAAAGAACTCTCTTCTTGCTTATGAGCGCTACATGTCAGCTGAAGAGGAGGAGCAAAAAGTAGTATTTGCCCTTGAACATGTCGCTTCTGTAAAAAAACATATTAAAGAGCTAAGTGAGAAGGATTATGCAAATCTCAAAGGGGTAAAAACAGTTGATTTTATCTTTATGTTTCTCCCTATTGAGAGTGCTTTGATAGTGGCTATGGAGCATGACGGTTCCCTCTTTGATCATGCATTTAAAAGAAACGTTATTTTAGTAGGTCCTACAACTCTGATGGTATCGCTTCGCGCAGTTGAAAATAGTTGGAAGTATGAACGCCAACAAAAAAATGCGCAGGAGATTGCGCAGCGTGCAGGGTTGCTGTTTGATAAATTTGCAGGATTTATACAGAGTGTAGAAAAACTTGGAAATCAGATAACAACGGTTCAAAAAACCTATGAGGAGACATTCTCAAAACTACACTCCGGAAGCGGTAGCATAACAAGCCAGTTTCAAAAGCTCCAAAGATTAGGAGCGGCAAACAGTAAAAATCTACCTGAGCATATAACTAAGCTAAATGAAGATTAAAAAACTAAAAGGAGAAAACGATGGATGAAGAAAAATATTTAGGAGATACTGTTGAGTATTTAGATGAGCAGCTCACAAAAGCGCTTAGTGAGATAAATAATATTGCGGCAAAAGTGTATGAGAAAAAGATGGACGCGTATGAAGGTTTTTTAGAGACTGAAAAATATAATAAAATAGTTCTTGATATAGGAAACAGACTCAAAGAAAAAGGGATAGATATAACGCAAATCAAAGAGTATAAGGATTTTTAACTCTTATTGCTCACTTTATAGATAAAACTAAAAACCTCTGCAACAGCTCTATATAGCGCCTCAGGAACCTCTTTGTCAAGTTCTACTTTTGAGAGAAGTTCTATGAGGTCTTCATCTTTTTTTATAGGAAGATTATGAAGCTGGGCAATTTTTATAATATTCTCAGCACTCTCCCCCTTCCCTTTTGCAACAACGCGAGGTGCTTTCTCTTTTTTAGCATCATATCTTAGAGCTGCAGCTTTTTTCATACTTTTACCTCAAAACCCATATCAATTTGATTTTCTGCTTTTTCATAAGCAGAAACTCTCTTTAACGCATCAAAAATACGTATCTCTCTTGGCGTAATATGTGACTCAATTAAAGCAGAGCGAAGAGAGCCGATACTCTCTTTTATCATCTTTCTAAACTCACTGCTTTGTGAGTAGATATGAATATTTATCTGATTCTCTTCATAAAGTGCCAACTTTATCTTTAACTCTCCATGCTCTTTTAGCTTCAGCTCAATATCGCAGTAAAACTTACTGTTTTTCTCTTTTTTTATATTTATATTTCCATCTTCTAGGCTATCCCACGAAAACGGAAGGTAGATTGACGAAGAGTTTGAGAGATGGGATAGGAGTTGAAAATAATCTATCTGCAAAAGCAGTTTATCTACATGCCTTAAAATCTCTGCTTGATTTGGGTAGGATGCTTTTGCTATCTCATCGCCGGCTTTTAACAAAGTAGATTTTAAATCCTGAGATAAAATCTCCCTAACGCCCTCATGTACTTCTAACTTTTGAGGGTTGCTAAATATAGCCAATTTTGAACTTATTGCAGCCATCTCCTTTAAAGGAGCAGGATTTGATTTTTCAACGGCTGCCTTTAGCGTATCTACTGCACCGCGAAGCTCTTGAGGAATTTTTTTATCTAAATGAGTATTTTGATCTACTGCTTTAAGAGACTCTACAATTTTAAAAAATGCATCAAGCAAGCCTTTTACTTCCGGTTTTGTACTCTGCTGCATCTGCACACTTAAGTTCTGCAGCGCATCTAAGAGTAGCGCGGGTTTAAAATTATCGCTACTTATCATTTTTGAAGATAGAAGGTGTTCAAGCTTACCGAGCTGCTTTTCAAAACTTTTTGTGCTTGTAATATCAGCACTTCTAAGCTGCTCTGATAGCTTTGAGACAATATTCTCAACCCCTTTTGCAAGCTGAGCCAAAGCTGTTTTTTCATCTTTTGGAGCTTGAATCAGCGCACTATTTGAAGCCTCTTTTAGCAGTTGAGTCCCTAGTAAATCCTTTATATTTTGAGTCAATGTTCTTGCCCCTAATATATCACTTTTTGCAATACTTTTCTCAAGTGATAAAAGTAGATTTTTTAGCTCAAGGTGTGGGTTTTGCACATTTTTAAGTTTTGACTCTAAAAAAACACCGCTATTTTCAAGTTTTTGCTTTAAAATCGGCTCGTTGAGCTCTTTCATGTTAAGAAGAAACTTTTGTAAAGTAGTCTCAATCGGTAAAGCAGTTTTTTCACTCTTAAGTGCGTTTAAAAGCTCTTTTACACTGCCGGATATATTGCCTAAATCTTTTAGTGTGGGATTGTTCTTTACAAGATTTAAAAGAGTCTCGTCTGAACCTTGAGCGCTCTGTTTAAAAAATGAGTTCACAATGGATTTTAAATCTTTCTCTTTTAAAAGGGTCTGCATCTCGCTTGGCGTGACCTCTTTTAAAACTACGCCAAGTGCCCTGTTCGTGTTTGGAAGAATTATGCCAAGCTGTTTATCTGCAGATAGATTAATCATACTAAAGTATATCATTTCTCTAGTAAAAATAAAAAGACGGCGGTAGGTTATTAAATAAAAATTGGTCTCCCCACGAGGAGTCGAACCTCGAGCTATCCCTTAGGAGGGGACTGCTTTATCCTATTAAGCGATGAGGAGAAATTTTAGAGAGTGAAATTTTAGCATTAAAAACTTTCAATATGCAAATAGAGTGCTTTTTTATACAATATAATCTTTATTCAAGTATAATTTCAAAAACAACTCCAAGGCTCTTACATGTCAAAAAAACCGACACTACTTCAGCAATTTCGCTCTTTTTATTTTCAGAACAATCCTCAAGATATAGAGCAGGCTATAGAGTATTTTGCGGTTTTTGGCGGGATGAGTTGGAGTGTTGATATGTCAAAGAGCCTTGAAGAGTTGATTGAGAGCAAGATTTTAAAAAACTATACCTATATTCATGGCGACATTACAAAAGTAACTCATAGCGACAAGATAAGCCACTTGCTTTTAAGTGCCGCTGCCGTTGGTGATGGACGGATTCACTCTGCGCTAAAGAGAGCGCGTATCTCAAGAGCTGAGGGCGAAGATGCTATTGATGCACTTTGCGATAAAGGAATTTTAAAAACCGAGTTCTCACTTGAGTCACCGCCGAATAGTGATGAGAAAGTAGATGAAAAACTAAGCTTCAACACTCCATTTATGCGCTTTTGGTTTGCCTTTGTATCGCCGTTTTTTAAAACTATAAAAGAGGGAGACTTCAAAGAGGCAAAAGAGTCCTTTGTTAACCGAAAGAGTGAATTTTATGAGCTTATATTTTTAAAGCTCTCACATGAGCTTGTAAAAAAAAGTTTCAATGATGATCCTATTGTAGAGATAGGAAGTTATTGGGATAGAAATACGCAGATAGATATTTTGGCAAAAACAAAGTCCGGCAAAGTTATTGCGGGTGCGTGCAGATACTCAAACCAAAAAGCAAAAAAGAGCTCTCTTACAAAACTACGCGAGCAGTGTCAACTTGCAGAACTTGCACCCGATATTAGCATAATCGTCTCAAAGGGCGGTTTTTCAAATGAGCTAAAAGCCCTAAAAGGCGAAAATGTAAAGCTTTTTGCTCTTAAGAGTTTTAAAACTCTCTTAGAAGATTTGAGCCAAAAAGATTTTATAGAGTGCGAGGGAAAAAGATATTAATAATTTAATCAATCTACTAACCAAAAAAACAGAGCTAAAGAAAGAGCATATTGAAAATATTTTAAAGCTTCTTGATGAGGGCTCTACCATCCCATTCATGGCACGTTACCGCAAAGAGATGACAGGCGGAGCCGATGATGAAGTACTTCGTGAGTTTGAGAGTATCTACATGAGTGCCAAAAAACTGCTTGAGCGTAAAGAGGAAATCTCAAGGCTAATTGCAGAGAGAGCCACTTTAACCAACGCAATAAAAAAGAGCATAGAAGAGGCTGAGAGCTTAAGAGTTTTAGAGGATATTTACCGTCCATATAAAGAGAAAAAGAGCTCACGTGCCGCAACTGCCATAGAGAATGGGCTTACACCACTTGCTGACATCTTAGAAAAAGCACGTCTTACTACGAGTGAGTTTAAATCAAAAGCAAAAGAGTTTGTAAAAGGCGGTGTTACTTCAGTTGAAGATGCTATCCAAGGAGCACAGGACATTTTAGCAGAGCGTTATGCCGATATACCTCGTGAACGTGAAGCCATCAGAAACGGTATGCTTCGTTTTGGTATTTTAGAAGTTAAAAAGAGAAAAAACTTTGATGAAAACGGAACTTTTAAAAACTTTGAAGGAAAAAGTGAAAAAGTAGCCTACATTCCATCTCACCGCTATCTTGCCATTATGCGCGGCGTAAAAGAGAGAGAGTTAAGTGTAAAGATAAGCATCGACATAGAAAAAATAGAAGCAAATATAAAAGAGTACAAAATCCCCCGTAATGCTTCAACATCAAAAGAGCTGCTTTTTGAAGCATACAGAGATGGACTAAAACGACTACTGCTTCCCTCACTTGAGAGAGAGGTTCACGTTGAGCTAAAAGAGAGAGCTGATAGTGCCGCAATCTCCGTTTTTGGCAAAAATCTAAATCAGCTTTTAATGACTCCTCCAGTTACAAAAAGAGTGATCTTAGGCGTTGATCCTGCTTTTAGAACAGGGTGCAAACTTGCAGTTATTGATGAGAACGGAAACTACCTTGAGTCATGCGTCATCTACCCGACCCAGCCGCAGAGAGATTATGAAAACTCTAAAAACAGAGTACTAACACTAACAAAAAAGTATAACATAACAGGTGTAGCCATCGGCAATGGAACAGGCTCAAGAGAGACTCAGGAGTTTTTTGCACGAATCAACAAAGAAGAGGGAGTAAAACTCAACTACACAGTTGTCTCAGAAGCGGGAGCATCTGTTTACTCCGCTTCTAAGATAGCCGCACTTGAATACCCAAATCTTGATGTAACAATAAGAGGCGCTATCTCTATCGCTCAAAGACTCCAAGACCCGATGGCGGCACTTGTAAAAATAGACCCAAAATCTTTAGGCATAGGGCAGTATCAACATGACGTTGACCAGAAACTTTTGGAAAAAAAGCTAACAGATGTAACTATTGATTTGGTTAACCGTGTAGGAGTAGACATAAACTCCGCCTCTCTCTCACTTTTATCTTATGTAGCGGGAATAGGCTCAAAAATTGCCCAAAACATCATAGCTTTTAGGGAAGAGAATGGAACTTTTAAAACAAAAGAGCAACTCTTAAAAGTAAAAGGATTAGGTAGAAAAGCTTATGAGCAGGCAGCTGGATTTATCCGCATAAAAGATGCAAAAAATCCCTTTGACAACAGCGGTATCCATCCAGAGAGTTATGAAGTTGCAAAGAAATTAATCGGCTTAGACTTAATAACGATAGATATCCAAGCTAAAGCAAAAGAACTTGGTGTTGGAGCTGAAACTCTAAAAGACATCATTAAAGAGCTTAGTAAACCCGGATTTGACCCAAGAGAAGAGCTGCCGCCAATTCCGTTTAAAGATGGCATAACAGATATAAAAATGCTTCGTGTTGGAAGTTTTGTCTCGGGAGTTGTGAGAAATATTGCAGATTTTGGGGCATTTGTGGACATCGGGCTTAAAAATGACGGAATGATTCATATCTCAAAGATGAGTGCAAAAAGAGTCTCTCATCCACTTGAAGTTCTCTCGCTAAATCAATATCTGCCTCAAATAGAGGTAATCTCGATAGATGAAGGAAAAGTTGGGCTTAGCCTTGTAGGCTAAGCAGTTAAAAACGAAGCATCAATCCTGCATAAAAGCCTGAAAAATCAATATCTAATTTTGCATCAACACCGCTCTCGTCAATGTCTAACTTTTGAACTCTATATCCAACTTCCAAAGCAGGCTGCACAACAGGAACAAAATCTAAAGTATAATCAACTTTTGCTCTAATATCATAAGCTGTAGAATCACCGGTTGTAACGTACTTTATATCAGACTCTAGACCAATCTCAGTTGATGGAATCTCAACTCTTACTCTTGCGTAAAGAAGAGGAATAGCAAAAGTCACACTATCGCTGTAGCCTAAAAATGGAGCTGAAGGCGCTGCCGTATAAGATGCATCAATGATTTTAATATCTAAACCCAAATCAAGCGTTACCCAACCCGTGTTATCAAGAATGTTATAGTAGGGAATAATATCGTACTGTTTCATGTCGTAAGAGAGAGTGGTAAAGTTTCCTGTACCGATATCAAAATCTTTAAACTGACCGCTTGCTGTGCCGTCATCCTCCATAGAGACATACTCGACTCTTAAGTTTGGCAAAACAGGAATCGGATGTTTTATAAGTAGCCAAATATAAGGCTCTGTAGAATCTTTTTTGCTTGAGGTATAGCTACCATCAGCTCCGCCGTCACTATAAGACGCGCTACCTTTTGAAGTTTGCAACCATGCACCCACACCCATCTCAACTCTTGCAATATCAGCCATAACGGTAGTGACGAAAACCGTACTGCAGACAAAAGTGTATAAAACTTTTTTCATATGTGAAATCCTTCTCTGTAGATAGGATTATTGTATCAAAATTTTGCTTGATTGATATAGGGCAAAAGCCCTATAGTAAAGAAGAAGGAGAAGTTTGTATAATTAGTTAGCAGCAGCGATTGCAGCGTCGTAGTTTGGCTCTTCTGTGATTTCAGGAACAATCTCTTTGTAAGTAACGATTCCATTTTCGTCAACAACAAAAATTGCTCTACATGTAACACCCGCAAGAACAGAACCGCCAAGTAGTACGCCATAAGCGTTTGCAAAGTCTTTATTTCTAAAGTCAGATGCAACAGTTAACTTGTCAATTCCCTCTGCAGCACAAAATCTACCAGATGCAAATGGTAAGTCCATAGAGACAACAGTAGTTTTAACGCCCTCTAATTTAGAAGCTTTTGCATTGAAGTTACGAGTCTCAGTAGCACATACGCCTGTATCTAGAGAAGGAACAACTATGATTAGTTGCTTAACGCCTTGAGCGCCACCAACTACTACATCGCCTAAACCATCTGAGTTTACAACTGTTACTTCCGGTGCTTTATCACCAACATTTACTTCATTTCCTAATAGTTCTACGTCTGTACCTTTGAATTTTGTAGTTGCCATTTTTATTCCTTAATTTTATTTTAAACGATATTGGAAGTAATTCCGCCATCTATGCTAGCCGTTAAGGCACTAAAGCTTGACACATTCATGTCAAATATGATTTATTACTTTTTGTGAAAGAAGTATATTTGAAATGAAATAATTTTGCTCTTAACTTAGAAAAAATGCATATTACGCCAAGAATTTTTTAAGCTAAATGACACTTTTAGGACAAACTTCTAGTTCGTCAAGCGAGCTAAACATACCTTTTTCATACATCTCAACTCCGACTCTCCCTATCATTGCGGCATTGTCTGAGCAGTATTTAAGTTCGCTTAATAGCAAACCTGCCTTATACGGCTTTAGTAGCTCCTCTATCTGGGAACGAAGATATAAGTTTGCACTAGCTCCGCCTACTATAGCAAAAGTTTTTGGCGGAACTGCTTTAAAATATTTTTTTAGCTTCTGTATAATATGCGCTGTTGCTATATGCTCAAATGAAGCGGCTATATCTTTAAAGTCATCCTCATTTGCTGCTTCTATAGCTAGCCTGACCGAGTTTTTTAGCCCAGAGTATGAAAAGGCTATAAGTGGCGACTGATGAAGCGGAACGGTAAAGTTGTATCTTTTTCTATCTCCACCCTTTGCTAACTCTTGAATCAAAGGACCACCGGGATAACCAAGGTTCATCATTTTAGCAACCTTATCAAAACTCTCGCCGAAACTATCATCCATACTCTTTGCAATCGTTTTTATCTCTTGTAGGTTTTTTACTTCCATAACCTGAGTATGCCCGCCTGAGACCAGCAAAACCGTCAAAGGGAACTGAGTCTCTTTCTCTATAAAGAGCGAGTAGATATGTCCTATGAGATGATTTACTCCGATGATTGGTATATCTAGAGCGATAGAGATGGCCTTTGCCATAACAACACCCTCAATAAGTGTGACTGTAAGCCCCGGTGAAGATGTGACTGCAACCGCCTTTAGCTCTTTAAAGTAAGGCTTACACTCCTCTAAAATCTTTGGAAGTGCCTCTGCATGAAGCCTAGCCGCAAGCTCTGGAACAACCCCGCCATAAACAGAGTGCTCCAACTCTTGAGATATCTTTTTATGAAAAAGAAGCTTTTTTGTCGCTATCTCTGTAATTGCTATGGCGCTGTCGTCACATGAACTCTCTATGCTTAGTATCATTTTTACTCTTTTGTACTCTTTTTATCCCAAATAGCCAAACCTATTGCTACAACAATAAGCAGACCAAACATTACTCCCCAAGTAAGCAAATCGCCTCCACTTGCAGCCTTGTCAATATTTTCCGTCATCTATACTTTCTCCAAAATATGCAAATACTCAAAAGTACTATTTGCAGTATGGTTTCTGTTTTGGGTCTTGTCTGCTTTAAATCTTTGGTACTCTTTGGTTTTTAGATCATACTTCCCATATTTTTCCATAATAGCTCTTGTTTGTTCACTGCTCATCAAACCTTCATTGTTATAACTCAAGAAGATATATTTAAAATCAGCATTTTTGATAAGATCCTCAAAACTTTTAGCTACTTCTTGTTTTTTACAGTAGTTTGAGCGGTTATACTCTCTCATCCCTGTTTTACCCTTTGGAACAAACTCATCATAGAGAGCGATAGTGTTTAAGAGATGATAGTTTGCACTATACTGCCTTTGATTGTAAGGCGGATCAAGATACAAAATATCTCCTTGAATCTTTTTTATCAGCTCGTTGCTATCGCTTTTATAAACTTCATGAGGGTTATCGTTAAGCTCAAAGTGTGCGCTCTGTAGTACCAACTCTTTTTGTGCCGATTTTTTTAAGTGCTTCAAGTATGCTCCATAGACAGAAGCTGTATTTGCGACTTTGTCGGCACTTTCAAGTAAAGAAGCCAGCAAAAAATAGTACAAATCATCTTCTATTTTTTTTCTCTCACTCCACTCTTTTAATTTTGTTCTAATAGTATCTATCTTTTTACCGTTTTCATCACTAAAGTATTGTCTCTGGCTTCCGCTACCCATACAGTAATGATTGTAGATAAAGCCGCTATCAATTAGCTTTAAAGAGTTTAGCTCTTCAATAAACCCTTCTTTACCCACTATCTCTTCGTGATTTTCAATATAGTTTTTATTGAGCACAAAACTATAATCTTCTAGATCATTGCTTATTACTTTTTTTACATCTTTTTTAAAAGTGCGCCCGACTATCCCCGTTCCTGCAAAAATATCGCAAAATACTTTTTGAGACAAATCACTCCCTACGGCTTTTGTGATTTCTTCTTTTAGAAATGATGCTAGTTTAAATTTTGAGCCTATATAATTCATTTTTTTATATATCTTCTAACTTCTTCATCAAGAGCAAACACTTCATCTACACTTTTTGGCACGGCATCGAACTTCTCATACGCTTTTATAATGTTTTTTGCTATATCCATAAAACCTATCTCACGAGCTATAAACTTCTCTATTGCCACTTCGTTTGCGGCGTTTATGACCGTTCCTCTTGCAGGATTTTTTAAGAGCTCCTCTTTTATCTGCCAGATTGGGTATCTATCGGTTGTGATTTGGCGAAACTCTAGGGAGCCTACTTTTAACAAATCTACATGAGGGAGTATATTCTCTTCCATCTTAGCGTTAAGTGCAAAAGCTATAGGGAGCTGCATACTTGCATTTGCAAAGTGCGCCGTAGTCGAGCCGTCTTTAAAATCTATGAGCGCGTGAATGAGTGATTTAGTCTCGATGATAGCGTCATATCTGCCCTCGCCAAATAGCCATCTTGCCTCCAAGAGTTCAAACATCTTGTTCATCATAGTTGCACTATCTATGGTTATCTTTTGTCCCATCGACCAGTTTGGATGTTTTTGTGTGTCCGCTAGAGTCGCGTTTTGAAGCCTTTTTATCTCCCAGTCACGAAATGCTCCCCCGCTTGCAGTTATAATCATCTTCTCTACGGGTCTGTTCTGCATCAAGTACCAAAGTCCAAAGTGTTCGCTATCAATTGGTTGAATTTTTGAACTCTCTATGAATGCTCCGCAAGCCACAAGCGACTCTTTGTTTGCAAGAGCCACTCTTTTGCCGTATTTAAGCGCAGTAAGTGTCGGCGGTAATCCTAAGAAACCGACAAGCGCATTTACGACTAGCTCGCTACTTGAATCTTCTATAACTCTCAAAATAGCATCTTGCCCATAAAAAACATTTTTATGATTCACTTTTGAAACATCTGCTTTATCGGCGATAACTACAATTTTTGGGTTGTGCTCTTTTATCTGCTTGTTTAGTAGTTTAATATTGTTTCCAGCGACTAAAACCTCAACACTAAGTGAGAATTTTTTTGCCAT
>Ga0265293_10001897_pt1 | contig 43981 bp, 51 predicted proteins | sample Munlanlewell138R_FD_192505 | JGI IMG/M metagenome (GOLD analysis project Ga0265293, IMG submission 192505) | Leachate microbial communities from a municipal landfill in Southern Ontario, Canada - Leachate well 138R | ecosystem: Engineered > Solid waste > Landfill > Unclassified | place: Canada... | reverse complement strand
ACACCAAGTTGTGTTGCCATCTGATAAATAATCTTCACAATAATCTTGCAAATATATTTTTTGTGGCGGTTTCAACTTTTCACTCATCACTCCACCTCCACATACTTGATACGCTTGCCACAATCAGGACAAAAGAGATACTCTTCTCCTCGATATGTTGAAACACGATACGACACATCATGCGGAGGGTAATAAGCGTAATACACTGGCAAACCAGGAGGTTTATATCTTACGCCTTTCCACTCACACACTTCGCCATCCTCAACAACAAGGGGACACCAATCTGGTTTGAATAACCTATCATCTATTATTTGTTCCATTACTTCGCACACATAAAATTCATCTTGTTTTGAATTTGCATCGCCATAAGATTCTTGATGTTGCAAATGGCAATCGTGACAGGTCTTTGGTACTTTATCTACAACAATCTTTATTACGTTCATCTACTCTCCCTTCAATGCTTTTTGAATTTCTTCCGGCGTGGCTGTTGGCTTATCGTAATTCGTAAACTTGCCATTCCCATTTTTTCTTGATGGGATTTGTCCAGCTAATGCCCAGTCCAACCATCCATGATTAGTCTTACTGTAATTACGTTTCAACCATTCCTGGTAATAAGGTTTGCAATGCTCGATTGTTTTATCCTTGTGTTGCGAAACCAATGACCTGATCAAATATGGTGCTTCGTCCCTGGCTTTACTGGGGTATGCTGTCATGCCAGTTACTCCAATCCAAACTTCCAATTCTGAAAGATTATCCAATGGTGCAGCAGCAGGATTTTTGCCTTCTTCTCTGCTATTCTCTACTCTACTTTCCTCTACTCTACTTATGATAGGGTATGTATAGGGTATATTTGGATGATAATAGCCCATATATATTTTTTTTATCTCACTATCTGGTATATTATCAACTTCGTTTCTGATCGCGGTCTTTACTGTGTCACCGCCACGATTGTATTTTTGAAAGTTTACAACGAACACCCATCCGTCCCGATAATAAATCTTTTGAAGTTGTTCAAACTTTTCAAGATATTTTCTTATCACAGATAGCGATAGTTTTGTTTCAAAGGACACAACCCTCAAAGAAATTTCGTACACTCCAGATAAAGTTGTGCTTTCGTTTGAGAAGAAATAGATAAACAATAATTTTTCACTGGCTGTTAATTCTAAAAAGTCACCATCTTTCCAAATTGATGTATGTATTTGCCTAAAATATGACATGTTCCCTCCCATGAAATAAAAAATGGCAAGGCTTACAAAGTAAAACTAAATCATTATCGTCCTCACATCCTAATCGCTCGTATGTGTTATGGTGGATTTGCAAATCCTTTTCAGATCCACAAATCTGGCACTTATTTCCCCTGGTTTTTTTTATCATTTTACATTTTTCTTTCCAGGGATTACTGCTTATGTAATTAAGATAAACGCTTCGCCAATTTGCTTGTATTATTGATTCATCAATTTTTTTTCTACCAAAATTAAATACGGCTGCCCAAAAACTTGGATCATTTTCCATTTCTTGAATAGTTTTTATTTCTTCGCTCATAATTTTTCCTCCTGATAAACAAACAGCCACTTTCAACGGGATTGTATCTTGTCGAGGGATACAGGTTGAAAAGTGGCTGTTTGTCTACAATCTTTCTGTACTCCCTCGACACTTTGATTATACAGAATCATTTCCACTTGTCAACTAATTTACTCCGGCACATCTGCAAACAATCTTGGTTGATAGTCCAGGATAAATATCGCCTTTGCTTGTCTGTCCATCGCCCTGATTGTTTCAAAAATATCTGTTGCGTATGACACATGGAAACTTCTGTATGCCAGGTATTCATCCATCGTGGCCGGCAAGTAATATCCACTCACATTCCCAAACTTTTTTGACGATCCAGCCAGTGAACAGATCAGGTTTCCATCCTTGCGTAATTCTGATATGCAATTTCGCACTTCTCTACTCGATATAGATTTGCCACCAGACGAAAAATCAAGCACTGATTTCAAGTCATTTGCGCTAATGGCATTATCTATGCCATAGTGGTCAGATAAAACGCTAAAAATTGCGCTTTTTATTGCTTCGTTGCACTGACGTTTTTGGTTTTTTGATAACTGCGATCTCATCATTTGACTCCTTTTGTTCTGTTTCCTGGTATCCAAATCTGTACTCGCAAATATTTTCTTCGTTGCTGTACGTGGTGTAATATCCACCCGGCAATATAACCGGGTGGAACAATTTCGCAATACCGCTGGTCCATTCATCGTCCTTGAATTGATCCAGCTTCCTGCAATAATCTGCGTACACCTGTAAGGCTTTGGTCTTATTCTCGACAACATATTCCATGCGCGATGCTGAGAATAGTGGTCTGCCTTTTTCATCCTTCTTATTCGCTCCCAACATGACACAATAAATATTTGGATCTATTCGCTGTTTCATTCGTCACACTCCAATAACCACATCTGTCCGTCACCATCGCACATGCTGCATTTCGCTTTGGTTTCTTCGTTGATGCCCGTACCATCACAGTACGGGCAATCGCGATAATATTCCCATGCGCCTATGATCATCCAGTTCTTTCGCCTGGTCGGTTCATCAGGATTCATCTTCATCCTCCAGGTACATTGACAGATCGCTGGCGATGGTTGCGGTCGTTTCTTTGTATACTTTGATGGTTTTTGGTAAGGTTTTTGGTTCGGTTACGGATAGGATTTTTTCAAATTTTTTCTTATCCACTGTTTCATACACAACCATTGACGCATTCTCTTTTGCCCACTTGATCGCGTCTGCCAATTCGTAAGAATACTTGGTCATTTCTTTGATCCCTACACCATCCCAGGGTTTCTTGTTGCCAGTCGATTCAAATTCCTGGATCGCAACTTCCCTTATTCCTGCATCCAATTCTTTCAATGACTGCTTGTTGATCTCCAGCCAGTTTTCCATTGCCTGGTAATCATCTGTTTGTTTTACTGCTTCAACCATTTCTTTCATCTTGGTTTCTGTTTCTGCGATCACATCACGAATGACCGCGAAATTACGCATCGCTGCCTTTGTTTCAGTTTTCATTTCATTTCTCCCTAAATTGGATTAGCTTCAATATACTTGATCAGTTGTTTGGCTGCCTGAATACGATCATTGGCCTGTACTTTTTCTTCCTGGTTTTTTGGTTCGTACTGTGTCAATGTCATAATCTCTGCCTGGAGTTCTTCAATACTCATATCGCCATAGATTTTGCCGGCCTGTTTGCTCTTGAAACTGGCAGGAATCTCATAATCCTTCATGCTTTGTTTTGGAATGGATACTTCCACTTTCTTTTTGGCAGGTGCAGGCTTCTTACTGGTGCCCGGCTCATCTTCAAACCCCAACATCGCATTCAATTCATCTGTGGTTTTCTCTGCCAGTTCTGCTTTCTTTTCTGCCTGCTCCTGCTCTGCCTGCTCCATCCACTCACCTTCAATGGCTTCGGCTTCTTCCAGAGATTCTTCTTCCATCGTTTCTGCCAGACCTAACATATCGGTTGGATTGAAATACCCGTGCTTATTCAAACCCAGTCTGGTCACAGTCTTTTCATACATTGCCTTCGGGTTGGTGTGCCAAAGACTGTCTGATCTGGACCATGTTTTTGAATACCGCTCGCCGTGTGCTTTCAATTCCTCGACCGTCATGTAGAAAGTTTTGGAGTATCCATCTTTCAATTCAAAGTACAACATATAACCAATTGGAACCCACTTACCTTTTTCATAACTTGGTAATCCCTTGATGGTATGGATGCCTTTGAGTTGATCTTCAACTACTTCCTGACCTTCGTACACTTCGGCCACATTGATGATACGATAACGACCTGTGCGCAATGCCAGATTTTTATATCCCTTATATCCGGTAATGAAAGTGCAGGTGTCTTTGTATGGTACAAGGTAAGCATGACCCAGTGAAGGATCTACACTCAATTGCAATCCGGCTGCCCGTAATGCTGAATGAATAATGCTGCCTGGTGTACACGCCATCAACCGATCATTCTGGCTGACTGCCAACAATACGCTGCCAACATAGGCGCGAGCAATGCGATCATTGCCCAGTGCTTCTGCAAACCGCTCAATACTATTACTCGATCGCAGTAAAGTTTTAGTCTTTTCAAACCGTACTGCTAATTCATTTTGCTTTATTTCCATTTCGTTTCTTCCCTTCTTGTTTTTCAACCTGTGCTACTGTCGGGTATTGTTCCACCATCTGTTTGAAACCCTCGTCGATAACAATACTGACATCTAATTCTGCCGGCTTGACGGTGTATGAAATTCCCTTTATCCTGTCCATCAATATATCCAGCATGTTTGACATTGGGACCCCATAAGAGTCTGCCATTCCCTTCAATTTCTTATACTGACTATCCCCGATGCGAACGACCTTTGCCATCATTTACCTCCTTCCTTTCAAATCTTATACATATTGTAACAAATAGTAACCAATTGTCAATAGGCAATATAAAACAAAAATCTCCATGCGTATCAGGAGATTTTTGTACCTGGGAGAAGGGGGTCCCAGGTTTGTGAGGAAAAGATTTACAACGAAATGAAATGACACCTTCATTGTAGCAAAGGAATTTTATTTGTCAATCACCATTGCCATTCTGAAATAATACTTTGTACTCGTTCAGGATCTTCAGCACGGCTTCATCTGCTCCATTGCATTCTGCGCAGCGTTCAGGATCTTCAACCAATCGTTTCTCCCTGGTCTTGAAGGCTGCTTCAAACGCATTGATCAATGTCATGCCGGCTCTCTGTAATGTGTAAATCTTTTTTTCGTATGATCGATTCAACTTGATGGCAATGTTGAGATCCTCTCGCAACTTGTGGATCTCTTTATCCCGTTCTTCAAACTTCTCATTCATCTCGTCGATGATACGATCATACACGGCTGTGATCTTATCCGTGATCTCAACTTTCTTTTCTTCTGCCAGGATTGCCTGGTTGGCTTTATCCAATTCGCTCTTGGTGCTCTGCTCTTTATTGGCGCGGATAATACCATAGATGGTCGTCAATAGAGTACCCATCGCGCCGGCAATCAACAGGATATAACTTACAATATTATCAGTACCGTTTTCCATACCTCGACCTTCCTAATATAGCATTGGTTATAATCAGCAAGATTATAAGCGTAGTGTTCAGCCGTATTACTATGGGATCGACATTGACTTTTATAATGAACAGGAAATAAACCGTCGCGATAATAAGAAGGTTGGCCGCTGTCATAAATTTATAAATCTTCCAATGCCTGGTTTGACACCGTATTCCATTACGGATGTATAAAGCAGCACCGATAAAAGAAAGTATTAAGTTCGAGTAAGATGCAAATTCTAGCACGTTATGTAATCTGACCAGGATAATTAAACGTTGGTTCTTTGGCCTGCCTGACCGCTATTGTTTGCGGAGTAATTTTGTAGGTCCCTTGATTTGCTACTAATGCAAGTATGAACGTGTATATAAAATAGACGGCTGTGTTCTGATCACAGGCGAAGTCATTGATTGGAATAATTCCACCACAACCTAGCGCGAAGATCGCACCCGTACTGACCAACATCAATCCCAACATGATCAATTGTTTGATCTCGGTTGCCAATGCAGCATACCAGGTATTCAGCTTTGGCACATACGAAAACAATAACGATAAAACTACTCCGGCAATCATTGCCAGAAATTCAGGGGTGAAACTAATCGATGGAATCATTTTTTTTCTCCTTTTCTAATTTCTCAAAATAACCTTGCCGCATTCTATCGCTGTCTTTCCCAACTTTGATAGCAGAATAAAGTAGCAAACTTGACATAATAATCAATACTATTATGATCGCTCCAATAACTACGTAGATATTATTCATTAATGCAGCTCCGGGTGAGCAGCCCACAGTTTATCAACCTTGCCTTCAAGGTCTGGTTCCGGCTGTTCTGGTGTTACGTCCCATTTGAAATTCATAATAGTATTATACACTTCTGGCAAGTACAGTTGTGTGTGATACCAAACCCAGAAATCTACGCCAGATAAGCCCATCTTCTTTCCTTGCTCTAAAAATCCCTGCACCTGCTTTGGTGTTGGCTGCCATCCTCCGGCTTTGTACGCAGATCCAGTGGCAACAAACGGCAACTTTGGTGTCATGTTTTTGAACTCGTCATAGCTGGCCTGCAATTGATTTGCACCTGCGCTGTCGGCTGTATTCTGTTCCCAGTACACCTGGGGAATATCGAAATCACATTTGGACCTGAACTCTGCCCAGGGGAGATCCGGATGATAGCGTGGAAACCGGTATGAAGATAAACCGATTGGCATGTTCGGAAGAAAATACCGCAGCTTATTCATTAATGCTGCCGCTTCTGCTGGAGATCCTTTGATGGGAGCTTCCGCATCCAGAATATAACCAACCAGATCCGGGTGTTTGCGCATGGCTTCAATCACGCGATCGCAACCCTGTGACCAGGTTGTCCGGTAAACTGCGCCCCAACCCCAGCTTTCAATACCAACCGCTTTCATGGCTGCTATGAATGGGGTAAGATCCGCGCCGCCCGGCACCCTTGTTTCTGATAAATATCCATCATGGATATGCCAGAATATATGACCGATGCCGGCTGCTTTTGCAGCAGCAGCGATCGCCGCCGGATTGCCACCCATTGTTTGAGTAACCACCCATATAAACCAACCCTTGCCTTTTGGTAATCTAGTTCTGCTCATTTTTCCTCACTTTCATCATTTCTCCATATCTCCAGCGTCTTTGCAATCATCCGTGACCAAGTCCAGATAACGTAAGTCGAATCTGGGTAGTTATTCAGCTTCATAGAAAAACAAACCGCTTATTAATTTTCTTCCCGACGGTGTCCAATACCCACCAACAATATTTGGAAAATAATAAACAGAAGCAGCATTCGGAGTTATTCTAAAAGAACCTGGAGAAGTTTTTACACTTCCATTATCAATCGCTATTGCGTTGCCAAAATATGCAAACTGACTACCAAAACTCGCAGCAGTAAATGGCAAATCGGAATAAAAATCAGTAGAATTTGATGTACCATCTAATCTGACATTTACAAAACATACTTTTCCAATAGCAGCATATCGCATCAACTTTAATGTTTCGCTCGACCATCCCGTCACCGTAGGCGTCCAATCCTGCCACTGTCCAACTAGATAACTATTCAAAGTAATATTTCCGTTGACTTCCAGGTCTCCATTGATTTTCGTATTCTGTCCCAAGATATTCAAGGCCGGCTCAACGATCAATCCTTTGCGCGATCGATAAATTTCTGCCTGCTTTTTTTCAAGTTTCAGTATGCGTTCTTCCAGCTCTCTCAACTTCTGGTCGCTCATATCTTTTCCTTTACTGCCTTGAATGCTTTCTCTGGCGTGTCTGTTTCTTCACCCATGAGATCAACAACATTACCTGCGCCATACACCTGTGCTGCAATCGCGTGCTTGATGGTGTCCTCGCTCTCTGTCTTTTTGTTGTGCCAGTATTCTCCCTGCACAAAGACGGCCTTTGGCGATGCGCCCACAAAGACAAGGAAGTCTATGATCTGTGATCCTCTGATCCCTGCCATGCCCAGTAATTTTTGAAAGTGGTATTCGTATCCCAGTTTATCCAGTGCCAGTGCCACAAAATATTCATTCTTACTGTCTGGCATTCTGCCATGCACCAGGTCTAATTGAATTTCCGGCTCTCTTATTTTTGCTGGACCAGGTATTCTCGCCATAGTTATCCTTCAAATACCGTAAGCTGCCCGATAGCAATCAACTGTTCTGTCTTATCATCTGTGACCCATTGAATAGGTCGCAGGCTTTCAGGCTCAATGAATACATACTTGTTATCAAAGATGGTGTGTGGTGCGCGCATGAGTAGGGGAGCTGGCGTATCTTCGCTGCTCGCCCAGGTTTTGATCTGCGCGTATAACTCTGCTGCTGTCAGTGTTGATTGCGCACCCTGCATATCAAACAGGTTGTCGTCAATTCTGTAAGTGAAGGTCCATGAATCCTTGATCGGTAATCTGGTGACCGGCTTCAATGTAATCGCCCGGATGCGTGGTGATTCAAGGCTGCTCGTTGTGTACAGTGTCAACTTGATCTTGATGCGCTTGCCATAGACGGCATGGTTTGGAAATTCAACTTCCTGTGACGGACTTTCGTCAACATCTTCGTCAATCTCTGTCCAGTCATTATCATCATCATCCAGTTTATAAGAAATCCTGACATACTGCTCACTGGCCGTAAGGTTTTCGCTGTATATTACGATGCTGGAGAAGAACTTCTTGATCTCTTTAAAATTACCGTTGATCCAGGCTGTTTCAATGCTTCCTGTGGAGCTGTATGAATAGTCGTCTTGTTTCTTTGGGTCAATCGCGACCGGTATCCATGAAATAGAGCCTTCTTGTGCAATCCACAATCGATCACATTGATCGCCATCAAGCACCTGCACATCCATGTTATGAATGCGCGCACCCAATGCGGATCTATAAATCTCATGCCAACCAATTTCATTATATAAAAGGATTGCGCTGTATCCGGTTGGATGATCGATAGCTGCATACATTCTGCCAGGATAAGCAAGCAAGCTGCTGATTTGCCCATTGCGATTATTCGGCAATCCAAGATCGCGGTTAGGTCCCATGTCGTCCAGCCTGCCCTCATAGTATCTCTCCAGTCCATTCAGCATAGACAGGTAAAGATAAACTCCACGCTGCAAATTGGCGTGACCATTGTTATCATCCGCGACCGCTGCAAATTCATTCAAAGGGATCTGGTCATAAATACCATTCGAGATAGATCCAAACCCGTCCTCTTTCAACACGAATGGAATACGCGGTGTGCCATAGGCAACCAGACCATTGATGCGATAAGAAGGATTGCCACAAACAATATCGTCACTCCACGAAAGAATTGGATTTGAATCATGCCATGCTGCCAGGTCTGAACTGGAAACGGTTGATGATGTTGCATTGCCACGCCATATTTTCTTTACACCTTCTTCATTCTGGATCACTTCAAGAAATGTAGCATAGGTGTTTTCTGCCACGAATGGGGTTTTGAGTGACCATGTATCAGGCGTACCTGCGGTTGTGAGAGGTTTCGTGCGCCTTATAAATTGACCTAACTGCGCAAAGTAAACTATGTCATTGTGTACGCATACATCTGTGATAGCCGCTGTCAGTCCATGACCTGTTATTTCTGTCCATTGTCCGGTCCCATAGATCGCGTACTCTGTGTTGTCACTGTGCGTGAAATTCCAGGGAGTATCCACAACACAATAGCCGGCAGCCCCGGTCACAACACTTGTAATCGTGCGCCATCGTACACGCTCGGTAGATCCATCACCACCTACAATCTTTACGATTGCGCCAACCGCTTCTGAACCAATATTCCTGGCCATTATTTTTGATTTATCTGCGCTGTTACTACCATCTGAAAATCCGTGATAGCCTTCCATATACAATTTTGGTGCGCTTCCGTCAGTCGGAGAAGTGATCATAAATTTAGTATTGCGGAGAGTAAAGAAGTAAGCTGAACCAGGAGAAGATTGTTCTGGAACCAATGTGTAAGCCAAACTATCACCGGAAGAAGTTTTTATACTTGAATGCCAACTTGGGCTTTCTTGAGCTTCTGACCATGTTACTTCATTCGCTGATAATTGTATTAATCCTGTTGCGCCAATATACTCCAATGAACTGGCTGTGTTATTAGTGCCAACCAAAAACTCTAAAGTAAATCGGGACGCTTGTGGCTGGTTCATCTGTTTATTGCTTTTTACAACCAACACATAGTATTCATTTTGTACCATTACATACGGAAAATCAAACTCATACTCTGTCAATGTGCTGCTTTCAACAATACTAAACGTCTGCTGAGTACATCCTGAAATTCCATAAGTAGAATCATTTTCACCTGTTTCAACCGCTTTCAATATTGCTATTTTATCTTCTGGCGTCGAAACATCAACTGTTGGATATTTGAATATTCTTATTGTCACACTGTTAGTTCCGGCAAGCCAAAGTTTTACTTTTTTTAAATTACTTGCTGGTGTCCATTTAAATCTTGTTGCTCTTGTCTGTCCTGAAACATAACCATCATACATTATTCCTTTATAATAAGTTTGTCCCAACCTCATATAAAGTGCTGATTCGCTCCATGATGGAAGTATTGGAATAATAGAGAATGTTTTCCTTACATTACACGTAAATGGGTTTGGTATTCTCTCGCTATCTTGCTGCGCATTTACTAAATCTGCTGTTGGCGCCAATGTAACTTCCGTTGCCTTCGGACCCAATATTATATCGCCGTACATAGCATCAATGTTCTGGCTGTCTGAATACCTGGTTTTGTCCTTTTCAAAATCTTCCTGACCACGACCACCTGACCAGTCTTTCTGCGTGATCGGGGTATATGGCAGCTCCATATCAGAATAATCTGGATCTCCCTGCGAAAACTGTAATGCCCTGGTAGGCATCTTGCCCAGTTGTAACGCTCTGCTATCCGGCTCACCTCTGCCGTTGCATAATACCAACCCTAACTTTGTATCACCCTGCTCAAATGATACATAGTGAGTTTTCTTTGCGACTGCCGGCTCTGCGTTTATTCTGTTTGCCATAATTTATAACCTCGAATGAATTGGATCTCTATTCAATAATCGATTACCCATGCGTGACTTTGCGAATGCTGCTTTCAATTCATGGAATGCCAGTTTATCTTTCAACCCTGGTTCATTCTCTCTCACCTTTGTAATTCTCCATTGCAATGCGTGAACACAGGCTGCATGCACGATCATATCTACATTCAATCGATCATCCAGTACATCATCCAGATCGATCAATTCTTCATGTGTTGCTACATAGTGAACACGAATGGTTTCTCCTTCGGATGGTTTGTCATTCAAGAATCGCAATTCTCCCAATTCTTCCTGCCATGAATAATTTACATTCCAGGTTTCATCTTCGGTTCCGATCTCAACCCTGCGCACATCGTATACACCATCGGGAAGCGCATATCTTTCGGTATCATCTTCGGCAACAATTGATTCGTCCACCATCATAATCGCGCCAACATCTTCCACCAGGCATTGATTGATTGCATTCTTGATTACGTCCAGCGGAAATCTTTCATTGACCACTGTATATTTCGTGGTTGCCGTGACTGCCGTACTGGTTGCGAAAGTGAAAGTAAATGTCGCGCTTGCCCAGTCTGTGATCTTGTTGATTACGGGAGTGGCATGATCCACAAACAACAGACCGCCATTGTAATAATCATTAGGCGCATCCAGAAGTGCATCAACTAATGTAGTTGTGCTGCCGCCGGTTGCTGCGCTCGATCGCGCTTCCATCAATTGTTTTGCTACACTTCGTATCAATTCATAGAATGTCATTTAGATTCCTTTCTGTTTTCCCGATAATGCCTTATCGCCTCAATGTTCAGCGGTTCATCTTCTTCGTAAATTTCAAGCATCATCATAGCATATTCTAATGTAACCATAAATTCCTCTTATAAGTTTTTCCGGAAAATGAAAACTTCCCGTCTTTTTATTTTTATGCGCCTATACTACTACCATCATCATTAGCTTTCCAATCATCAATATAAAATGCACCAGAGATTGCTGCCAAGTGATAGTGGGGAACTCCGAGAGCAGGGTAGATGATTGTATTGTTTGAGTTATTTGCACTCAAGGCTTTCTGATATGTGCCATTGATATACAGATTTAAAAATCCTGGCGTTCCAGCCTTCCAATCCGTTTCTACCATTGTCCATGCCGTTTTGCTTATGACTACATTGCCCGAATAAGCAGTTAGTGTCTGAGAATTGTCTGCTAATGCTGTCCAAATATTTAAATCACCACCTTCATTCTTCAATGCAATAGCGTACATAATACGACTACTATCGCTATGATAATTCCTTGCAAGATACATGCTCTGATTTTCTGTTAGGGATAAAGTGTTTGGGTGTACCCAGAATCTCTGTCTAAATCTGGTCAGTGGTTCTGTATATTGTAGACCACAAGTCTTACTGTAAATAGCAGGGGTTATCTGACATCCGTAACTACCACCCTTTTTTGCATAAGTATTGACCTCTATCTCTCCGCCATCTATGTAGACGGCGTGAAATCCATTGGTAACAGGGTATTGGTAAAGATGATTATCTTCAAACGTTGTATCAAATATGACACTCATGGTTCGTACTCTCCAATCATTACGGCTATATATCCAGCTACTTTTCTCATATAATAAATAAACGGTCTAGCTCCTTGAACGGATTCTATAGCAGCTTTTAAAGTCCCCTGGTCGGTATATGCAGATACACTTGCATTAGTTGTTGTGTAAGCTGTTCCACCTATGGTCAAAATTATGGAAGTGTTACCGTTTACTACTACTTTTGTGACTGCACCCATTATTGGGTTCAGTGTACCAGCAGCAAAGTTATCTAATGGGGATTGAAATCCAGAATTGTCTTTCAGATCATCCGCCCAGCTAAATACTGCAAATCTTTTGAAACCATAATCGTTGTACTTTTTTATTTGAAAACCAAAATCAGATGGACGTTGCATTTTTGATTGAGCGCCTATACCCCAAACTAATTTTTTAGTTGGATTTGATTCCCAATCATAGGTACTAAAATAATCCCACTTGAGACTGAAAGGATATTGATAACCCATAGCGGTGATCATGTCTGCGTACCCATCACGCACCCAGGCGACAGCATCTTGTTTATGTGAATTGATAGCATACTTACTAGCGAGAGAACATATTGAAATTGATGTTGCTGTTTTTGCTTTTAGTTCTGACACAAAAGATGTGACGTTTGCGCCAGAGATACCAGTGACAACGGCATCAGTTCTAATGTAATCAAGATTGATTGATGTGATCCCTGGATTTTGTGTAGCAAAGTCAGCCAGGAAATCTGTGACTGTGTCTCTGGTTGCTTTAGTGGCAAAGTTCAGACAACTGCCACCATTACTGGTATCGTGATTAGTACCATTATCGGCTAATGGTGATAGCAATTGAGCAGAAGCACCGCCCCAATGATAGAAGAAATGTATTACTGCCCAGGCATGAACCTTTATATTGTTTGCGGTTGCTTGCTCTAATAGGTAAGTGAATGGCAATTTCCCATCTGCTCTGTAAGCTGTCTCTCTTCCCAAAGTTGACGCACCCAAAGTAGTCTTAGGATTTGCATTCCAGTCTGTGGTAGCTCCAAACAAATCTGTAATATGATGAGCAACAGAGAAAGAAATTATGGTGTCTATCTGCGCTTTGGTAATCATATCCTCTGGCTGCAACCACATAGTGACCATCTTGTCATAGACAGGAGCAGGAGGAGTAGTGTTCTTACTCCCCCCCATCACCGTCAATAATCTTTTCTTATTCATCCATCCTCCTTACCAATTCGAGTCCCAGTTGCCAGCCACAGCGTCACAATACCAAGCAATCGTCATGGTTGGGATTGTCAATGGCGTTGTCCCATTTATCGTGTCCGAACCCGTCACCGCCACTGTTATAGTTCCCGTCCCAACATTGGCGATAAAATACACATCACCGCTTCCGGTTGTCGCTGGTAGTGTCACTGTGAATGTACCGTCACATCGGATGTATTCGTCTGTCGAAAGAATCGAATAATCATCATCAACACTTTTGATCGCCAGTTTTGTGAGCGCATTGATGATCGCAAGTGTTTCATTTGTATCGCCAGGTATTGTTTCAAGATCAATCAATGTTTCCAGTGTGACCGCCGCACCATCTGAAATATTTAACTTGTAGGTATTCTTGTCTGGTGTAGTGACTACATATTGCGCCGTTCCAGTATCAGGAACACCAATCTCGGTTGAAAATTCTCCATTGCTATCAAGTGTTTCACTGTGTGTCGTGGTCGGGTATAACTCTGACGATGTTGTAAATGGTCTGACGAGTCTAAACTTTACAACGCCACCCTCCCACGCAGTACCATCCGGTTTGAGTATTGTTCCTGATATTGTCCTTGTCGGCATAATAACCTACCTTTCAGTTAATCTGTGAAGGAATCAGAATAGGCATAGATGGTACGAGCAGCAACCTCTGTGTCATTGGATACAAGCCGGATCTCACCGGTAAGATGGAGAGTACCAGGAAGTGTATGTTTCACCCGTGCGGCTGCGGCTGCGGTCAATGTGACTGCGGTTTCTGAATCATCGTAAACCACAACCCAATCACCGGCTTCGTTCTTTTCCTGGAGAGCAAGAGAAGTACCGGTCATGGCAGGGATACTCCATTTACATGGAGCGCGACCCATAAGATCAATAGCATTGCTGGTAGTGCCACTGGCTGCGATTACAAATGTGTGTTGTTTCAACATATTATTCCTCGCTTTCTAAACGCTTGATGATGTTAGCAAGATCGCTAACTGGAACATCTTTGCGTAATAACTTCTTCAACAGATCCAATACAAACAAATATTTCTTTTTGTAGTCAACTGCTTTTTTGGTTTTTGCCATTTCAATTCTCCTTATCGCAACATTTCAACAAATTCTTTTTTCATTGCGGCTTCGGCTTCTGGAATCTCTTGCAAATTTTTTGAGTGCGTAACATCATAACCAAAATCATTACGCAGGATATTCACAATCGCAGGAGCTTCTGGTCCATCTAAAACAATTGCGCGTCCTCTGCGAAATTGAACACCACGTCCATTGGCATACGTCACGCCGCCAAATGTTTTATTCTTTGTGGTCACAATGTAGCCAGATAAACCAGTCCGGCTTTCAACAACCTGGTCCTCTGCTTCCAGTTTTTCTTTCTGGATCTTCTCAATCTGTTTATTGAGCTTTTCGATTTCCGCATCTTTCTCGCGGATTGTTTTTTGCAGTTCTAAATTAGTAGCCATTATCTTATTCCTTCCTGTGCTTTACGTCTTGAATATTCGCCAGCTTCTACCCTGGCTTTGTTTTTATTGCGTTTCTCTTTCAAATAACTTGTGATTTCTTTTGCATTGCGTATTCCGCTATCAGCATTGGGGAAGTGCGCATTGAAAGCCTGCGGTATTTTGTGCATTGGCTGATCACATACCGAACAGGAGAGATTGATCACCTCCTTCATTCCATGAGATACTTCAACAGTGGGATGATTTTTATCATTACAACCATAGACATATATCATAGGCTTGCTCCAATCAATACTGCAATAAATGGAATACACGCTGAAAAAATTCTAGGCTCATCTGCTTTCGCTAAAATCCATCCAGCTAACAATAAGACCAATACCGGAAAATATTTCGGCATGATCAAAACACTCAATACGGTTCCAATCGTGATAGCAGAACTCACGAATAATGGCGAATAAAGAAATGGTTTCCACTTGAAGAAATTCTTATACAATCCCAGATTGTATTTCCACATGAAACGATCGCAATATAATTCGCGCTTACCAATAAATGTTCTTACACTGAATAAAATCATTCCAATAATTGCTGTGATAATCAATGCGCCGTACCAATCACCTGTGGCCACCAGATAAACAAACCCTGTAATCAATGATGTTTCTCTGGAGAAGGCGAACAAGATCCCCACCAATAATGCCGGAACAAATAATCCTCCGGCTGCCAGAACAACCGCTGCTAATTCAATTGCCCAATCCCAGTAGTCATACTGGACGGTCGCTAAAATCATAATGAATGTAATCAGCGCGGCCATGATGCCAAACACATGAATGACTGACCAAGCTGCCAGTACAACGAAGAATGCTTTATACGCCTGGTAGATAAACATTCTGTATTCTGGATCTGTTTTCAATAATTTCTCTGTCCATGTGACCAGGTATGGAACCAATATTCTATATGCCATTGGAGCTTTGATCTTTTTCCTTACAGTCATGTCAATCACACCAAACCCATTGGCAAGTGAATCATAATTTGCCAGACTGATCCCCATCTGTGCGCGGTCGAAGCATAAACCAATCAACAAAGCAAACAATAATTCTGTGATCATTTCTTATACTTTCCTGTATTCGATGTGAATGCCAGTGCAATGATCCAGACGATATAGATCATAAATATTGCTGTTTCTCTTGCTATGCTATCCATTCTGTTGCGATCCTTTCATTGTCTGTGTAGTAGGCAAACTCTCTTAATCCAACCGTGATCATGCCACCAATGTGATGGCCAGTGAATACGCTGAAATCTGCATACATCTTGTATCCGGCTTTCTGGACCTTGCGACAAAAATCATAATCCTCGCCTGCGCCTGGTTTACTGCATTGATACCAATTACTGCCAATCTTCTCCAATACTTCCCTGTGTATCAACATGAAATGCGCACCTGCGCCATCAATTTCAAGTACATCGCCATCGTGCTTATCAAGAGTCTGTTCGTTCTTTATGTCGTCAATGATAAATTTTTCTCGATCAATTATGTCTTTGATTTTATTGATGGTGTCTTTGAAGGAATACATATAATTTCCTTCCGGACTGATATTCACAAACTTTCCAGCGGTAGGCAGGGTTGGTATGGATCTCTTGAAGATCATGCCCGTGACAACCGGCAGGTCCCGATCGATCAATCTCTGCACAGCCGCGCCATCCCATGTGGCATCTGTATCGTGCATGAGCAGATAATCAAAATCCTTGTAGCCTTTGTTGTTTAAGAAACGATCAACAAGTGTATTGCGACCACCATCCACAGACTGCCCGTAAACAATATCCCACGCGATTGATCCTTCGATTGAAGTAGTCCAAAGTGATCTCACGTATGGAACCGGTAAATCCCTGGTAGTTGGCGCGCCAATGAGGACGTTTGCCATTATTCACCTTGTAAGAGAGGGTGTGCGCACACCCTCTCGATTGTTAGTTTATGCTATTCCCAATGAGATTTTCGGTTGAAACCTGGACCAATATTGGGGATGATACCGGCGTAAACATCTTCAAACAATGATGTGGTTGAAGCAGCGGTCAAGCGGTTTTCGAGTTTTACATAATTCTTTCCGGCCGCAACGGGAAATGGAATTAGAAACTCATAACCACCTTTTACCTTTGTCGCGCCTTCCAGTGCTTCGATGGACTGGTAGAAATTAGTACCATCTTGCGAAAGGTGAACAACAGGTAACATGGTGTCGTTTGCACCAAAAGCATCTTCAACTACAACACGGACCGCAGCACCTTTTGCAACCTGCCCCCAAATGGTAAGGGTTACGGCTGATTCGGATGCGGTCAGGTCAGCACCGGTTTTGAACATTAAATTTGCATCAAATGGGTGACTCATGGTTATACTCCTTCTGTCCAGTCGGCTAATCGTTCAATGTTGCGAATGCGTGTGATGCCGTGACGACCGAATGAAGCAATTCCATTCCACCAATCCACGCGACGCAGTTTGGCAGGTTTGCTTTCCATTTCTCCACCGTTCAATGGATCATAGGCTTTGAATTGGTTGAGCTGAATACCATACACGCCGTTCTGTGTATTGAATGAAACGAAATAGATACTGGTTGAATCAGCACCGGCATCGCCAGCAACTTCGGTTTCAGGGATGATTTCAGTTGTCTGATCTTGCATCAATCCAGGATCTACAAAGGGGATGCCCTTGTAGGAAACTTCTTCGCGTCCGTACTGATCTTTCGTGACGGCCAAATAATTTCCTACGCCCTGGATGTACGATAAGATAATGCCTACGCCAATCTGCATATTCTCGTTCATGAGAATCGCGCTGACATTACCCTTGTTGGTATAACGAATAGCCTTGTTGAACATATTGAACCAGCGGCGCGCCAAAGCTGCTGAACCAGTCGGGTCCATTGGAGCTGCTGAACTTCCGGCCGCCCAAATAGTTTGTCGGGTATCCATTGCGGCAACACGTTTCTTAAGACCATTGAAACCTTTCGGATCAGTGGCCACATCGCCATTGACGAAATAGTTGTTCCAGGTAATTGCCATTGATTGAAGTCTTGCATCAACCTGCATCTTGACCGGATCGCCTATCACATCTTTGATTGCTTCGAGGACGGTATCAAAAGTGACATCGCCGCCGAAACCGTACACAGACTCGCTGCCGTCGCCGAGTTGGCCATCTTCGTATGAAGAATAGCCCTCATTCATTGAACGGAATGCGCCGCCTGTTGGGAGCTTCTCCCACCAATACGCCTGCACATTTAAGCCCGTAACATTCTCGAAAGGAAGAATGTTGAGCAGCTTACTTTCGCGTAGCAATTGCATACCGATGTATTTTTTCATCGGGTCTTTTGCCACTTGAATAAGCTGGGCTAAAGTTATTCCTGCCATAGTTTATCTCCTCATGGATTTGCGTGCCTGTTCCCAGACATCATCAATACTCATATTGTTTAGTTTGTTTCCAGGTGTAGCACTACCAACGCCGGTTGGTATCTGCGCCAAAGGATTGTCCGGCAAATTGCCTTCACTTTCCAGTCGTTCTTTCTTCGCTTCCATTGCTTTTTCGTAAGACTTTGTAAACTTGAAAGGACTGGTATGGTCAATCATGCCTGCTTCTGGATCTGTTTGATCTAACTCAAACCCATAGGATTTCTCCAGCGTTTCTACTTCCCTCATGGCTGCTAGAATAACGGGATCTTTAGTTGATTGGTCTGGCGGTGTCTGCTGGCCGGCATCATCCGGTAAACCATCGCTTTGAGATTCGGTCACGATCTCCTGTCGTTTGATTGTTTCGATATTCTTTGCCATATCATCTGATACGTCAATACCGATTTTCTTTAGACTTTCGATCTGCGATTGAACCTCTTTCTTGATCCGCGCTTCTTGCTTGTCCATCTGACTTTTCTGTTGCTTATAAAACTCGCTCATAGATTCTGTCATGGACTTTTTGACAATTTCCTGAACTCGACTCTCGTCAAGTGGTCTGGGTTGACTGTCAACTTCCTGTATTGCACTAGCGGCTTCCGGCTGGCCTGCCGGAGATTCCTCTAATGTTGCAGGATTTTTAGGCTCTATCATTGTAGTACCTCCTGGTTGTTCATAACTTTGATTATACAATAATTAACTAATAATACAATCACTTTATTTGAGGACTGGCCAGATGTAAGCATTTAACCAATTCTCCATCGAACCTGCCGGAGATCCGGCATTCTTCCACAACCTATTCAACTCTGCGCGCGCGCCCGATGGCAATTCGCGCCCGTTGTAATAGTATGATGCTAACAATCGCAATAGCGCAGGATCAAAATCTTGCTCTGCCGGTATGTTTACTTCCTGTGTCTGTGGCGATCTGTCCTCTCCCAGAATATATTTCGCCAGGCTTTCATCGCTCAAAATATATGGTGCTGCCTGTGGGTATGCTGCTGCGTACTCACGTCTGAAATCCCAGTAGGCTGTCAATTCTGGATGCTGTTTCAAATAATTCTTTTTCTGGCTGCTGTTCGTAATATCGAAGTACGCTGATTGCGTGTCATAGATATTCGGGAAGTAGTCATTCACCTGATCACGATATTGGTAAACGGCAACCTGGATCTCTGCCGGCAATCCGTACAATTCAGATTGCTCACCTGTCAAATACTCTGCAACCACTGGGTTGTTGGCAATAAATTTGTTTCTCCAGTTTTGATATTCGTCAATTACTGGTGTGTTCTTGCGCATGATTGTCTGGCTGTCAACATCAAGGCTATATAGCTTACTCAATACATCACTGATCCCGGGGAATTTCTGATCTCTTTCCTGCAAATAACTGGATAAAAGATTACTGGCTTCCTCTGGTATCTTTGCGCCCGGTATCTCTGTGGCATCTTCGTAACTCTCTGGCATTTCAGCGCCCAATGTCTTTGCCCATGACGCGTATGTTTCAGTAGTAATGTCGTCATAATTGCGCGTATCTTTATTCAGGAAAGACAATTCAAATGTATCGCCAAATGCTTCAATTGCATTCTGTTTTTCATAACTGTTCAGGTTGTTGAACTGTTCCCAAATCCTGGACCGTAAGAACGTGCGTAACAATTTCTCTGGATCGGTTGAATTATTGCTGGCAATTCTGGCTTCGTATTCCGGGAACTCATCCCAGAACTTGGTCAATGCCTGTTTGTCGCCACCATCATAGTACGCATCAAGCGCATCGCCGTACTCATTTGCGATGGATCTCATTTCCTGCTCACCCTCCGGGAAGAAGTCTAATCCAACACTGGAGAAGAACGCGCGTGGATTCATCTGCTTTGCAACTCTGATCTTTGCTGCTTCGTAGTTAGCTCCCTTCATGTCGATCATTTCTTTTATGGCTGTCTTGTAATCTACCAATCCATCTGCAACCATATTGGATAATTCTCGATTGATCCGGTAATCTTCAAACTGATCAACCTCGTCTATTCCCAACCCTCTCCTGAATGGAGCTTCTATATTCACACCTCTTGCGCCGCCAATACCCAGCATGGATGTTGTTGCCTGTATTGTTCTGGTAATCGGTAACTGGCTTATCTTTTCTTTCTTTCCCCAGGGAGAGAGATTGATAGCGAGTGATAACGGAAGGGAAGGGCTGACCAATGCGGTCGCGTAATCCAGTGGGTTTTCAAATTCAAGTGCTGACGCTGCCTTCGCTTCTTTCATGGCACTATCCCAAACATCGCCACTAAAAGTGTTCATTGCTTCGGATGCCTGCGCTTCTGTGATCTCTCCATCTTCCAACATCTGCTGTATGTACCCTGTTGTTTTTCTATTGAGCAGATTGTTTTGTTCCTTCATCTGCTGGAATGGGTATACCAATTGTCTGAATGGATAAATCTGTTTGAATGGATCTACATAAATTGACTTGCCCAACCATTCAGGCAGGAATGGAACTGGTATTGCAATCTTTCCTTTCAGCCTGGTTGGATAACCCTCTTTATCTTCTGGTTGTTGTCCGAATGTAGTCAAGCGATAATAGTCTGCCAGAATGCCTGGATTAGCAGCTAAACGAGCAAACCAATTGATAGCTGACCTGGTGTACCAGAATTGATAGGGGAATAAACCACTCAAAATTCCATCTGCACCAGTGCGTTTTGTGTAATCATGCAAGGCAAAGTCACGCCGGCTCATTGCATATTGGATAGCTGCCATCTTGGTATTGGTAAGATCCGAATATACCTGACCCAGATATTTACGCAATTCTTTTTGTTTCTCTTTAGTAAGCTGGCTGCCTAAACTTTCTCTGCTTGGAATGTCGGCTTCCATCATCTTGTTACGCGCATCATCCAGTGCTGGCTGAATTTCTTTCAACCATCCCTCATACAACATTTCATCGTATGGTGGTGGTGAAACCTGGTCTGCGGTCCCGAATGGCGCGCCTACTGCTGGTTGTTCTGTTTCTTCAACCGGCTCTTGGACTGGTCTTGCGATTGATTCTTCTGGCTCTGGTCTGGTTGGGGTGGCAGGCTGTTCAATGGCACTGTCCACGACCTGATCAGCGGCCGGAGCTGTGGCAACTTCTTCAACTGTGGTTGTTCTTCCAAATTCTGTTTCTTGTCCGAGTTTCTTTGTGACTCCATCTAATATCTCTCCTTTGGTTGGTCTTGTTCCAAACATAGTTTCTTGCCCGGCAGGTGGTTGGTCCATTGCGCTTTGAATATATCCACTGATCATCTGCTTTAGTTTGTTTGGACTTCTGCGATTGTTATAAATAAATCGCAACATTTCAGATTGAAAATCATCCAGTTCTTTTTCAAACAAAGATTGCTGCCCGAGATAATCTTCAACGTTCAGATTTTCCTGACGTAGCCTGGTGTAAACATCAACTGCTTTTGAAATATCTTCTGCTATTGAAAGATCGGCTGGTACTTTACCTGTTCTGGCTGCGCCTTCCAGCATCGCCATTTCGCCTAATGTGTTGTAAAGTGCTTTCTGTAAATTGGTTGTGCCTTCGTCCAGGCTTTCTGCAAATGCGGTCAGTAATCTCATACCTGATTCATCTGGGTATATTTTCAAGATCATCGCATATTTTATACGTGCTGCGCCGTCAATACTTAATGCGCCCTTTGCGTCAACCAATTTTCCTTTTTCAGATTTTGGTAGTTGATCCAGGAAAGATCGTACCAATTCCTGATTTTCTACTTTGCGCAATGCCTGCTCTACTGTTTGTTTTTCTGCTACATTGAAATCTGCCAGTAGTTCATCTGTAATAAACCTTGCATCTTTCCGCGCATTTTCAATACTACTCATGCCTGCTGACGAATCTACATTTGCATCCTCTGTAAATTTTGGACGATCAACATCTGTAACTCTTTCTCTCACTAATACCGGATCTTCAATACCTTCGACACTCAATCCATATTCTTGCGCGGCTATTTTTACTGCTGCTTGGTATGCTGCGTAGTTTTCCGGATACATTGCTTTCGCTTTTCGCAATGCCATTGTTCTACCATTGCCAGACTCAACAACCAGGTCATTACCAATAATAGGTGCGCCCCGATCGGTTGTATGAAAATCAACCAAATACCCATCCGGATCTAATGTTTGTGCAATTATGTTTACTTGTTCTTGTCCGGCTGCGCGCCCTCGTAATCTTGGCTGCAATTCCTGTGGGTAATTCGGGTTCTCTCCAAATGCGTCTGTGTGGGAAGTGATCAGATCGTTGAGAGATACTACTTTGTACTCAAACTCATATCGGTTTTGTTTAGCATCCAGCGCAAATGTTTTTGGTTCTTTTTGTAAACCTTCCTGATATAACTTGCCTGCGCGCGGTTCGTTTCCGTATTCTTCCTGCAAATTGCGCAAGTATAGATCCATGTCTATGTCGTCTGGTATATCCAGTTTTCTTACTTCGCCTTCAACGGTCGCGCCTAACATTTTCATCTTCTCTGCGATGATGGCTGCATTCCATTGATCGGTTGGTGTATCACCAAACAAATACATGATCTTTGGTTGGCTCTTGGTTGTCATTCTCCAGACACGACCTGCGCCCTGAATGTTTTCAACTGCACTGAATGGAGCTGTCATAAATATAATGGTGCGTGGTGCATCGCCTGTAATATCGTCCAGGTTGATGCCGGTCCCACCACTTTCCAATGTAGCCAACATGACACGCGCTTTGCCGGTCTGGAATTTATCCATACTGTCTGGCGCAGCTTCTTTCGATCCACCATGTAATTCTGCAATGTCTTTGATGCCCATTGCTTCAAGTTCTTTTTTGAGTGTCTTTACTGTGCCTTCGCTGCTGTGTATTATTTCTTCGATAATGTTGGCAAATTCACCTCTGCCAACTTTGATACGCTTGACTACATCACTGTCATTGACACGCGATAAGAATACAACAACCTGGCGACCAGCGTCCAATTCCTGTTTGACCATATTCTTTACAACAGGGATCTTCATTGGTTCTTGCTGCCGTCTTTGGTGCATCAATACCAATGCTTTTTTCAATCCATTGAGAGATCCACCATCGGAGAAGGCATCTTCAATCTTCTGGAGAATTGCTTTACCGGCTGCATCAATGGGAAGTTTATTGAATTGAACGGGGATACCATCCATACTGATCTCACGTTTGATCATATTGCCATTCTCTGTCATGCGATCAAACAATTGTCCCATGCGTTTGTAAACTTCTGTGGACCCAACACTGGAGTCAACTACCCAGATTTCAATCTCTTTCTGGTATCTGCCTTTGCCAACTTTTATTTTTCGCTGTGTCAATCCTAATTCACGGTATGCCTGATCTCTGCCTTTGCCTTCAAAGATATTGGCTCTAGCCATGTAATCAATGTGCTGTGGTTTATCTGCCGGTGTAGCAGATGCGTACACAACTGCATGCGCCCGATTAGTAAGCGCGATACCTGCCTGCGCTCGTTTGCTGTCTGCATTTTTCAATGCGTGTGCTTCATCAAAGATTATGATTGCATCATCAATACCGGCTGAATAATAGAAATTCTTCATACGTTCATACGTGGAAAGATAAACTTTACCTGGCTCAATAACGTCTGGAGGATACGCAGATAATTCTAATTTCATTCCCATTGTGTCTGCATCATTCTTGAAAGATCCAGCGAAAGTATTCTTTTTCCAGTTTGCTTTGATCACTTCGGCTTTAGTAATGATGATTACCGGTCTGCCCTGATCTGCGTATGTTTTTGCTATGGCCAGTTCTTGGCGTGTCTTACCTGCGCCTGTACCATCCGCTAAAATAAATCCGCGCTTGTTTGGTACATCACTTTGGAATGCTTCAATTGCCTTTGCAACCCCATCGGCTTGATGCGGTGCTAGGTGTTCAAGTACGTTTTGAGGAACCAACCCGGCATTACCGGCTTTTGTCCTTTCGCTTCTTGCGATGATAAGTCGTCCACTAGCGTCCCTAGTACGTCTGCTGTCAATTCCTCCAGACTGAACGCCAGTTCCAGTTCTTCCTGACTCTGGTAATCCGGTTCTTCCTGCTTCTGTTTGGGTGGCATCAATACCTCCTGATTCAATTATATTAGTTTGTGGAGAAGTTTCAATAGTCTGTTCTCCAAACAATGGTGTACCTTCTGCACCTTGTTGTCCGGTTACATCCCTGCCTTCAATGGTAGGTAATTGCTGTCGCATATCGAATAGCGCGCCCTGTGGTGCAACTTCCTGCGGTGCAAATATATCTGCCTGCGCTCTCTGCGCTGTGCCACTCAATAGCGGTAAATCTTCTCCGGTCGCATCGAAGAAACCTTCCTGTCTTGGTTTCTTGCCACTGAACATTGTTTCCTGTGGTTCTGGATCTGGGAGTTTGGTGACGGGAGATTCTGTTTCGAATGCTTCAATATTCTCCGGCTTTGGTGAATTTTTATCAATGATATTAGCAAAGTCTTGCGCTGCTTGTTGCTTCGCGCCACTTCCACTTCTCCACTGGGTTTCTTGGCCATTACCTTTCCATTCAGGGTAAAATAATGTTCTATAACCATATTCTGATTTTTGAATAATACCTGTATATTCACGATACTTCACATCATTACCATCGATAATAGGTTTCTCCGGCTTCAATATGTCCTTGCCAACCGGCTTATCATACAATTTATCCAGTTCATCAACGATGGCTTTGTGCTTCTCATAATTACGTTTCAATACTTCCATGTATTCTGGACTGACCTTTACGCCATTGACTGTGCCGGCTTCAATATACAATCGTTCCTCGTTCATCGTATCTTTTAGCTTGATGTACTCTGCCCAATCCAGTGGAGGTTTTGTACTAGCATTCGATAGTTCATCAAGTTTATCGCCTGCCATCCATTCATCGAACACCTGTCTTACATTTTTATCCAGCTTTATATCAATGTTGCTGCCGGCAATCTTCTTGTAGATTTCCAGCATCCATTTCTTGAATGCAACGAATACTTCTGTAAGACTTGGGATAGGTGCTTTGCCTTCTGCCCTGTATCGCTCAAATGCGGTTGCTAATATCTCTGCTTCAAGTGGGTTGTTCAATGGATCTAAATGCCAATCCTCATTGATATTAGTTTTCCAGTTATCTTCCACCTTGAATTTGTCACGTAGATTTTGTGGCAGATCGCTTGCTTTCAATCCCTGTATGTATGTTCTTACCAGGTCACTATGTCGTTGACTCATCTGTGGCGTGTACACATGGACGGTTTCATGTACGATTGTTGATACGTCTGCTGTTTCAAACAAGTGCATGACTGCTAATCCATCATCTGTCCAGCGTGTGAAACCGCGTTGTTGATTGATAGGGGTTGGAGGTTTTGTTTCTGGTTCATCCATACTAAATGTTGGTTCAATAAATTCGCCATCAATAACATTCGGCTCTACTACCGTTGTTTCCGGCTCAATCTTTTTGATGTTGTCAAGAATATTTCTGGCTGCGTAAATTGCATTGTTATTCAATACACGTTGCCATGCGCTTTGACTTGGCGCCCATTTGAAACCGTTCTTCTTTAGCTTGGTTCGCATTTCTACATCTGGCTTGCTATCAAAGAATATCTGTAATCTTACGGCTTCTGTATTTTCAACAACCTTGCCACCATCAAATGTATATTCAACCGTATCTCTTGCTTTTAGTTTTGTAAGCTGCGAAATACGATCCGATAATCTCTTTATCTCTGCATTGTTATTCTGTAATTGATAAGGCGCGAAACCATATCTATTAGCGAAATCTGGTTCTAATAATTTGGCTGCGCTTTTTTCTGAAATACCTTTTATCTTGGCAAGTTCTACGATCTTCTGTTCATTGGTCAAATTATTTTTGCGAACAATTTTATTAGCGGCGACCATTCGTTCTTGTAATGACTTCGCATCATCAAGTTTTGTCTGTAACTTTACAATTGCGTCTGCATCGCCTGACATAATTGGTGCTTTTGTATTGGGGTTATATTTCTTATCAATAGCCAATTGTGCTTTTTTGGAATATTCAAGCAAGGCAGTCATTTTATTATTAACACTTGCATTCTTTTTATTCATACGAGATACAGGGAAATTAGAAGGTCCGGCAATCATGCTGGAATATAAACCCTGGCGACTTCCTAAATAGTCATTGTATCTTTTCAAATACCCATCTTTGTATCTCAATAGGTCTGCTGAAATAGCATCAATCAATTCAGGTGTTGTTGCGTATTTCATAAAATGATTTTCAACCGCTTGCATGTGTTGAACATAATCAGCGCGCGCGCTATTCGCTCTGCGCTCTGGACTGAAACTTGTTCCTGTATGCGCACGATAAGCGAGATCATAATCAATGTCATCTTTAGAATAATTAATCAGGCTTCCTGTTGGGTCTGGTGTAATTTCTTCTTCCTGCCACAGATAGTAATCTTGCTTCTTTGTTGCCTGTTCGTATATGCTCTTTGCTCTGTCTGGATCTTGTTTATTCAACGCAACCAGTAATTGCAATCGCTCTAATCTGGTAGGCTGTTCGTGCAACTCGAATAGTATTTCTTTATCGGTTGATCGTAGTAGCATGGTTGCAAATCTGTGAAGTTCTTCTGGCACATGGATTTTTCTTGGCAATCCAGCTTTATCTACATCATCCTGGTATAAATATTGTTCGTACTTCTCACCCTTTTTGGATGCCAGATATTCAAACATATCTGTATCTGAATACTCGGTCAATCCTTTATTGCTCATATAGGTGTCAATGTCATGCGCGTACTGTGCCTGAACATATTCATTCGCGTACATGCGCAGCTTCGACCACATATTTGTTCCAGTAATATTGCTATGGAAGATATATTTTCTGAAACCGTTGTCTGTTGTTATTGATTGGTTTAGATCGCCTGCATCAACGCCCCTGATTATTCCATCTATCTGGTCGCCATCGTAGCCTTCGTTCTGTAATTGCTTGATCAGATCAGCCCTTGCCCGATCATATCTTATTTTTGTGGCTTCTTTTGTGACCAGCCACAACTTGCTATTCTTTCTGGCCGGCTCAATGCTTTTCAATACATCATCATGGAATAATGACTGCTGCATATATTGGTATAGCTGGTTCAATTCCTGCTGTCTGGATGTTTGCTGGAATCTATCGTTTATTTTCCGAATGGCTGCATCAAATTCGCTGCGATTGTTCGGGTTGATACTTTCAATCAATTGACCTGTTTTTGGATCTGTAACATCGAAGTGAGTGTACTCGTCAAAATAATCTTTGATTACGCTGATCTGCTCTCTGGTAAGTTTACTGGCTGCATCTACGATCTGTGAGTTTGCATCGATCCTTACTGCGCCTGTTTCTGCCATGAAGTGTGCTAATCGATCTTCATAAAGACTTTTTTCTTTTGTATATGGAATAAACTGGATTACTTCTCTATGATCTAATGCTCTTTGATTAGAAAGATAATCACGACCCTTCTCAACCATGTACCTTGTTCCAACTTTTTTATAACCGCTTTTGTTTCGTCTGCCTGATAGATCCAATAACGTACCATCCGGCATAATAAATCCGGCTTCGCGTATATTCTGTGTGGTCCCGAAATGATCAATGGCTTCTGAAATCAATCTGGAGTTGTAGCTTAATTGTGTCAATGCAGCTGCATCGCTGGATGTACCACCCCTGCCTATGAAGAATGTTTCGTACCAATCAGCAGGTGTCTTTCCAGGATTGTTTCTGGCGTAGTCACTTGCTAACCCTTCCCAAACTAATCGAACATGATTGAATCTGTCTGATTGTCCTATTAGTTCAAGATGGCTCAACAGTGTGCGTTCAGCAGCTTCTTTGCCAACCTGTACTTTTGGCAACTCTGCTTGTAGTGTATTCTTTTGAAATTCAAGATCCTCTTTCAATTGGACCAGGAAGTCATAATTTCTTTGCGCGTCAATCTGCGCTTGCTGTTCAGGTGTGATCTTTGCTGCCGGCGTAATAGGTTCATTTGTGATGAAGTTGACCTGCTCTATTTCTTCATCGGTCATTGGTTGTGTTTCAATCGTCTGCACTTCTTCGCCAAACATGGACGGCTGCGCATCAATCGCCTGTTGCTCCATTGCGATTGCCTGGCGTAAATCATCTGGCGTTACATCCTTCCAATGTAATGTCCACTTACCATCTGCGCCTACTGTCATTTTCTTTTTAGCTGATACTGAATGCTTCAAGATGTACTTGATCAGGTTCAATCTAGCATCCGGGTTCACTGTTCCGGCTTCATCGATCGCGCTTAGATCAGGCTTACTTTCGTTTACAATATTCCATATTTCCTGCTCACCCTGATTGAATACTTGTTTCTTTGGTGCAGGTGCTTCGGTTGGCTGTTCGCCTAATAGATCGCCTGTTTCTGCGGTTGTTGGTTCTACTTTACGCGTACCATTATTGATAATATCCCATGCGTCAGATGGCTGCATCTGTGATATATCTTCGGTCAAATAACCGAGATCCTTTAGATCGCTGCGCATCTTCTGTGTGATAAATACTGGTATTCCTTCCCCTTGTGGCGGTGTGGTAGGTGCTTCGGCTGCCTGTCCTGCCGGTGAAGGTGGCGTTGTGGGTGGAACTCCTGGAGGTCCTTCAACTGGAGAAGGTGTTTCCGGCATTCCTGGTGCATTCTGATTGCTAGCCATGCTCATATCTTTTATGAGTGTGCGATATATCTCTTTATAGAATATCGGGTTCAGTTTATCGCGTGTCGCACGATTGAATGTGTGAATAGGATTGCCGCCGGTTAGTTTCAAGATGGCATCTTTTGTTTCTGTTCCCAGTAAATCTCCCCATTTGAGGATGGTTTCCGGTATTTTCCCTGTACGCCATAGCATCTGTGCCTGTATCATCCTGTGACGCTGTAAACCCACCGCATTTCGCCATTTTTCAGCTTCTACGCCCCTGCCTGCAAATTGTTTCTCGTATAGATCAGCAAAGATTTGATCAAACCTGGCCTGTCCTGTATCCTCTTTCAAGACTGCATCCAGATATAAATCTGCTATATCCTCATTCAGTTTGTTCCATAATGCCTTTGAGTTCTCCGCGTTCCATTCCATGCTGCTGGTGGCATCTTGAAATTGAATCCATAAATCCTGCTGTTTGCTGTAAAAAGTATTCCAATAGATTTGATTATCGGCAATGATCTTGAATGATTCCAGGTATAGCGGCTTACTCCTATCCAATCCCAAACCAGTCAGCATACCCAACAACTTCGCGCCTTCGATATTGAAAAGACCTGTCCAGTTTCGGCCGGCTTCTGCTTTTCCATTACTCCATAGCAATGAACGCTCTACGCCGCGCTTCATGTTAGCCATATTGGCTACTCTTTCCATGAAGTCCATGTGTCTTTCCCATGCGTCAACACGTAATTGCACTATGTTGTCGTAAATATCCAGTACGCCTTGCGGTCCTTCTATGCCAGACTTGTTAGAAACGTCCTGAATGATCTTGTCCATGTTCCTGACGACCTGATTATTGATTTCTTGCTGTAATTTATTCGTTATACCTTGAAATGCCTGGTAAATCTGGTCTTTATTCGTAGCTTTTGTTAAGGTTTCGTCAAGTTCTTTTAATACTCCGAGCTGATCGAGCATTGCTGTTGACTCTGGATCAAGAAAATCACGAATGGAAGTACCAGGACCGCTTTCACCCCAGATAGTTTTCTCAATTTTAGCTTTTGATACGTTTCTTTCGAGCATTTTCTCTACGCGTTTGGATAATCCTGGTGAATGTTCTTCCAGCATGGTACGCAAACCATCATTCATCTTTGGAATACCCTTTCCCACCCTGTTTGCGCGGTTCATATACTCTGCAATTGCGTTTGAAATGGCAATCTGGGAGCTGTATTTCTCTATTGACTGCGATATTCTTCCGAATATCTGTATTTTGTCTGTCGTTCCAACCAGGTCACTTGATTTGTCAAGCACTCTGTCGAATGAGTTCATCTGATCTTTGGCTATCTGGCTGGCTTTGTGGATCTCTATGCCCACTGACTTTGCTTTCATGCCAAACATATCCATTTGACCTACGTACATATCGCCAAACTCTGCCGCGCCTGCGCCCTGCTTATATTTTATAGGGATATATCCAAAATCATCCATGTATTGTTTGCGATTGTACTCATATCCCAGGTGTAATAACCCATCCCAGGCTAATGTGATCATGTTATTCAATCCGTTATTGATCGCGTATGTTGGATTCAATCCCAGCAATAGCAATGACTGTGATTTCTTGATCACATCTGTCATTCTCAATATGGCATTATCCGGTTTCACTCCGAAATTCTGTACTGCCCATTTAGCAATCTCGGTTTCAAGTGATTCCAATATGCGCAGCTTCAAGATGGCTTCATTGAATGGTACGCCTTTATCTCCAAAGAACATATCTGCCATCTTTTTCAGCTGTTCGCCGCTCAATATCGCGGTTTGTTCTGCTTTTTGGATAGATTCAAATAAACTTTTTGCTGTTGGATCTCCACTTGCGCTCAATTCCTGTAAGGTCAGGAGGTATTTTCTATATAGTTTTTCTGCATTCTCGCTGTTTTTATGCGCGGCTGCCACAAATTCTTCCGGGATCATGCCAAGATAACTGGCCGCCTGCTCTATTTTCATGCGTTGTCCCTGCGCCAGATCGTATACATCGATCAAATTATCTACTGAAATCATTGAATCTTTTAATGCCTGTGGTAGCATCTGCGCTTCCGAACTCATGTACCAGCCAGGAACATTCGCATCAACCATTTCACCACCAACCATAATTTTCATGGTTGGACCTTCCGCGCCCATGACTGCATCACCCGGTTTCAGGTTGGCAATCGCTTTGATGATCCCTACGTATACATCTTTCGAGGTTTCTCCATCCAGCAATAAACCCAATCCGTCTACAAATGTACGCAATACGTGATTAGCGCGCGCCTTTGGTGTCAATCCAGCCAGAAAATTCAGTGGACCAGGTTTTTCTACTGCCGTCATATTCTTTGTTCTGCCGGCTTCATCAACCCCGGCAACCCATCTGCTGAATGCTGAATACTGCGCCGCTACTTCTGGTGGCTTCGATCGTATTAACTGGCCATAGTATTTTAGATTTTCTACCGGTGATTTGTGAGTATTGGCAAATGCGTCTGTCAATGTTGTGTTGCCTGTTGCCCTGCCTGTAATCTTTCCGGCTGTACTCAATGTTTTATTTATTGCCGGTCCAATCCGATCAAGCGGATCTAATAACAGTGACCCAGTTAAATCGCGCATCTGACCCCAGTAACCAAACTTCTGTGTTAATTCCAGGTATACATCATTTGCGCTTGCGCCCTTCTGAATCATATCCCTGGCTTGTTTCATGAAGTACGCAACCGGATCATCGCCAGCACCTTCTGGCAGTCTGGTGATAATGTCTTCGTTGCCGGTAATAACTGCGCCAACAACTACATAATCTTTTTCTTTTGGCTTGGGTGGCTGTTTATAACCCATGCCAATCATAGAACTTGAAAGCATATCAGGCGTTATATCTTCCCATCGATCTGCGCCCAATTGTCTGGCTAATTCCTGTCTATATTCTGGGGAGCTGGTTTTGAATAATGATTTCCATCCGTCCGCGTATAATAATTGTTCAAGTTTTAGTGCATTTGCTTGATCTTCTTCCCATCCAACTACTTTCTGCGTAGTAGAAGAAAGCATTGATTCATACATTATAGACCCAGCGTTATAGGCTGCTTTTAGGTTTTCATAACTCCCGAATATCTCGTGTAGATCCCCATATTTTTCAGGCGCGTACAAACTTGCAAATGATTGCCCAACCAGACCGACTAACTTTTCTGCCTGTTCCTCTGCCCAATCAAAATATGCAAACCTGGTGAGAAAATCCTGTTCTTCTTCTGTGATTTGTTCTCCGGCTTCTATCTTCTTTTGGATCTTACTTGCTATAATATTGCCGGTTGTCATACCTACTGCGCCTATAATCGCGCCAGGTATGACTCCACCTGGAATCAATGCGCCTGCGCCTGCGCCCATGAACGCGCCGCCCATAAGCGCAAACCCACCTTGAATGACTGGTGCTAATGCCTGTGCGCCCTTCTTCCAGATCGGGAGATTTTTATATTCTGTTTCGCGCAGCATATCGAATCCGCTCATATCCCTGGCTTCTGGATCTGGTGTATATTCTCCAGGTGGATGTAGTGCTTCGTATCTTTTTTGTAATGTTTCTCTCTCCCATGAAGGGATCATGTTTGGTGGTGGTGGCTGCATACCAGATGTGATCAAGTTTACCGGATCATTTTCGTCAATCTCTCCCCAGTTTGTCCAGTGTTGATTTGGTCTGGTTTCTTTCAGGTAATTATATGCAGCTTCAATGCCTTCTTTATCAACCCAATCCGGTATTGGCGCATCTGGCGGTAATGATTGCAGCGCGAAATAATACCGTCCTATTCTGCTGGCCTGATTCCAGTAAGGTGGTGGTTGTTTTATTCCTTCGATTTTTACAGGTGCATTCCAGGGACCCTGATCGTGTTGCCATGTAGGATATCTTCCCTCCATATTTTTATTGATCAAGGTCTGTTGTGGTCGCGGTAAGTTTATATGCCAGCTTGGCTTGGTTGTTACTGTGCCGGCTTCGTAATCGTATGTTTTGTCGCGCTGTTCCTGCTGCCCAATTGCTTCACGTAGCTTGATGATCTCTTGCGATTTTTCGTAAGCGTTTTTTTCATCTTCTGGCATTTTATTATCCTCTGTTTAGATTCTCCATTGGACCATTTCAACCCACCATTCAGGAGGACGTGCTTCGTAGCCACCGCCACCGCCGTAGCCACCCCAATCACCCCAGCCACCACCACCACCACCGCTGTAATCAGGTGCTGCCGGCTTGTCATAGAATCCAGGAGGAACCGGAGGACCAAGTCCTTCGAAGAAGAAATTCGCTGCCGGTCCATTCTGCCATGCCATCTGTCGGAGCAATCTCAATTCATCATCCTGCTTTTTCTTGTACGCCAGATAATTATTGATATACTGATTTGCTTGCGATCCTGTTGCCCATCGGTCTGGTGCCTTATCGATCTGGCTGACTCTGTAATTGCTGATCATCTGCTGCGCCTGCTGTTGGTATCTCTGCGCGTATGCGTTCTGTGCCTGCTGTGCCTGGTTATACATATTCATTGTTGCGCCTGGTTGGATCTGCTGCTGCATCTGGTAAGGTGCATACCCCTGATTGATAGCCTGATTATAATTAAATTTTGGTTGCTGTTGCGCCTGTTGTTGTGCTTGCATCATCGCTTGCTGTTGTTTCTTGTATGCGTCTGCCTGTGCCTGCATCCGTTGAGCGTAGGCATTCTGCGCTGCCTGCTGTGCTGCCGCTGCCCGTCTTGCTTCTTCCTGCCTGCGTCTTTGCTCTGCCTGCAATTGTGCTGCCCTCTGCTGCTGCTGATAATAGTTATTATTAGGCGTTTTGGTCTGTGTCGGTGGCTTGTATGTCACTTTTGTGCTGGCCGGCTTTACTGTCGTGTTTATTAATTGCGTACCATCTAACATGATTGCCATTTTATTTACCTCCAAACCTGCGATCAACTCTTTTCACTTCTTCGGGATTGACCTGTTTTAATAACATCTTCATTTGGTCGGGCATGTCCTGCCACATCTGCGCAATTTCTGTATCCAGCACGGGACCATAAAATTCCTGCTGCGCTTCGTTGAAGATGTCCTCTATCTGCGCCTTGCCTTCTAACATAGCATCGTCAAGATCAAGTATTGAGAATGGCATTATATACCCCCTTGTAATTCAGGCGGTAAACCTTCTTCCGGGTTCATGCCTGGTGGTTGTTCCGGCATCTGTTGTGGCATTCCTCCGGGTATTCCTCCCATGCCTTCCATCATTTCATCTGGCGGCATCTGTCCTTCCATACCGGGTGGCATTTGTGGTGGCATCTGTCCCATCATTTCAGGCGGCATTCCCTGTGGCGGTCCTTGTGGTGGCATCATTTGACCTTGCTGCCCCTGCATCATCTGTTGCTGCTGCATTTGCTGTTGCATCTGTGCTTCCTGTGCTTTGCGTTGGAACTCCAGATTAGCCAGGAAATCAACATATTTTTCTTTGTATATCTGTCGGGTTTCATTGTCAGATTGCCCAATGTTCAGGTATCTTTCCCTTGCCCGTTCAATGGATAACAATCCATTCTTGACTACTTCCATTGCAATACGCGCCTGTTGGAATTCATCCTGCGGCATTTCAATATCCAATGTAGCATTCAATTCAATATCTTCCGGCACGATAGATAGATCCAGATCGATACCGGTTTCCTGTGTTCCCACCTTGAATTTTCTATGCCCTTGTGTCCTCAATATGTCGATGCCGTTCATCATGGCATCTGTTATGGCACTTGAAATCATACGCTGATAAGGGATCAATGGCAATCGGCCAGACTGTGACAATAAAGCTACCATTGAATAAGGTGCATTACCGCCCAAAGGTTCGCCCAGGGTTTGACTATACAGTGTGCTTTCCTCACTCTTTTGCTGCGCGATCTGGTACAACTCTTTCATACTCTGATCGATGGCTTCACGCTTCAATGGTGCTAGACTTTCACCGCGCTTGATCTTCAATACGCCGCCCGGGGTGTCATAGTCTACGGTTAGCGGTTTGTCTATGTCGTCGGTTTCATAAACAAGCACGGGATTTGCGCCGGTTGCGAATGCGTTTGAATACATGAGAGTCATAATCAATGATGATCTGGCGTGCGTCTTGCTTTTCACTGTCGTATATAAAAACGGCTGCCATTTGTACTCATCTTCAAATAGATCGCCGCCCTCTACAATCGCGCTTGCAATCGGGATCATGGGAAGTTTATGTTCATCCATCAATAAAGGTTCGCTCTGACCGCCTAACCATATCACATGGTATGTTTCGTCCCAATATTCGTAGAAATCAACCACATCGGTTTTATTCTTGCCTTGCAGCTGATCTACTGCTGCCGGTCCTATTCTGTTCTCAACGTCGATGATCTTCATTTCCCTGTAAACCACATGCGCAGCCAGTCCGAAGGTGTCATATACCGGATAGCATACTTTAGGCGATAACACCTCCCAGATGATAGGTGTCTTTTTTGCGATCTTCTTTAGGCGGTTCTTCTTCGCCGGGTTTGTTTCAGCCTTGATCAATTCATTGACCGATATAATGGCAATGTCAATTTCACCATAAAGGAGAGCAGATAGCGCCGCCGAATAATGTAATGGGGTTTTCTTGATCCTTCCGGCTGCTGTCCACATCATGGCGGCTGCCTTCTCCAGATCCGATGCTATTTCTTCCTCCAGCGTGTCTTTGTTTTTATCTCTGGGAGCTGTCCACTTTGGTTCCGCTGCTGTCAATAATCGGACCGCGCCCAGGGTTTTATTTCTTGCATCGGGTGACATGCTGATTTTTACCCAGTCTTTCTGTGGCATGTCAACTTCATTCAGCAGGTAGGCATCTTCAATATCAATGTATAATGCGTCGCGCTCTGCATATCCTGCTATGATCTCGTCTGTGTATGATTGTATATCTTTGAATTCTTTTTTCTCTGGCATTTCTTACCATCCTTTTAGCTGCATAAATGGGTTAGCCTGCTGTTTCTGTGGCTGCTTCTTTTCTTGTATGTCTGTCAGTAAATATCTCAATGCGTCATAGGCGTGATCTTCCTGCGTGGTGTCAACATCTTCTGGCCTGTGTGCATCATAGATTAATTCTGGTATAGTCCTGATTGTATTCTTACAATTGCGAAATATAACGATGCCTGGATCTCCGTCTGGTAGATTGCCCAGCATACGATCAACTTTTCTTTTGCCGCTCAACCTGTCGTTGTCTGCTTTGTTCGGGAAGATGCCTTCATCTTGATATGTGTCTGCTGTTGAATAGACTTTGCCGTCCTTATCCTGTCTGTTACGTGACCACATAGCCGGGTCCATGAATGATGCCTTGATCATTTCATCTGTGGCTGTGTTCTCTCTGATCATGCGCGCCTGTTGAACGTCTGTAAATCCTGGACCGTACACCTCACGATAAACAAAGATCCGCTGATTGTCCAGGTTACGCGCTGCCCATAGTCCACAGAATGGTGCAGAATAACCCCAGTCAACCGCGCGCCACTTTGGCCAGTGCGTAGGGATCTGAAACGGTTCGCAGGTGTGCCGCTCATAATCCCATTGTGGGAATGCCATGCCTTCAAATACGTCCCAGTCACCATCTCTCCAGGCTTTCCCCAGTCCACCCTCTAAACTCTCCAGATAATAAACATAGTCAGGCGATAAGAACGGATTGTCTTTATACGTGGATGGTATAAACCTGGTGAACTGTTCGGTTCCCATCCTGTGAGGCATGACAAATTTCTCTTTAAACCATGCGTGACCAATGCCGCCTGGGTTTGTTGTTAAGTATTTGCGCACTCTCCAACCCGGCTTTGATGTTCTGATAGATCCCATCAACATATCATATTTTCTTTTGCTGATCTGCGTAGCTTCCTCTAATCCCAGTCCATCATATTCAATCCCTAAATATTTATCGATCTCGCTTTCGTTATTGAACCCACCTAATACAATTGATGATCCGTTTGGAAACTCTAATTTATTGCGTGATGGTATGTAATTGTGTTCGGTGTAGGTGAATAGTTTTTGAATGAGATCCTCAAATGATTCCTGTGCAGACTTGGCCAGCTTGCGGAGGAATAAAAACTTTACGCCCGGGTATCTCTGGCAATCATCCAGCCCTATTTGAGCAAGTGCAGCATGTGATTTCCCTGGACCACGCGCGCCGCCCATCCCAATTTCTATTGGTCCGCCGTCGCGATCAGCTTCCCGTGCGACCGCGTGGAAGTATGTCATCCTGGGCAGCGCTATATATCCCGATCTTATAAATGATTCGGTTTGATCCTTTGGCATGCCTGCGAGATTCGCCTGCTCGATATACTTGGCAAGCGCTTTTGTATTCTTAATCGTCGCTGTCGTTGCCATAAACTTTACTCAATAGATTTTCTAATCCATCCACCTGGACACTGACATTGATGTCTTGCGGTTTGTTGTCATTGAACATTGACTCAACCTTTGCGATCATTTCAAGAGCGCGCAATCTATCATCAAATTCTACAACTGTTCCGGCCACTGTCTTTTTTATTCCTTTTATTAGATACCCCTTGCCGTCTGCAATAACCATTTCAACGTCAATGTATGGTGTTTTTTCTTCTCCGCTTGGACCGCGATCAAACTTAATGTATTCTGATAAATCAGTTGATGCAATTTCTTTTATCCTCACCTTTATTTCTTCGGGAGTCATGTGTTTTTCTTTCAGTTTCCTATCAATTTCAGCCCTAATGTCAGGATTTGACAAGTTTTCATCACCTGATTGTCGTTTGCTGTAACCTGCTAAAATCGCACTCTTAGAAGCGTTTAGCGTATCGACATAGTATTTGATGAATAGCTTTTGTTTCTGCGTAAAACCCATGAATTTATGCCCTTAGAAATAATAAAAATACCAGGCTAATATAAACCTGGTATCTGTTAGCCTTGCTGTTATTATAGCAAGTATTCTAGATTATTCAATCAACTCAATAAAAGATCAAGATCCACATTTGTTATTTGAATTGATTCCTCCAAACAAACAACGGGGAAATCCTTTAATACTTCCAATAAATTCTTGATAGGTTGTCTTGCGCTCATTGCTCTGGAGAAATCATAAACTCTTATAGTCTGCCCATTCTCACCAACCAACTCAACATCAACTGAAAGATCAATCCTGCGCGTAATTCTAATAAACATTTTCAAACTCCCTTCTTTCTGTTTCTTAATTCTAATTCTTCTTTCTTTGCCAGCTCTGTTATATCTCTTTTACCAAAATGACAATTTCTTCAGCAAATTCGATATCATCGCCTTCAATTCCAAACATATAAATTAGATCTTGGTTTACTTCCTCTTTTGTTTTTCCTGAGAAAGCTTCTTTAAATTGCGCCTCGTTTACTGCGCCCGTCAGTTCCATTGCTTGTTGTAAATTGTATTTCATCTCAATCTCCTTTCTATTATCTTTCCTGATATCCTCTGGTTTAACATTTTTGCTGGCGTCCAAATAATATTCGATTGCCCTAACAATCATATTGGATCTTGATCGCCCCTCTGCCCTCGCTTGGTTCTCAATCTTATCCAATAAGATTACATTGACCCTGATCTGGATTGATTTAGATTTAGCCCTGATCACTTTATGCCCTGGCGGTATCATGTTTTCATTCATCACGGCACCACCTCAACGAACCAATAATTTACGAGTGTCCAGATAATAAACGCCCACATCAAAACCACAATCACATGACTAACTTTAAGCCTAAACCTGTTATGAGACATTTTAATTTCCTTTCGATTCGTATCCGATAGTACCCCAGGCCACGCCTGTAGCATTTTTGATGCCTACTGCTCGCGCAAAGCAACGCGCCCACAATCTCCGGTAGTAGCCACCATCCTCGTAGAAATCCTCTTGAAAATTTGCAAATTCCTCGACCGCTGACCACGCTGTTTGATGCTCCTGCACTGTAACGCCATGACGTTTGGCGAATCTCACGGCAGATGCTTGCACTTTATCCATATCGTCCGACCTCATTACTCTGATACAAATCCAACTCATTTTACACATCCCTTCTTAGATATAAATTGATGTAGCACTGGGTGATCGTCTGTTAGTTCTGCCATTTCCAAACCTCCTATAAATAGATCATGCCCATTTCAAACCATGTATTATTGTTTTCGTTCAGCTCCCAGAGTTGAACGCATCCGGTATCCAAATAATCGTTAATCTGTTTTGTGAACTGCTTCACGCCTTCATCAAGGCCGGTATAAAATTGGCGCGTCATTGCGCCGGCTTCCCTGGTTGACTCATCATACGGGTTAGACAGTTGGCATCCACAATGCGTTACACAATATTGTCTTTTCCAACACGGTTTCGGATCTGCTTTCATTTCTACATCCCTCCAAATAAACTTTGTTGAGCAGCTGCCGGCTTCGCTTCCGGTGCTGGTACGACCGCTTCAATCCAGTTATCCCAGACAGAAGAAACCCAGACGCCCTTGACCATCTTGCCTTTGTTTGGCTTGGGTTCCGCTGGCTTACCCTCGAATAAGGGTAAGCCTTCATCTTCAAATACCTGTACTTGCTGTGCTTTTCCGAATTTCATTTTATCCCTCCACGATCTTGCATTCATAAAGTAGGTTTGAAAATATTGAAAAATTTATATGGTTGTCCTGGCCATCAACATCCCTGTATGCGCGTCCTGTCGTTGTAGAGAAATCGCCTTCATCAAGATTGATGTACCCATCCAAATGATCTGAGTCAGTACATCTGCTGCGAAAGTATCCATACTCGTTTACATAACCTTCGTACTTTGGATGTTTGATCCTGGCTGGCATCCAATCTGTCCGCCCACCATTATTAGCATTGTCCCAGGCATAATCATCTGTCAGATAAAATCTGCATCTGATCAACACGTTCCCTTTTTCTACCTGTCGTTTCAGCCATCCGCGATTTACTGTTCTGAATTTCATTTCAACTCCCTTCAAGTTGTTTGATCTGCTTACAGTGTACTGACTATCATTACAATAGTCAATAGGCTAGGCACAAAACTTTAAGGTTGTTCTATTTGTTCTATAATGTATCACGCCAAACCATCCACGCGCGCATGGTAATAACTTCCATTCTCCTGCGTTGGTTGTAGCATCCTGCAAACCATCCACGCGCGCATGGGAATAACGCTTCGATCTCTGCCATCATTCCACCTGGATCATTCCACCAAAGCGATCGTCATATAACTTAACCTTTGCGCGACGGTAGATCATATCGCCTTCATCCGGCTCGGCAGAACTCCAGGCTATTATAGATCCCAGTGCTTCAATCCTGCTCATAGATCCATGTACTACCATTCCCGTACCATATTGAAAATTATCTACTTCATGTCCCATCTGTCTTTCAATGGGACCGCCGCAAGATATACAATTGCCCCGGTCGTCTGTCCGACCTGATTTGTTTCCGCAAAATTCACATGCCATCTTCACACCTCCACTATTTCAATTCCCAGACAGGCGAACATCAATTTCTTTTTGAGCCTGTATACTGGGGTCCTGGTTGCCTTGCTCTTTACATCCTCAACCACTCTTGTTTCGTTCTCATTGTCGTAATAAAAGAAATCCGCATAATAATCACACACTTTGAATCCGTTCACCTTCAATTCAAATTTCTTCTGGATCTCCAGGCTGCTAATTATGCCGGCCCTCTCCAGTATCTTTAATTCCTGATACCTGGCAGCTTCTTTCTTTGAGTCAAACTTGATGCCGTCTACTTCTGTTTTAATTGCGTGGTATTTGTTGCTCATCTAAACCATCCCTGATCTCGCAGCCATAATACAATACGCTCAATCCCCAGGTATATCGCTGCGATCGTTGCGAGTATCCCAAATATTACTGTAAAATTACTGCTCATTTATCTGTCCTCTCATGTCGTCAATGATTGCGCGGAGTGCTTCCATTTCGATCTCCATTTTCAAGATCGTTTTTCGCTGTGCCTTTGCTACATTACGCACCAGGCAGGCATCCATCTGATCAAGATCATCATCGTTTGATTCAGGTATAAACCAATCCTTTTGTCCGCGCTCTGTGCTAAATACACGGCCGAACATTTCATCCAGGCTGTCCGGTATGCCGATCCATTCTTTCTTTCCGCTTGGTGTATATAACATTTCCCTATCCGATTCATTACTAATATTGAGATCCCTTTTCATGGCATCGATCATTATATCCATGCGCTCAATTATCTTTTTTGTCAGCTCCACTTGTTTTTTCAAACTTGAATCAATTCCATATAAATCAACTACGTTCATTTTGTACCTGGCCTAACATCTATCCCCTTTACGTGTACGATATGCCCGGCATATATCCGGGATTGAAGATAACCAAAATCTTCCGGCAATTGTTTTGGATCTGTATTCATCACCAGCATTGTAAATAGATCCTTGCGCCACTCGTATCTGTGATTGATCAGCCTGTGGATTACTTCCTGGGTCCATTCGGTTTTCATGCTCAACTTATCAAACTCATCCAGCACCAACACTTTATACCCTTTCCACAACTTGACTGCCATTTGTACGGCTACCATCGAATTGGATTCACCAAAATTCTCGCGGATCTGGTTGATCATTTCACTGGCAATTACATAGTGAGCAGCAGCAGAATTGCGGATCAACTCACTGACCAAACACTTGGCCAGCATGGTTTTCCCTACGCCATAGCTGCCATGCAGCGTTGCGAAACCTGCCAGGCTATCGCCCATGCCTGCCCACTTTGCGACTGTTTGTTTTGCTTCTGCCTTGTCTGCCATTACTCCAGATGTTTTGAAGTCTGACAACCTGATCTCAAATTCTGCTGCCGTCAACCCTGATTTTGTTTTCAGGTAATCGACTCGCTCTCTCGTTGCGCAGCTTGGGCATGGTTCTGTCATTAATTTCCCATGATACCAGCCTGATCGACCGTCCAGATCCAGCCACTTATCTCCGCGCTGACTGGGTGTATCGTATGGACCGCCGGAAATTTCAAATTGCATGATGTTCCCGATCCCATTACACTCCGGGCATGGGTTCGTGTATGGTGTTTCACAGGTCAGCAGCACAACCCGATCATCTTTTTCTGCTTCCACTTTCGTTTCAAGGATCTCGTTTATTTTCATTCTTCCTCGCTTTTATATTGCGATATTCTTGAATAAACTCAGACATTTCTTTCGCATGTGCTCTTACAAGTCTGTCTCTTTCGAGAAATGAAAATAAGTTTACAATTAGCTTTTCATACCTTTGTATGTATTCATTAAGAGGGTTACTTTTGCAAATCAACAAATGTTCTTTTACTTCCTCTCGTGTTTCAAACTTTTCTTTACACCATCCACAATGTATCCACTCTTTAGCATATTTTCTACTAAGTTTTTCAGCTAACTCTGCCATTTTTTCAATTTCTTCAAGTGTGGTTAGTCCTTCAACTTTTTCATGTACCCATTCTTCATTCAGGCGCTTATAATGCTCCAACTCCTGCACACGCGCCTGAGTCTTTTTCAACATTTCATTAACTTCTATCAACACGAGATCATTTTCGCTGGCTTCTAATCTCACTTTCAATTTATGATTTTCTTTTCGTAATCGCTCAATTTCTCTAACTGCCAGCTCAATTACAGTTCGTGACCAGACATTCCTGCCATTCCGAAATTCTTCAATAAGCGTATCAATATTAGTTATTTTCATTTCAGCTCCTGGTATTCCAAACATCTAAAAATATGCTTCCATTGTATTCGTAGTACATTGGGCAACTTTCGTTTTTACATTCAACAACCTTATTACTTTCGTAATCCCAAACGTCAGGAAACTCACCGCAAAACGGACAACGCTTTGCACCATCGCTATTCTTTTCATGTTGCTTACAATAATCCCCAATATACGCTTCAAGTGTGTCAACCCTTTGCTGTAATCTCGCAGCTTCGTCAAATAAAGGCGTAAATCTAATAATCGTTGACCAATGTGGTCCGGATAATCTATACTTTCCTCGATGTCGATCAGCAAACTGTTTGCAGTCATCTAATATTTCATTATTCATTTTTCTCTCCGTCAAAATAAAATTCAACATTCTTTTTTAGTTCCTGTTCCAACTCAGTGACACGTGTTTGCAGGCGTGATATTTCGTCAAGAGCTTCGGGGTAGTGTTCTAACGCGGATTCTAAAATATCTTCTGCCGAATCTCCGCTCAATAATTCTTTTTGTTCAGCTATCCATTCACTCGTAAATTCAATCATTTCGTCACCATCCCATAAATTCAGGGGCATTATCAAATTCTTCCCCATCATGTTCTTCGATTCTAAATAACAAGTCTTCACCAACGGTCAAGTCACCACCATTTATCATTCCATCGAATTCATTCATTACCAATCCCATCCAATTTTTTCTTTGAATAGGGATTAGATAACCACCACCACCCACACACGGTTTTGAAACACGTAAGAATTTTTCCTTCATTTCGTCACCTCTTTCAGGGCTTGTTGGGCTTTCTCTCCATACATCATTGCATGTTGTCGCTCAAGGGCATTGTTAAGCTGTTTCCGCCAGGCTTCCCAATTGGTTTCTTTTCCATCTCGCTTAGCAATCATAAAAGCAGAACGTAATAAATCATTGCTTTCTTTAATTTCCGATTCAATCCTTTTTAATTTTCCGTACACGGACAACAACACAAGGTCGTTTTCGTATGCCGATATTAGATCACGTTGGCGTTCGATTTCGTCAAGGGTACGTTCTAAATATTTTTCGATATATGTACCATGTGAAAATTCCAAATAACTTCTCAGTTTTTTTATTTCATCCGCTGTAAACTCTGTCATTTCGTCACCTCAGTAACTCTGTTGTACCAGATGTTTCTTTCGTCAGTTTCATCAAAAAGATAAAAAGGTATATTGATATGCTCCAACGCCCACAAAAGAAGTGATTTTAATTCTGTATTATCTACTTGCAACCGTTCATTCTCGCTACGGAGTTTGTCAATCTCGTTCTGTCTTTCCTTTTTCCTCCGGTCTATTAAATCATAGTCTGATAATGTGTTATCCGTCATTCCTTCACCTCTTTCAGGGCATCACTTGCTCTGTCTAAAATTGAACCATCAACATATTCTGACAAATCACCTTGTTCATCTGCTTTCATACACGCTTCATACAGGCTACTCAACGCTTC